>Ga0207671_10000700_pt1 | contig 43177 bp, 50 predicted proteins | sample KBSC24metaG_FD_184352 | JGI IMG/M metagenome (GOLD analysis project Ga0207671, IMG submission 184352) | Corn rhizosphere microbial communities from Kellogg Biological Station, Michigan, USA - KBS C2-4 metaG (SPAdes) (version 2) | ecosystem: Host-associated > Plants > Roots > Rhizosphere > Soil...
GTCCGTTTCACCGAGGTCTATGTCGATACACCGCTCGACGTCTGCGAGCGGCGCGATCCGAAGGGCCTCTACGCCCGGGCGCGAAAAGGCGAGATCAAGAATTTCACCGGCATCGATAGTCCGTTCGAGGCGCCAGAGCACCCCGACGTGCTGCTGCGCGGCGGTGAACATGAGCCGGCGCAACTCGCCGAGCAGCTCTATCAACTCCTGTTCGAACAGGACGGCGGCTACTCGATCTAGCCGCTCGTCATCGCCCCCGGCATATCCGATTCCATTGAGCTGACTGGAATGCGGTTAACGCGCTATTCCGCCCATCGCTCATGGGTAGCGTTCCTGTAATGAACGGGGCCGTGGGAGGGCGCAAATATGGCGCTCGAATGGCGGTATTCCGGCGATCTTGTAACGAGCGAAACAAGGCGATGCAGGATTGCAACGCCACCCCCTAAAAGCTCGAAATTCCAGCGTTTTTCCCATTCGCCCCTTGGACCGAAAGAGGGGCTTCGCCATTATATCCCCAGCCACACACCATCTAGGAGGTATTTAGATGAAATTGACTGGCAAGATCCTGTTGGCTGCAGCGGCGGTGGCAGGTTTTTCGGGCTCGGCAATGGCTGCCGATCTCAGCGTTCCCGCTCCGGCTCAGCCGGCGCCCGCTTATTCGGCGCCCGCGGCTACGGATTGGGATGGCCCCTACATCGGCGCGAGCGTCGGTTATGGCTGGGGCACGGCAACGGACAATGGTTCGCTCGGGCTCGGTTCGGTCAGCACGACCGGCTGGCTCGTCGGTGGGCAGGTGGGTTATAACTTCCACCTCACCGACAATCTGGTAGCCGGCGTTGAAGGTAACGTCGATTGGGACAACCAGAGCGGCTCGCTCGCTGGCTTTGGTACCCTGCAGCGCAACTGGGACGGTTCTATCCGTGGCCGGTTGGGCGTCGATCTCGACGGTATCCTGCCTTACGTCGAGGCCGGTGTGGCGTTCACCAACGCAACTGCTTCGGGCAGCGGCATCTCGGCGAGCAACACCCACACGGGCTGGACGGCCGGTGCTGGTGTTGAGTTCAAGGTTGCCGATCCGGTCTCGATCAATGTCGAGTACCGTTACAGCGACTACGGCAGCCAGACCTACAACGGCGAGTCCGTCGGCATCACCGACAATACGCTCCGCGCTGGTGTAAACTACCACTTCTAGTCGATCCTACTTATCGGGGCGGCCGCACAGTGGCCGCCCCTTCGTTCTATCTACCGAAGGTTTCTTGCGCTCGCCGACCGTAGGTGGAATGTGCAACCAAAAGCCGAACGCCCCGGCAACGAGAGCATCGACGACACGCTTCGATCGATCGACAGGTTGCGGGCAGACCACGCGAGAGAGACGAGCAAGCTCCAACAACTGGTAGATCGATTTACCCTGGCTGTGGGCCGCCCGCGCGCGATTATCTGGCTGACGATCCTGATCCTGGCCTGGATAGTAGGAAACCTCGTCTCGCCAGACCTTGGCCTTCCGCCTCTCGACCCTCCGCCGTTCTTTTGGCTGGAGATCGCCGGCTCCATGATGGCGCTCTATCTCGTCATCTTCATACTCGCGAGCCAACGGCGCGAAGATGATCTCGCGCAGCGACGGGAGCTTCTAGCCCTCGAGCTTGCTGTGAGAACCGAGCAGAAAGCCGCCAAGATGATTGAGCTGCTGGAGGAGTTTCGACGCGACAGTCCTGAAATTCAGGATCGGCTCGACGAGGAGGCAGAACAATTATCTGTTCCGTCTGACCCCGGCTCCGTCGCCATCGCCATCAGCGATACCGGCCCGCAAACTACCTCGCCGCGCAAGGCCTGAGCCTTATCGCCATTCTGTTTCGATCGAAGCGGCGGGCGATAAAACTCATCTCGGCATGGATCGCGACCGTCGCCAGCGCGTTGAGAACGCGCGAACAACAGAGGAGACAATACTATGGCCGATGGCGACGACGGTTTTGGCGACGCAACGAAGCCGACCGCGAAGAAGGTCAGGACGGCGGCCAAGCGGGTTGGCACCCAGGTAAAGGTGGCTCGAGCAAAACTCGTCGATGACCTCGAAGATGGTGCGGGCGAGATCGAAGATCGCGTCGAGTCGCTGGGTCAGGAGATAGCGACTCTTGCCCACCAGTTGGAACGTTTTGCCGGACATCGACTTGATGACGTGCGGGATATGGCGTCCGAATTTGGGTCCGCAGGGGAGGTTGCCGTCCGCCGCGCGGGCCGGCAAACTGCGGCTGCTGCACGGGCGGTTCGCCAAGATCCCCTGCCAACAGTCGTGGCGTTAGGCGTGCTGGCTCTGCTGGCGACATTTTTGATATCGAGGGCAAATCAACGCTGATAGTCGGACCAGCCCTGCTGCAGCATTGCGTCACTAGGGCGAACTGCTGTCATCCTCGCAACTCTCACTCGGCGGAAAACTGCGTGTGAGGATTGCCGAGGATGAGTGGGTAACCGGATTTCCCCGGCGCTCTGTCCCGGTTGTGGCAATCGCTAGTTCAGCGGCGCGATCGATAGATTCAGAGATGAAGCGAAGGCGACCCAAAGGGGCGGAACAATCAAACGTGAAATTTAGTAGCGAAGTTCCTGCTTATCAGGCATCTACCGAAGAGCATGCCCACTTCCATCCGGGCCGTGGTTGGCTCGACACTACTGTTCTTGATAGTCGGCTTCCTGGCGCTCATGACGATCGTCGGGATGACGTTTTGGCTTGGCGAACGGGCTCAGAGCTATTTCGATAGGGCAATTGCGGCGCGTGATACGCGCGGCGCCGCGGTCGAGCTGAGAAGCGCAGTGCAGACGGCGGAATCGAGTCAGCGCGGATTCATGGTGGGCGGCAACGAGATTTATCTCGCCCCTTACGACACCGCCAAAAGCCAATCGCAGCGCCAACTCGACGCACTGAAAATACTGGTTGCCGGCGATCCGCAGGGGCTGGCCCAAATCCAGCGGCTGCAGGAATTAGTCGCCGACAAGTTCAGCGAGACGGATCAGACGATCACCCTCAAGCGTGCGGGGCACGACGCCGAGGCGCTGGCTTTGTTTCAAACCAATAAGGGCAAGGCCCTTATGGACGAGGCGAACGTCTTTATCACCGGCATAGTGCGACAGGCTGACGACCGGCTGACTGCCGGCGTCGAGGAGCAGCGCGGCAACGCATTCTGGTTGCGGGCAGTCTCGGGTATTGGTGCAGTAGTTATTCTTGTCGTGGTGGGCGCGACGGCGTTTGTGCTCTTCCGATACGCCCGCGAATTGAGACTGGCACGCGACGAAGTGCGCGCTTCCAATAGCGAGCTCGAACTTAGAGTCGTCGAGAGAACCGTCGATCTGACCAAGTCTCGCGACCGAGCGCAGGTGTTGCTGTCCGAAGTTAACCATCGGGTGGCCAATAGTCTGGCCCTGGTCTCATCGCTGATCACTCTTCAGGCGAGAGCAATCAGCGACCCTGCGGCAAAGACTGCCCTCGGAGAAACGCAGGACCGCATTTTTGCGATTTCTCTGGTGCACAAGCGACTTTACGGGTCCAACGATGCGCGGGCGGTAACGCTAGACGAATACCTGACCGGCCTGCTGGACCATATAAGGACGTCGATGCGCGGCGAGGGGCAGAGTGCCTCGCTCAGCTACGAACTCGCGCCTGTCCAGCTCTCGACGGACGCCAGTATTAGCTTGGGAGTGGTCGTCACCGAGTGGGTCACCAATGCCTTCAAATATGCTTATCCGGCCGGCCGCGTCGGCGAAATTAGGGTGCGGCTCCTCGAGCCAGAACAGGGACGATCAGAGTTGATCGTTGAGGACGATGGCGTCGGGCAAACCGATGGCGCTCCCTCGAAAGGAACCGGCCTTGGATCGCGGATCGTCATCGCGATGGCACAAAATATTGGCGGCACCGTCGAGTATGAGCAACGGTCGCCCGGGATGTTGGCGCGCCTGACTTTTCCTGTCCAGCCGTCGGTAAAGGCGGTGTAGTAGACGCTAGCCACCAAACGTGGGAGCGTCCTATTCAATCGACCTTGCTTTTCGGCTGGGGGAAAAAGTGCACGAATTCCGAACTCGTCTGTTGCGAGGCGTTGCGGCGGCAGTTGCGTTGCTAACTGCGGCGCATCCCGCGCCTTTTGCCTTTGGCAAGGACGGTCCCCCTGGAATCACCTCCCCGAAAGTATTCGCACCATTTAATGCTGATGCTCCGCCTTGCAACCCTCCTGTAGGTCTCGCCAATACTCTCGCCTATGTCCAGGAAAACGACCGGGAGTTTCTCGAAGGCGTCAATCATGGCTTGTCGATGGCAGCCAAAGACCGCGGTCTAGAATATCGCCGGGCGCTGGCCGGCAGCGACGCCGCCAGGGCAAAGGAGGAAATTGGATCGTTCATCCACGCCAATGTGGGTGCAATCATCGCTACATCGTCCGACCCCTCAGTAGTGCGTGACAGCCTTCTTCAAGCAATCTGGTCAGGAAGATTCGTTGGCACCATCGTTCCTCCTCCCGCGACGCTGCTTCTCAACGCACCGCAATACGCAACGGGCAAAGCGCTGACGGATGTCGCCATCGCCTACATAAATGCCAAGCTCGGCGGCAAGGCCACGGTGGTACTTTTAACCCAGGATAGCATGCAATACCTGACGCCGCGGTTCGCGGCGATGCGGGACGGTCTGAGCGCTCTTCCGGGAGTCACAATCATCGCCGACATTGCGCCAGCGCCCGTCAATGAGGACGGCGGTTTCGCAACAATGAACACTATTCTCCAGGCGACGCCGGATGTCGATGTCGTGCTTGGCGGCGATGCGGTCGTGCTTGGTGCACTCAAAGCGCTACGGGCCGCCGGAAAGGATCGTCCCGATCAGTTCCTGGGCGGAATCGATGGCGAACCGGGCGCGGTTGCTGAAATCAAAAAGGCGAGCAGTCCCTATAAGGCCAGCATTGCATTGTCGTCGCCGGTTTTCGGCTATGCCATGGGCGAGTATGCGGCCGATTGGCTGGCCGGCAAAAGTGTCCCTCAGGCAATGGACATTCTGCCCATCGCGCTGACTCACGAGAATATCGCCAGCTACGAGGCCGACCTCGCCGATCCCGCGACCGTATTCCGCGACTCAGATCGGCGTGCCGCTTACCTAAAAATGTATGGCAACATCTGCTATTCCAGCCGCGACCAATACGTAAATTTTCCTTGGTCCTCGGAAGCAGGCAAATAGGTTTACGCGGTCAAAGTCCGCTTCTGGCGCGAAACCGACCTTTGATTTCGCGCCGACTGCTTGGCTAGAGCTCGATCTGTTCCGCTAGTCGCAGCGCGTCATCCACCTCGACACCGAGATAGCGACGGTCGTCTCGATTTTGGCATGGCCAAGTAGCAACTGGACGGCTCTTAGGTTTCCCGTCTTGCGATAGAGCTGCGCCACCTTGGTCCTCCGCAGCGAGTGTGTTCCGAAGCCACGGTCGTCCAAGCCGATGTTACTTATCCAGCGATGAACGATGCGAGCATATTGCCGGGACGAGATATGCGGCTGCCCATGCGCTCGACTGCGAAAGAGGTAGCCGTTTCTCAGCGACTGGACGGCGATCAGCCGTTCGCACGATTGTCGAGTGACCTCGGTGATCTCGAACTGGACGGGTCGACCGGTCTTGAACTGAGTGATAACCGCGCGATCGCGAACGACGAGGCCGGAGCAGACGTCCTCAACCCTTGAGGCGGACTAAGTCGGATGCTCGAAGCTTACTGTCGATGGCGAGGTTGAAGAGAGCGAGGTGCCTTGGAGAACCTGACATCTCTAGGCGAACTCGGATCGACCACACCTGCCTCGGCAACAGCGGGCGCTTTTGGCCAACTATGAGGCCGTTGTTCCAGGGCCGGGGAACTTGAACGGCGGTGTCCATGGCGACTTCCTCGCCATCCCGCCCACCGCTTCGCTCCCGCGAGCCGATAACGATAGCTCACGGGCCGGTTTCTGGCCCAAAGCGGCCATTGGTTGGGAAGCTGACGTATTGCAGTTAACGGAGCCGGGCTCCTCATCATCGTCGTGCTGGCGGTCCGCGATCCGCTAGGTGGAAACGATGCGCGGCATCTGGCGTTATTGGCTCAACTTCCTGAGGTGATCACGCTCCATGCCTAAGTCCGCGACCGTTTCTGCGCTTCCTAAATTTCGCGATTTCCAACTCGCTACTTTGTCGGACGAAGTGCCGAAAGGCGATGGTTGGCTGTTCGAAATGAAATACGACGGCTATCGGTGCCAGGCGGCGATCAGCGGGACCGACGTCAAGCTCTATTCCCGCGGCGGCCATGACTGGACCGATAAGTTCGGCTTCGTCGCGCCGGCACTATCGAAGCTGACCAAGGGAACGCTCCTGATCGACGGTGAGATATGCGCTGTCGATGCCAAAGGACGATCCGATTTCTCGCTGCTCAAAACATCGCTCGACGGCAAACAGCCGATCATCTTCTTCGCCTTCGATCTGCTCGAACAGGATGGCGAGGCGGTGTGGCGGATGGCGCAGAGCGAGCGGAAGGACCGGCTGCGGGCTGTCATAGGTGAGCAAGCCGACGGTGTGCCGCTGATCTTTTCCGACCACGTCGAGGGCCACGGCGAGGCGGCCTTCAGGGCGATGTGCGAAGGCGGCTATGAGGGGATGGTCGCAAAGCGCGCGTCAGCCATCTACAGCTTCGGGGACCGGTCGGCGAACTGGCTCAAGGTCAAGTGCGTCAAGCGCCAGGAGTTTGTCGTCATCGGTTGGCGGAAGTCGGAGGAGCACGTCGGCGTCCGCGCATTGTTCCTTGCAACCTATGGGAACGGTGAGCTGGTCTATCGCGGCGGCGTAGGGACCGGCTTCACGGACAAGGTCCGCAAGGATTTGATGGCGACGCTCAAACCGCTGCAGAGCGCCCCTCTCAAGGTGGAGGGGATGCCCCGCCCGGATGCGCGAGATTGTCAGTGGGTCGCGCCCAAACTGCTGGCAGAAGTCGCCTACACCGAGATCACCCCTGACGGATTGATCCGACACCCTTCATTCAAAGGGCTCCGCGAGGACAAGGGAGCGACCGACGCCCACCTCGAGAAGCCGGGAAGCTTGCCGTGATCACATGCTATCTCAAGTCGTCGCGCCGCCCATTCTCGGGCCATCTCAACCAGGCGCTCGCGACCAATGATGTCGTCTGGATCGATGTGCTTCAGGGCACCGACAGCGAGCTAGATGATTTGCAGAGGGCGACGGGAATCGCCATTCCGACCCTTGCCTCGCTCAGCGAGATCGAGCATTCGAGCCGTATGCGGCGCGAAGGCCAGACCATTGTCCTCTCGCTTCCCTTGCCTAAACTCTCAGGTAGCGGAACGACGCTGCTTCCAGTCGGGTTCGTCCTGTCGGAAAGCCTGCTGTTGACCGTAAGGTTCGACGCAGAGGCCATCTTCGACGATTTCGCTGACAGCTTTGCGAAAGGCGTTCCCGCCGATACCAGCGCCCCATCAGTGATGGCGGGCATTTTCGAGGTTATCACTGATGCATTGGCCGACCGACTCGAAGAGATGGCCACCAGCCTTGATGTGATGGGAGGGCAGGCGCTTGCCCGGGACGAGGAGCCGCCCGCAGGCGGGTCAGCTACTCCCGAAGCAGTACCGTTGCGCGAGCTGCTTCGCCAAATCGGAAGAGTCGCCCAAGCATCGGGAAAACTGAGATCGAGTCTCCTAACCGCCGGCCGCATCATTCCTTACGTCGAGACCGAAGCTTCATCGTGGTTCGAGGACGGTACCGCTGCGCGTATTGCGACCATTAAGGCCGATATTGCCTCGCTCAACGAATACGAGACCCATTTATCGGACAAAGTCACCTTCCTCCTCGACGCCACACTCGGAATGATCAACGTCGAACAGAACGACATCTTCAAGGTGTTGACTATCGTTTCGGTCGTCGGAATCCCCCCAACCCTGGTAGCCTCCATCTACGGGATGAACTTTCACAACATGCCCGAGCTTAGCTGGGCTTTCGGATATCCCTATGGCCTCGCGATGATCGCTCTGAGCGCCGCCATTCCGCTGGTTTGGTTTAGGATAAAACGATGGTTTTAGGCCGGGGCGCTGTCGGGCTAACTAGATAAAATAGCTAGTCGATCGCCTCAATGAAAAGGCCGTCCTTTAGGGCGGCCTTTGAGCGGCTTTGATATCAAGTTCAGTGTTTGTGAAGTTCGTGCTTCACTTGGTCTTCGGCCTTGCCGACTTCGTGCTGAATCTTACCTACCGTCTTTTCGGCAGCGCCCTCAGCCTGCGCGCGCGGGTTGCCGGTGACCTTACCAGCGGCTTCCTTGAGGGAGCCCTTGATCTCTTTGCCGATGCCGTCGATGCGATCCTTGCTCATGACAGTTCTCCATTGCATGGGCCTGTCGAACGGCTAGGCCGGGGCAAGGTTCCTACGGGACAACGAGGAATTCGCCCAGCGCGGCTGCACCGGCCTCATTCAACGCGAACCTGGTGCCGTCTTTGATGGAGTTTTGGTTGGTGAAGTAATGCAGCCACCAGATCGCGAGCGTTTCTGCCACGTCTCCCGACCGATGCCCACTAGCTATCAGGTGCTGTCGGAGGTCGAGCGTTGAATAACCGCCCTTCTCGACCGGCATGCTCTCAAGATAGTGGGAAATATCGAGTCCGATTTCCTTGTTACCATAAAGGGTCACGCGCGGTCCTCTAGTCCTCAGTGTTTCATTGACCAGATGCGATTCTCCGGCTTTACGGAGCTTTGCTCGTCGGTTCGCGAACGGCCGGCCAACGTGAACTTCACTGTGTTCTGCGTCTGCATTTTTTCGCGGCGTACACCGGGAATGCGAAGCGTTCCGGTGATGCGGGCCTTAGGGGTGTCCATTTGAGAGGTCCAGTCGTTGATGGATAGGGCCGCCCGTTGGCTGCCTGCGCGAAGATTGGTGCTGTCACAACTACGCGCGCGCCCGAACGTTGCAGAAGCATTTGCCCGACGACGTGGCACAGCGCTGCCGTCCGGATTGACCACCTTAAGCGGAACGGTCGTCCGAAGGCGCGCGTTATCTTGGATTCGCATTGTCGCGATGGCGGAGTATCGAAAATGCGCATATCGGTCCTGGGCTCTGTTCTTGCCCTTATGTCTCCGCTCGCGTTGTCATCGCTGCCAGCGGTCAGTGCGCCTGCGACCCTGAGGCCTCCGCCCAAGCTCACTGCGGCAGCGGCGAATACCGATGCGGCAATCCAAGAGGGATATGCGGCGCAGGACGGCGACAGCCTGGTCAGCAGCATTGTGGGCGCGCACGTCTATTCATCGACTGCGGCTGACGCCGATGATTTCGGCGCCATCACCGACATCGTACTTGACCAGAATGGCGACGTGCAGGTGATCATTCTCGGCGTGGGAGGCTTTCTCGGCATTGGTCAAAAATCCGTCGCGATCAACTATGAGGACTTCAAGGTCGCCAAAGGAGGCGACGGCAAGGACCGATACGTTCTCAGGGCAACCAAAGCGGCCTTCGCCGCGGCGCCAAACTTCTCCTTCGCTGATGCGCAGGCCAAGTTACCAGCAGCGGGCGTTACCACCACTGATCATCCGACCGACACGGCCCAAACCCTTGCGCCGCCACCGGGCCCGCTCGATCGCTCGACGATGAAGCCGATCGACATCAGCAAAATGAAGGCGGACGATTTTAAGGGCATCGCCGTCGTCGACGCCGGCGGGGAGACAATCGGCGCAATCAGTGACTTCGTGCTGGATAAAAGCAGCAAGATCGATGCAGTCGTTGTGGATGTCGGTGGCTTCCTTGGCCTCGGCAGCAAACCTGTAGCTGTCGGCTTCAACCTTGCCGATTACGCCACGGACAAGAACGGCATCAACTACCTGTTCCTTAGGGTCACCAAAGCCCAGCTCGAGGCACAGCCCGCCTACGCCAAGGACACCTATGCTGCGCAGCGTACCAAGATGAGGTTTGTACCCAAGTGAGATGAGGGCCGGTTGTCAAATCCTCACCTGAGGCCTTTCGGTGCTACCCATGCTTGGACTGGAACACGCTAGCGCCCTTTGTTCAAGCGCGCGACCAGCTCTTTGCCGTCAGCGGTGAGTTTCGCCCCATCTATCCCGGCAACGAAGAACGTTTCCCACCACCGTTCCAGCGCGGAATGAATGCTCTCAGGAGCGTGCCCTTCTTTGAGCAGGTAGCGGCGAAGTTCCGCTACTTGAAAGGTCGGGGCCAACGCCAGTTGCGTGTGGGCAAATCCAGCTATGTCACCGTCTATTGCGGTGTATCCAGTCATCGGAGTGATCCGCTTCGAAAAGCTTCGAAGGTCAGAAAACCAGCTGACCGATCGATAGCGCGATAATGATCACGATGACCGTGAGAACGATGAAGACGAAGAAGAGGATCTTCGCGATGCCCCCGGCCGCTGCCGAAATCCCGGTGAAGCCGAGCGCACCTGAGATTATTGAAATCACGAAGAGAATTAGCGCCCACTTGAGCATCGGGTTTTCCTATCATTACAGCGATTGCAGAGGCTGCTAAAACTCGCCGGCGCGCACTTCGTTGCGCGGTACCCACTGCCGGGCATCAGTCAGTGCGGAAGACGACTTCGAAGGTGTCCTCGTTGTGAACCAACACCTCACGAGGCTTACCAGTGGCCGCCGATCGCTGAACCGCCATCAATCGAGCAGATAGGATGGCATCATCAAGGGTTGAGCAGGATGCAATGCGTGAACCATCGTTCGTGACGTGCCATCGACCATCCTGAAAGCTCACGAGATAGACAGGGTCCAAACGTCACCTCTGAAACGACTGAAATTCAACGGCGCCCACACGCGCAAGTTCCAGAGCGTCAATGGACAGCCAAAGGAGTAGAAGCAGCCGCCGGCTCATTCGCCTCACTCCGATTGGGGCTATCGCGCCGTTCGCGACGGTGAAAGGATCACGGCAGATCGAGCCGCGATGTCGTCCTGCGGATGACTAGGGCAGTTGGCGTTCGAGCGTCTACCTTCGCAATTACCAAGGTGCCTGCCGGCTGCGCATCCTGCTCGCCGGTCATTGAACCGTGGTCTTAGCTATGTCCAACTCGAAGTTAGTTCTTATCGTCGAAGACGAGCCACTCATCGCAATGGCGATGGAAAGCATGATTGAAGATGCCGGAATGAAGGCCATTTCCGCTCACACAATAGAAGATGCCATGATGCTGCTTGCGACGAGCGACGTGCGCGTCGCCGTCCTCGATTACGCTATCCATGGGGAGAGCTCGGAAGGCGTGGCGACGACCTTGCGGGAGCAACGCATCCCTTTCGTTCTCTGCAGCGGCTCCGATTTGCCGGAAGCACTTGAAGCCTTTTCCGGAGCGCCATGCTTATCCAAGCCGTTTAGCGACAAAGAGCTGCAGGACGTTGTCATGGCGCTAAGTCACTGAGCGGGCAATTCCATGGCTCGATATTACTTTCCTTGCCGAGTTGGGGACTGCCTCGCGTCCGATGCTGAAGGCGTCGAACTGCTCAGCGACGTGGACGCCCGTTTCGAGGCCCTTCGGGTACTGGTTGAGCTTGCCCGCGATGAGGGCGGCCTCGAAGGCAACGTCGAACTGGATGTGAGGGCCGTCGATGCAGCCGGCCGAGCCTTCTTCACCGCGAGCCTGTCCGGCAGGACTCCTCGCCTGCCCAATTGAGATTTCGTATGCGTAAGATGACCGTTAAAGAAGAGCGCGCAATCGAAGGTGAGGCGCTCCCGCCCCGTTACCTCTCGTCGGACCGAGTGCTGGCGAGGCAACTCAGAGAGGGGCTCACACCGATTCACCGCAGACTTGCCAAATGGCGGTCACGGTCGATTTGGATTGAGACGAGGTTGACGGGGAAAAACCCCGATCACGCCGAAGTTCGTCGCGATGCCGAAAACCTCCTGAGCGAGATACGCCGGGAAGAAGAGGCGCTGAGAGTGCTTGAGGCAGAGACGGTAGGCCTGTCAGACAGTTCCCGGATCGGCGATACAAACGCCGCGCTTCAGGGCATCGAAGCCGCAATAAAGCGAGTTTTGGCGCAAACGGTTAGCGATGGCAAAGTTGGATGAGCCTAGCCCTTAACGCTCGTTCCGCCTGATGACGATCCGGGGGTCATGACGCCGCTAGGTTAGTGACCGGAGCCTTCAGCTCCAGCGAAAATCCGGTCGGATCATATTTGACCTCAACCGTTCCACCGAAGTCGGCCGGAAGTACCCCTTTAATCAGCCGAGAACCAAAGCCCGTTCGCGTCGGAGTGAGGATAGGAGGGCCTCCCCTTTCGCGCCAGACCAGATGGAACTCCTCATCAGACGTCACCCACCAAAGGACCTCGACTTTTCCGCTCGCGTTCGACAGCGCCCCATACTTTGCTGCGTTGGTCGCAAGCTCGTGGATGGCCATCGCCAACGATATTATCTGCTTGGGGCCGATCGATAGCCGAGGGCCGGATATCCAATACCGTCCAGCGCCCGTGCGATGTGGGGCCAAAGCGTTTTCGATAACTTGGTGGATTGGCGCAAGAGATTCATTGTTGATGTTTAGGATATCGTGCGCCGAGCCGAACGCTTTGAGCCGCTCGTGGAAGACATCGAGCGCTTCGTCGGTGACCCCGGTTCTGAAGGTCTGCGATGCCACTGCACTGACCATCGCCAGGGTGTTCTTGACGCGATGCTGCAACTCTCTGTTGATCAGTTCAAGACGTTGTTCTGCCCGCACGTGATCGGTGACGTCGCTGCCTTCGACAAAGATACCGGTGATTGTCCCGTTTGCGTCGACGATGGGCTGGTAGACGAAATCAATAAACGAGTCCTGTGGCGGCAAATCGAGGTCGGGCTGCAAAGTGATTGGAGTTCGGCGACCTACAAACGGCACGCCCGTCCGATATACTTGGTCCAGTAAGTCGACGAACCCCTGGCTGGCGGCCTCCGGGACTGCGACACGTACGGGCTTGCCGGTAAGGTCTCGCTTGTTGCCCACCAAGTGACGGTATGAAGCATTGGCAAGTTCGAACACGTGGTCGGGGCCCCGCAGCGTGGCGATAAACCCGGGTGCCTGTTCGAACTGTTGGGCTAGGCGATGCGTTCGATCGCGGAGCTCTTCGGTCATCATGTGCTGGTTGGTGACATCGGTACAGACAACCAGAACGCCACCGACTTTGTCGTCGACGTCGATCGGCGAATAGCCGTAGGTCCACCAAACGTCTTCCCGCCGTCCGTGGCGACGGATCGGGACCAACTGGTCGACGTTCCACGTCGAACCTTTGCCGTCCATCACAAGCTCGATCTGCGGCCCAATGATGGGCCATATGTCGGCCCAAGACTCACGGCCCCGTGCCCCGAGCGCCGCAGGATGCATTTCTGGGCCCATCGTTTTCCGATAGGCGTCGTTATAAAACTGAATGAGTTCGGGACCCCACCAGATGAACATGGGGTGCTGACTGTTTAGCATCAGACGGATTGTCAGCCGTAGGCTCTGGGGCCAATGAGCGGGTGGTCCTACCGGCGAAGTGGCCCAGTCGAACTGGCGCATCAGTGCGCCCATCTCCCCGCCCTCGGAAAGGAAGCCGAGCGAAACTTTTTTTATGGCCACGATGTCCCCCGGCGACGTCGGAGATAGTCGCAGTTCGGCGTTGTCGAGTCGAGCGAGAGTTCTCTGGTATTGACCCCACGAAACCCCCGCCTAGGATCGAGCAGCCGTGAGAGCCTCACGTATGGCCCGTGCGCTGACGGGCTTTGTAATCACCTTTGCCGCCGGCAGGACGCGACGAATGTGTTCAGGCGGGGAGCCGGTCACGAAAACGTAGGGAGTTCCGTTCTCGGTGAGCCGCTCAACGATGGGAATTGAGTTGGTGCCACCACCGAGATCGAAATCGAGCAGCGCGAAATCGATTTCTTGCCGGACCGCGTGATCGAGGCCGTCCTGCAGATTGTAATAGGGGCCAACCACTTCGCATCCCAGATCGATCAGCCACTGCTCCAGCGCCATGGCGAGCAACGCTTCGTCCTCTACCACCAACACTCTTGCGGGCATCATCGTCAGCTCCATTCGTGAGCGTTCGCCTGACGCTCCAGACACAATCCGAAACGACGGTAGAAGTTGCACGATCTGCGTGAAGGAGGCGTTGAGGAAGCAAAACGTGACCGGCGCGGGTACGGAGCCAAGGCCGTTAGCAAGGTTTCTTTTTACCCGGTAGGGCCGCCCAATCTGATCAAATGCCGGCCGGCAATGAACTCACGCCACATCAGCAGGACGTGCTCTGTCGGTAGTATCAGCCAGGCCTCGACGCCTTCTTGGTTGCTGGGGCAGGTGACCTGCTCTAGGAGGCCGGAGCGCGGTTGTAGCCCGTCGTTGGCGGTGGGGCGGCGAGCAACTCGCGCGACAGAGGGAGACCTTCGCGTAAGCTGGCTCGTCGCCGGCGGAGCGCGCGGGGGGCGACGCAATCCGCTTGGTTAGATAACTCGACGGCGGCGGGCTTTATTCCCGGTAGGCCCACGATCGATGATACGACAATGGTGGCCCGGTCCGTGGGCTACGACAGCAGCCCAGGGCTCATTCTCGTCCACGATATACCCCAAGGTAGCCTCCTCCCCGGCGTGAGGTCGGCCATTTCGCGAGATGGGAAAAGGGAAGCCGAAAGTGTCTGATTACGACCTCTATTACTGGTCCGCGCCGTTCCGCGGGCAGTTTGTGCGCGCGGTATTGGCCTATGCCGGCAAGACTTGGACCGAGCGCGGCGACGATGCGATCGCAGAGCTGATGAGCGGGCCGGTAAAGGACATGCCGGTCCCTTTCATGGGCCCACCCATGCTGGTCGACAAGAAGGCCGACTTCGCCATCGCCCAAATGCCGGCCGCTATCCTCTATCTGGGCGAGACATTAGATCTCCTGCCGGCCCCTCCGTCGCTTCGCGCCCTGACGATGAAGATCGTCAATGACGCGAACGATGTGATCGACGAGATCACATTGGACGGCGGCCGCCAGATGTGGACAGAAAAGCGTTGGCAGGATTTTGCCCCCCGCCTGAAAAGATGGATGTCGTTTTGGGAGGAGACTGGACGTCGCCACGATCTAAAGGCGAGGTCTGGATTTCTACTCGGCGGCGAGGTGCCGGGCATCGCCGATGTTGTGACAGCTACTTTGTGGTCGACCGTAACGTACAGGTTCCCCAAGATTGGGCAGATGCTTGAGGAGGCCGCGCCGAGTACAGCCGCATTGAGCCGACGGGTCGCCGAATTGCCGCCGCTGGCCCAACTGGCAGCCAAAGCGCGTCAGGATTACGGCGACGTCTATTGCGGCGGTCAGATCGAGGCGTCGCTTCGCCGGGTTCTGTAGGCCTGACGAACGTTCTCCGCGGGTCGGCCCCGAGCTCTCGCAGCCCGGCCGCTTGAGCTCTCCCGGCTGATTTATTATAGTTTTGCCGTCAATTCAGTGAGGAGGACCCAAATGGAAAGGGGTGCTGTTCACCTCTCTGTTGTATGCCCAAGATGCGGAACGATGAACAACCTGACCATCGTCAATGTCAGGGATGATGAACGGGTGACCTGTTCTCACTGCGGCGCCGATATCGGACGCACGGCGGAGCTCAAACCACCACTCTCCAGAAGCTTCCGGCGACACCCGCCCCCTCCTGAGTGACTTGTCAAAGTTAATAGCGCCGCAGCAGCGCCAGGGCGTTTCCTTGGCGCCGTTTTAAGTTTGCGCTGTTCGATTTTGAGAGGAGGACCAAGTGCTCGACCATGAGGGCACGCACCGAACGCCGAATCCGGAGACACGGGCGTCACACATCGCCCGAGAGGTCATGAAGCCATTCCGTGCAAAAGTCGCCGGGTGGAACGATGCGTGGGTGCGAATAAACGTGCTGAAGGACCGGGCCGAACGTCGTCTGGCGTCGTCGGAGATTTGGCGCAAGCAGGCGGCCGATCTCGCAGTGGCAGTCGGTGAAGGACAAGAAGCCTTCCGCGCTCTGGCCGATGCCCTGCCAGCAAACGTCGCGCATGCCGGACCCGTCACCAATGTTGATCTATCGATCAAGCGCCTGCTTGTGAACCTCGACAAACTGTTGTCTGGGCGCAGGTGAAGGTCGTCGTCGGAGGAAAAGAAGGGGGCCCCGCGAGATGGAGGGCCCCCGCCGCAAGTTGCCTTAGATGATAGCGACGATCTGGAACGTCCGTGGATTGACGATCACAATGGTGCCGTCGTCGAGCACGAAGAACAAAAATCCTCGGAAGTACGGATAGTAGCCATAGATCTCCGGTGGAAGCGGGCGCAGTCCATAGGACCTAGGGACGCTGACGCCGAGCGAGATAGTGAAGTTCGGTGCCGGGAAGTGCCCGAAATTGAAGGACCGGAACCGCTGGCGGAACTGATCGTGCTGCGGTTGGGAGAAATTGTAGAACCCTCTCGAGTCCCTGGTCGGCGCGGCCGCTGACGGGCTTGGTCCTTTGCCGGCGTTGGCGTTCGGGTTTCCGCTCCCGTTTCCGTTCCCATTGACCATGGAGCCGGTGGGCTTGTGAGGCAGCGGCGGACACGAACCATTGGCCGTAGGCGCTCCGCCACCAGGGCAGACGATACGCTTATTGTTCTGGGTGGAATTGAACTTCGGAGGAGGATTGTGAGAGCCGTTGCCGGGCGCCATCTGACCATTTTGGCCCGGATTGAAGTTGCTCTTTCCAGGCTTGTGAGTGGCGAGACAGGCTGGGTTGTTTTTCATCGCCGGGTCGCTGCAGTTCATAGCACCGTTGCCCGGCCCAGGCGCCGCCAGGGCGAATGTGGTTGGGGCTTCGACAGAAACGAGTGCGCCTATCAGGGCTAGGACCGTTACGCTCCGTGAGAGAGTGATCATGTCTGGTCTCCTCCTTTGAGATGAGTTCATCAACTCTAGGGGATCAGGCTCGTTGCGGCCGGAAGGCGCGGCGAAACAGCGCACGGCGTTAGCAGCAAGTCTGCATTAGCCGGCGCTTGTCACTCGTTCTCTTTACGTTCCAATATTGGTCGGCTTTGAGTAAATGCTACGGGTGCTACCGGACGGGCCGGAGCAGCTGGCAAAGATGGTCCGTGGGCTCCTGATCCACAACGGCTTTGTTCGCTTCAAGAAGATGGAATTCCCACCCGAGCCTCACGCCGATGCCAACCGCATGGGAGCGCTACCATTCTTGAGGGAGTGCTCGCCTTGGATGCGCGCCCGCTCACTGAGGCGCGTCCTGAAATACTCTGTGAAGCGCCTTGTTGAAGCACAGTAGTGCACGCTCGTTCCTCAGCACCTATGTCCCGGCCATCTTCATGATGCCGAAATTGCCACGCGCGCCGTAAACGCTTCGCCTACGGCCGCGTATTCAGAGCGGAAACGGGGACTCGGTTCGCATCAGCCTAACGCCGCGTTTGGCCACGGCACCGAGGTAATGTCACTTTTGCGTCCCTGGGCAAAGGCGCGCAGGAGCGTGGTCACATCGTTGGCGTTGCACGGCCGTGAAAAAAAATACCCTTGACCGAGGCTACAGCCGAGGTCGGACAAGCAGGCCGCTTGCTCGGCAGTTTCGACTCCCTCAGCGACAATCTTCATCCCCAGCTTGCGAGCGATGTCGATTGTGCCGGCAACGATTACCCTGCTTGGGGCATCGGTGACCAGTTTGTCGATAAACGATTTGTCGATCTTGATGACATCGACCGGGAATGTGAGCAAATGGGTCAGCGACGCGAAGCCTGTGCCGAAGTCATCGAGTGCCACGCGGACGCCCTTCCTGCGCAGCGCTTCAACGCGCTTGGCGACCGTATCTTCGGCGCCGCCCATATACATCGCCTCATTGACTTCGAGCAGCACGTGCTTCAGCGGTACGCCCGCGCTGTCGAATGCGCTGACGAGCCGATCTTCCAAGTCGCCGCGCTGGAAATCTCCCGTGGTTACGTTGATACCCACGTGCTGGATGGGAATGCCGGCATCAAGCCATTTTCGGATGTCCGCGGCGACCTCCGACAACATTAGGCCCGTGAGCTCATACGCGATCCTCGGATCACTCAGCGCCTTATGAAATTCGCTCGCAGCGATAATGGCGCCGTCGGGGGACCGCATGCGTGCCAGAGCTTCAAGACCTACTATTTCACCAGAGTCGAGTCTAACGATGGGCTGGTAGTGTGGGAAGATTCGCCCTTCGACCAAGGCCGTACCGACGCTACGCACTAGGTTGGCGCGGTCGATGATCGACGTCCTAAGGCCGGCCTCAAATCTGACGTAACCACCTCGATTGGTCTCTTTTGCGTGGTACAAAGCGAAGTCCGCATTCTGACAGAGCGTTTCCGCGTCCGCTCCGTCGGCGTTAAAGACTGCACCACCAATAGTCACGCTCGGTGATATTGTGTGGACACCGGATTCGATCAGCCCCTCGACCTTACGGAGCACTTTTGTTGCCACGGCGTGCAACTCCCGAGCTGAGCCGCATTGGTCGACGAGTACCGCAAATTCGTCACCTCCGAGCCGGCATGCAGTCATGTGGTGATCCACACTGCCTAAGCGCTGCCCCAGTTGCCTGATGAACATGTCGCCGAAGACGTGGCCCATTGTATCGTTTATGGACTTCAAATGGTCGATGTCGACGAGCAACACTCCGAACGGCTCCTGGGCCGCAATCCGTGAGTCCAACAGTGCGTTGAAGCGCCCGCGGTTTGGTAGACCGGTCAGCGCGTCGAAGTAGGCCAACCTATGGTTGCGCTCTTGCACTTCCTCATACTCGATCGCGATCGCGCAAAGGTGCACGCAGGTCTCGACAATCAGCCGTTCGATCGCGTTCGGACCCACTCTGTCGCGGTGGTAAAATGCGAAGGTACCAACCACGCGGCCATCCCGCGCCATGATCGGACTGGACCAGCAGGCCATTAGCCCTACTGGTAGCGCTAAAGCCTTGAAGTCGGCCCAGAGAGGATCGTTCTCGATATCTTCGACGACCACTTCCTCACGGCGGAACGCTGCCGTTCCACATGAGCCGACCGAGGGACCGATTGGCACCCCGTTAACGCATCGGAATAATGGATCGGGAGGCTAGGCGACGCGAGCGGATGCAGAAGACCGGAATTGTCGACGGTCAGTATCGAGCAAATCGTCCCCGGCGCCAGATGTTCTGCCCGCCGGCACAATAAGTCCGCAACGTGACTGAGAGATTCGCCATAGGCGACTGTCTCAAGGATCTCGTTTTGTAGGCGAAGCAGCAGGTCACTGACGTTATCGGGCACCGACAAGCTCCAAAGACCACACTTTCAATATGCCTCCCGCCTAAATATTCTGTTTCAGCGATGCCAACGCTTGTAACCTCCCGCATCGCATAGCGAGCCGCAGAACAAGCATGAGGTTCGCTGGGCTTGCCCAGCTGCCTCATGGCCGTTGCTTTTTTCCTAGGCCGGGCACGCGTGCCAACTGTTACGGACACTCACATCGCTCTGGAGGCATGATCGCACGTCTTCTGCCCCGGTCGCTTCCTGGGCGCAAAACACGGCAACCAATCGCAATGCATCAAAGGACCTGCTTTGCGTCCCAACTCCACGAAGCAGCGCCTCATTACACGCTTGCTTCAACTACAGCCGGTACTGAGTAGGCTTTACTAACCATCCAGCACAAATGGATATGACGCCTTAACCTGGCGATCCTCCGCCGAGGCTTATCGTCTTCCGCGCGCCCGTCAGTGGAGCCCATGATGGAAAAGACAACGCCTCGCGCCTTGCTGCAAACCAGATCGCTGCGATTTTGGATCATGGCGGGCATGTTCATGGCCCTCACACCCGTCGTCATCGCTGCAGTCGCCGGTTTTATCCTGCTGAACCACGGAGTCATTGCATCCTTCCAGGACATCGCCGATCGCCAACGGACCGAGATTGTTCCGGCGCAGCGCATCGGCCTCATGCTCGGGGACGCTGCAATTTCTGTCGATGAATTCGTCGAGGAACACAATGCCGCGCACCAGGCGAATTTCCGAAGACAGCAGACGGCGATCGATGCGGAATTTGCGACACTGATTGAGAGCGTTGGCAATGCCCCTATGGCCAGTGCGCTTACAAAGGCGGCCCAGGAAGACTGGAAGGCGGCTGAAGGCATAGGCGGCGAACTGATCTCGGTCCTTCGGCCCCCGGGCGATCCAGCCGTCATGGAACCGATGGAACGGTTCGACGGTTCGATCCGCTCGGCCAGCGACAAGCTCGAGGGTCTAGTCGAGCGCCTCGAGGATGATGTGGGGGTGGATCAGGACAATGCGGACCTCACCTACGAACGTGCCATCTGGCTCGCGGGGATTGCTGGAGGCGTCTGTCTGCTCGCGATGATCGGCGCGGTGCTGCTCATCGGGGGCGTCATGTCCGCCAGCGTGGACCGTCTGGTAGCTGGCGCACAGCGGTTCGCGCACGGCGACCGTCTCCATCGCATCGATGTCCGCGTCCCGCCTGAACTCCGACGTGTAGCAGCCGAGTTCAATCGCATGATTACTAAGATTCATTCCTATGAGGACATTCTTGCCGAGCGGGCCCTCAGGGACGTGCTCACTGGGCTGCCGAACCGCAGGGCTTTCGAAGAGGCGATGGCGCAGAACTGGAATCGACAGCAACAGGGTGGCGAGTCCTTTGCCGTGCTGCTCATCGATATCGATCATTTTAAGCGGGTAAACGACACCTATGGCCATGCTGCGGGAGACGAGGTTTTGCGCCATGTTGCCGGCACCGTCGCGCAACAGCTCCGCACCGCGCACCCCATTTTCCGCACGGGCGGGGAGGAGTTCGCGGTGATCGTGCCGAGTTCCGGCATCGCCGATGCACGAGTCATCGCCGAGCGGCTACGCGCCGCTGTCCCGGTGGTCTCTGTGGGTGAGGACATCCGCGTGACCATCAGTGTCGGCGTCACCGACAGTCACGATTTTGACAGTCCGGAAGAAGTGCTTCGGGCGGCTGATGCAGCCCTTTATCGAGCGAAGGCGCAGGGAAGGGACCAAGTTGTCGCGAGCGGTGATCGAGACGATCTAGGATACCATGCCGCCTAGTATAGAGCGCACGTATGACGGTGATCCTTGCAGTAATAAATTGAGCTGGTCGGCCCGATGTTCCTGTGGACGCTGTCGAACCATTCGTCGCCAGATGCTCGCCACATCATCCCGCGAGAACGCGTCGCGAAGGGTTGCCGATGTCCGGTGTTGGCGCAAAGCGGACCCGGCCCAGGTAGGAGGCTGATGGAGGATATCGCCAGACGCATCCCTACTTCGGCCAATGGGAAAGCCCGCAGCAGCGCTAGATACTCTTCGTGTTGGGGCACGAATGACTGGACTTCGTGGGCGACCAGAGCGTCAGTCGGTTTCGCGACAGCGCGGCGACGATGGCAGATGGTTTGCGGACGGATGCGCAAGGCGAGCGGGTGAGCCGCCTGTTTGCCGATATCACCAAACAGCTGGAACATGCGCACGAAGTCAGCGTCGATGGCCAGGACGGCCATCGGACGAGAGCGGATCGTCGACGGGTGCTAGCGCGGCTCGCCCGTCGGCTTGACCGCTGCGCTAGTTTAATCGCCGACCTTTCGGTTCTTCTGCAGCGCTGACGCTCATTCGACTGGACTTGGCCGCCAAAGCACGCATTGCTGCAAACGTCGACCAACACCTCCTCCTGCCCGGAACCCACTCCGGGCTTCGGTCAGTACAGGCGCCCGCAATCACGCGGTGCGCTTTGACCGAAGGAGGTTTCAAAAATGGTCAAGAAACTCACCGATGTGCATCGGGTTATTCTGGCGACGGCAGCTGGTCGCAAGGGCGATCAGGTACTGCCGCTGGCGGCAACGCTCGGCTTCAAAACGGGGGACGAGTCCGTTGTGCTCATGGGGATGCTGGCACGCGGACTACTCGCCGAGCGCCCTGCCCTCGATGATGAACCGGTCTGGCGCCAGGATGAGGACAACAGTAAGATTGCTTTGATAGCGACGCCAGTCGGACTGGCCGCGATCGGCATAGAGCCTGAATCGTCGGTACCACCCGAGTATGGGATTCGGCCAGCGGCTAAGGCAAAGACAGCAGCCAAGGCGCGCGTTCCGGCAGCCAGCAAAGCGGCGAAGACCGCGAGCGCGAAAACTGCCCCAGTGAAGGCCTCTGCCAAACCGAGTGAAGCCGCTCAGCCAAAACGTCCCGCGTCAGCCAAGCCTGCCTCGATCCTGGCGACCAAGGGAGACAAGATCGTTGCGCTGCTGCGCCGCAAGCAGGGGGCGACGATCTCCGACCCGATGGAAGCGACGAACTGGCAGGCGCACTCGGTGCGCGGCTTCCTTGCCGGGACCGTGAAGAAAAAGCTCGGCCTGTCTTTGATCTCGCAGAAGGACAAAGCCGGAGAGCGCCGTTACCGCCTCGAGGCGTCGTCCCCGAAATGAAGCGGCTCACCCCCGACGAGGTCGAGCGCGAGATTGCCGCGCTCGACAGTCTCGATATTGCTGCCCTGCAGAACCGATGGCGCGAGCTCTACAAGGTCCCGCCGCCCTTCAAGGTCCGGTCTGGCTTCTTGCGCCGGGCCATCGCCTACCGCTTGCAGGAGTTAGTCTATGGCGGACTAAAACCGGCAACGCGACGAGAGCTGCGCCGCATCGCCGAAGAAGCCCGCCTTAAACGGGCCCGCTCGCGCGGCGAGAAGCGTGGGGACACCGACGGGCTTGATCCTTCGGAGGTGCCGCATCTGCGTCCACCGCGAAAAACCCTCACACCGGGGACGCGGTTACTGCGCGAATGGAACGGCAGGATGGAGTCGGTCGAGGTGACCGGTGAAGGCTTCGTCTGGCGGGAGAAGACCTATAGAACCCTCAGCGCCGTTGCCGTCGCCATCACCGGCACAAAATGGTCGGGCCCAAAGTTCTTCGGGCTGCTCGGCAAGCGTCCGAAGGCGTCAATGCCTGAGATGAGCCAGGCGGCAGCGCAGTCCTCGTCCGCTGGATCACTTGCCAATGAGTGACCAAAAGACCTTCCGTTGCGCCGTCTATACCCGAAAGTCTTCGGAGGAAGGCCTGGAGCAGGACTTCAACTCGCTCGAGGCGCAACGGGAGGCGTGTGAGGCCTATATCCGATCACAGTCCCATGAGGGCTGGAAGCTGATCCCTGAGCGGTTCGATGATGGCGGGTTCTCCGGGGGCAACATGGACCGCCCTGCCCTCAAACAACTCATGGGCCTGATCCGTGACGACAAGGTCGACGTCATCGTCATCTATAAGATCGACCGCCTTACCCGCTCACTGACCGACTTCGCCCGGCTTGCCGAAACTTTTGACAAGCATGGGGTCTCCTTCGTCTCCGTCACTCAGCAATTCAACACCACGACCTCGATGGGTCGGCTGATGCTGAACGTCCTTCTATCCTTCGCCCAGTTCGAGCGGGAGATTACCGGCGAGCGTATCCGCGACAAGATCGCCGCCTCCAAAAAGAAGGGCATGTGGATGGGTGGTCCCACGCCCATGGGCTATGACGTCAAGGATAGGCAGCTCGTCATCAACGACACCGGTGCGGCAATCGTCAGGCGCATCTTTACCGGTTACCTCGAAGCCGGTGATGTACCGACACTGCTCGATCGGCTCGCAGCCGACGAAATAACGACGACGGTGAGAACCTCGGCCAGGGGCAAGACGACCGGCGGTCGTCCCTTCACCCGGGGGCATCTCTACAAGCTGCTCTCGAACCCCACCTACATCGGCCGCATCCCGCACAGGACGACATCGCATCCCGGCAACCACCAGGCCATCATCGACCGACCAACATGGGATGGGGTGCAGGCGCTGCTGACGGCGAACACCCAGGGGACCAGGAGCAGGCGACGGCGGGCAAAGACCGACGGCGCCTTGCTCGCGGGGTTGCTCCACACCGAGGCGGGCAACCGAATGATCCCGATGCACGCGACCAAGGGGGCGAGACGGTATCGGTACTATGTCGAGGAACGAGACCCGGACCATGCGACAACCGGCGCGCCATTTGAGCCAATCCGACTCCCAGCGAAGGAGATCGAGGAGGCTGCGATATCGGCAATGCGGATGCTACTCAGTGACGAGGGGCAGGTGCTGCATCATCTTGACGGCCTAGCGCCGAGTCAAAAGGCGACGGTCCTGAAGCGGCTGCAGCAGCTGCGCGGTCGTGTGGCCGGTGGCTCCGGCAATGGCGCAGTGCAGGTGCTTCGGTCACTCGTCACCAGGGTCACCTACCGCCGCGATGTCCTTGCGCTCAAGGTCTCGGCACAGGAATTTCGCGATGCTGTTGGCGTGGGACAAGATGAACCATCGTGGTCGCGTAATTCAGGCGACGCGAACGAGGGTTTCATCGTCACGGCACCATTGATCTATCGGCGGCGTGGCGTGCAGGCCAAGCTCGTGGTCGGCGGCATTGCACCGGATCGCCATGTCGATCGATCGTTGCGGAAAGCCGTTGCACGGGCGCGCTATTGGTTCGAGGAACTAACCTCAGGCAAGTGCCGGTCTATTGCGGAGATATCGTCAGCCGAGGGAATAACGGGGTCTAAAGTCGCAGACCTGCTGCAACTGGCTTTTCTATCACCCGACCTAGTAGAGCGGATTGTTCAAGGCACTCAGCCGAAGTCCCTCTCGGCCGCGCAGCTCGTTCGAGACGAGGAAATTTCGATGCGGTGGAGCGAGCAAAGCGTTGTCTTAGCAGTCCAAGGCCAATGATGTATCCGCGACCCCTTTGCGCCAGAAGCGGACGTCGGCCTGGCGACTGGTCGCAGTCTTGTTCCACGGCAGCGTTGCGCAACCATCGAAGGGACCGCCGTTGCACGACCATGGGGCCGAGAGGTTTGGCGTGTTAGAGAAGGTCCGCTTGGGACCAGACTACCCCTCCCTCGAGCCGCTTGACGCCAAAAAAAGCGGCCGAATAGGCGAGTCTGCAAATCCAACCGGGTGTGGTACCGTCCTCGTCTTACTTTGGAGACTTATATGACAAGCGGTACTGTAAAATTCTACAATTCGCAAAAGGGCTTCGGCTTTATCGCTCCCGACGGGGGCGGCGCCGACGTATTCGTCCACGCAACTGCGCTGGAGCGTGCAGGTCTTAATGGATTGAACGAAGGCGACAAGGTCGAATTCGACACCGCAGACGATCGGCGGACCGGGAAAGTCGCGGTAAGCGACATTCGCAAGGCTTAGCCGCCGTCCTCATATGAGCTGAGCCGACACTAACAGAGGGGCCCCTCCACCGAAGAGCGGCCCCTCTGCCGTTACCTGTCGGGGAGGCCGGTGGCGGAAGTTCTGACGCGCGGGCCGTGGCGTGCCGGCGCCAGATACCGCCGTCGGGATGCGGCTGCTTAGCTTGTTCCATGTGCGGCTGCAGGCTGCCCGCCTGCGTCGGAATTTTGCATTGTCCTTAGCAACGCCGCGATCTTTATCGTCGCAAAATTCGAAAACGAATCCGACACGGCATAGGGCAGGATAATCCGCTCGCCATGGCGGATGGCGCCACACGTGTAGACAACATTCGGCACGTAGCCCTCTCGCTCCGAGGGCTCGGGGCGCACGAGCGGTTCGTGGGCTCGCGCCAGAACCTTCGAAGGGTCGTCCATCTCGAGTAGCGCGGCGCCGATCGTATACTTCCGCACCGGACCGACCCCATGGGTCAACAGCAGCCAACCCTCGTCGAGCTCGATCGGCGAGCCGCAATTGCCGATCTGCACGAACTCCCACGGGAACTCGGGCTTGAGGATCGGGACACCTCCGTTCCAGGTGTACAGATCATCCGAATAGATCAGGTAGAGGTTCTCGTTGTCCTGCCGACCGATCATGGCGTATTGTCCGCCGATCTTCCGGGGAAACAGCGCCATGCCCTTATTTCGAGCGGCATCGCCTTTGAGCGGGGTCATACGAAATGAAATGAAGTCGGTCGTCTCGATCAGCTCAGAGCGAATGTTCCGTCCATCATAGGCAGTGTATGTGGCGTAATAGATCTGCGGCGATGTGCCCTCAAAGGCCACGAACCGCGCATCTTCGATTCCGTTCGCCTGCGCCGCTGTGACCGGGAACAGCACGCGCTCGCTGATGTCTTCGTCAGCCTTGAACTCGACTTCGACGGGATTATCGCCCGACCAGAACGTGCCACTTTTCATGCGTGGCGTGGAAGCAAGCCTTGCGGTCGGATCGACGATGACGCTGCCGTCAGCCAAAACCGAGCCGGTACGGAAGGTCAGCGAGGATACGTGTCCCTCGCCAACTGCCCGCAAGCTCAGGATGAAGCGGACGCCTCCGGCAGGAGCGAGAGACTGATCGGGGTGCGCGACGATGCTCGGGTTGAACAGAGCCGAGGCCTCGAAGGAATATTCGTGCAGAAAGTAGGCGCCGATGAGCTGCCGTTGCACGCGGCCGAACGGCGGATGCGCCACAAGCGCCTCTTCCATTTCGTCGGCACGTGCCTCGAACGTGGCAAGCAGATTGCGATGGCGACCTTCAAAATTCTCCAGTACGTCGGCAAGCTGCGCCGCCGCCATCGTGTCATCGAGCGCGAGAACGCGATCGACGATGTGGTTGGCGCGGGTCTTGTCGGTTGGCTTGAAATCCCGCGGCTCTGTCGCCGGCTTGAACGGCCGTACGATAACCCGCGCTGGATCAGGTCGCAGGTAAAGTGCCTGCCGATTTAGGAACGTGACTGGCGACAAGGCGACCTCTGAGGGGGTGGGCGGGCAGGATGGACAGCGAGCGCATGGCATTCGGCAGCGGGCGCGAAGCGGAACGCGCGAAGGTCGCGTGCTCCAGCTGTCGCAGCTGAGTCAGCGCGAGAAGATATGAAATCACGGACTCCCCGCCACGGTTCTCGTTTCGGCGATCGGGGTGAAGTCCGTCCCGGCAGCTTCCGGATTCGACATCGACGAGCGGCAGGGCGAGGTCGTTTTCGCCGAGGAACCAGGCAAAGGCGCGCGCAGCGTCGCGCTTCCATTTGAGGTTGCCGCTGGCACCATAGGCAGCGAGACAGGCCGATATTGTCGCAGTGGCTTCTAGCGGCTGCTGATCGAAGGCCTTGGGCGCCATCCGCACGTCGTGGAAGCCATCGGTTCCGATAGGGCGGAACAACCCGGAAGTGCTTGTCTGCTGAGCCATCAGCCAGTCGAGGCTGCGCAGCCCGATATCTACATAGCTCGGCATGCCGGTCGCTAGCCCGGTGACGAGCATTGCCTGGGATAGCCTGGCATTGTCGTAGGTTAAACCCTCTTCGAACCATATCCAGTCACTTGTTGCGACAGCTTCGAAGAGCCTCATCAGGCATGAGGCGAGCCGTTCTCGTATGGTGTCGGCAACGGTGTCGCCGGGACGGGCAGCGCAATAGGCATCAAGGCCGAGCAGCGTGAAAGCCCAGGCACGCGGCGAGGCGAACCTCTCGACTACCGGCAGCGCCTGCGCGAAAAGGTCGCCCGCCCATTGTCGGCGGGGTGCACTGATATCGTTGCGTGCTGCGACCCCAAGTGCCCAGAGCGTCCTGCCGTGACTGTCTTCTGATCCTTGGGCCTCAAGCCAGCGCCGGTCGAAGCTCATGAAATTGCGAAAACGCTGGATGTCAGGATTCCAGGCGTGCTGGACAAAGGCCGCATACGAGGTGGTCATGCTGTCCGGGAGGTGTGGCTCGCCCGCTCGATTGAGCATCGCCGCCAGCAGTAGGGCCCGCGCGTTGTCGTCAACGCAGTAGCCGTGCAGCCGGTCGGGAACAGAATGGATGGCGTGCTGGAAAAGGCCGGTATCGTCAGTCATGGCGCGCAGATGTTCGAAGCGCAGATCGGGCAATCCGCCGTCGTCGCGCGACGGAGCGATGCGGAGGATTTGCGCCAGCGGCCGTGACGGACCATTGGCAAGCGCCGTCTGAAACGCGGCGAGGTAGCGCTGCGCCGTGCGTTCCCAAGTCATCGAACGGCTATCCCGGTAAGCGCGCCGGCGCATCGCCTGTCGCCGCGGCTCGTCGATGAGGAGCGCGGCAATCTCCGCGCCCAGAGTGCGAGCATCACCGAACGGCACCAGTATGCCACGTCCATCGGCGAGCAATTCCGTTGCGTGCCAATAGGGCGTCGAGACCACTGCTTTGCCAAGACCGAAACTGTAGGCGAGCGTTCCCGAAGTCATCTGCGCCTGGTTTAGATAGGGCGTCACGTAAACGTCGCTCATGGCGATATAGTCCAGCAGCGTCGGGCGGTCGACGAACTGATCGAGAAAAACCACATGCCCGTCGACGCCCAGAGCGCTGGCCCGCGCAACCAGCCGATCGCGATAGGCTTCGCCTTCACTGCGCACCAAATTCGGATGGGTTGCGCCGAGCACGACGTAGACGGCGCTCGGGCGGCTTTCGAGGATGGCCGGCATCGCGTCGATCATCACCTCGATGCCCTTGTTGGGCGACAGCAGCCCAAAGGTCAGAACAACAGTCCTGCCGGCAAAGCCCAGTTTCATTTTTGCCGCATCGGGTTCGATGAAATCGAAGTCCGGAATGCCGTGTGGAATGACCTCGATCTTGGCGCGCCGGACTCCGTAGGTCGAGATCAATAGCTGGCGGCCTTTCTCGGCCATCACGACGATGCGCGAGGACACCGCCATGACTTCGCCGAGGACTCGTCGTTGGTCAGCGGTCGGCTCCGCCAGCACGGTATGCAGGGTCGTCACGATCGGCATCCTCAGGCGATCGAGGAGCGCCATAATATGGCCGCCGGCCTCGCCGCCGAAAATGCCGAACTCGTGCTGTAGCGAGACAATGTCGAAACCGCCGTCGTTGAGAAAGTCGGCGGCACGCTCATAGTCTTCGACGTTGTGGTCATCGACGGTAAAGCCGACCGAACCGGGATACGAATAAGTTCTGCCGCCGTCGTTCATGGCAACGATCGAGGTCTTGACTGCTTCGGGGAGGTCCGCCACCGCTAGTTGCAGGTCGGTGGTGAAGGTCGCGATGCCGCAACGGCGCGGCAACGAATTGCCGATGAAGGCGATGCTGCGCAGGGTCGTCATTGGAGCGCCTCCTGAGTTTCCGGGGGATGATCGTCCACGGCATGGTCGGCCGCGCTGTCGACACAACGCAACAAGGTGGCCGAAGGTCTGGTGCCTACATAGGCGATAAGACCGTTGAGCCCGCGATCGCCGGCGTGAACGCTGACCGATTGCGAGTCGACAAAGATGGCTTCACCCGCAGATAGCGGGCTCGAGGCGAATGTCGCCTCCCCGCTGAGAGCAAGCACCCAGCCTTCACCCTCTAAGTCGAATTCCCAACTGGAACTGGCCGGCAGATCGACTCGTTCGAAAACGAAATAGGGGCTGACGGCGAGTAGGCGTCGTGCCATCGACAATTGTGTCGGCGCGATCTGCGGCAGCGCGGGACCGGTGAAGGCTGCACGTGCGGCATCCTCGACATGCAGCTCGCGGTGACTCCCATAGTCGAAAAGCCGGAAGGTGGCGTCACTGCGCTGCTGGATTTCGGCGATCACCAGCCCTGCCCCGATCGCATGAATGGTGCCGGCAGGTACAAGAACGGCCTCGTCGCGCTGGACGTGCTGCCAGTGGACCAGCTCGGCAATCGAGCCGTCTTCGATCGCTGCGCGCAGTTTCGATACTGGTACGATATGCTCGAGGCCAAGGGCAATTCGAGCGTCGGGGGCCGCTGCAACAATGTACCACGCCTCTGTCTTCCCGTGAGGAAGGCCCACCGAGCGAGCGTACTCGTCATCGGGATGCACCTGGATCGACAATGGCTGCGTGGTGAACAGCAGTTTCAGCAGCAGCGCCGGCTCCGATGCGGAAGCGGCGGCTCGTTCGAACCAGAGTTCACCGATCGGTGAACGGTTTTGCGCGAGGTTGCTCCAGGGGCGTAGATCTGTGCTCCCCCAAGGCTTTGGCACGGCTTTGATGGAGGCGCGTTCAATGCTCACGAGCGCCTCCTCCCGTGACTGGTAGAACGCCGAGATGAAGTAAGCAGGTCGTTGCCTCAGCCCCGCTTCTTGGCGGGGGCGCTGATATTGCCCTTGCTAAGAATACTGACGCTGGCCGCTGGGGCCGCAATCTTGACCGCCTTCGGCTTCTTGGCTTCTTTGTTGCCGTGCTTTTGGCTCTTGGCCATGAGAACTCCTTTGCACCCTGAGATGCGGTTGACTCGTCACTAGATGGCGTCGGCAATGTCCGACAGTACGTGGGCGGAGACCCTGGGCGGGTCCGCCTCGTCTGCTGTTTTCGGCACGTGAAATTCCGTCCGCCCTGCGCTGCGCGTATTCACGCTGCGACGATCTCATTGGTTCGGCGACGGGGAGCGCCATGTCATGCGCCTATTACCCGACCAAGTCCAACCTATTCGTTTTCCGCCCAATCGTCGTTGAGCTTGGTTCATCCAGGAAATCGTTAGTAGCGCGCCGACATAAGGCCTACCACTCCTCAACAACGACTGCCGAAGCGCGGCGGCTGACACGCCTGCCGCCTGCCAACGATGCGCTTTCTCGCCTACGGCGGCGGCACTTCCAAAGCACGAGGGCGAAAATGGCATCGATGTTCATCGTGAATGCTTTCAGCTGCGCGGCCGCGAGCTGGTTGCTGACCAACCCAAGACCGCCCGCAGCGGTGAAGCCGCCATCGCGTTGGCAGAACGACATGGTGAGTCCTGAGCCGGCGCAGTGGCATTTTCGCAGTAGCTTGATATGCAAACCGACAGCTATGATGAGCCACGCGTCCTCTACAGGATCGGCGCTCTGCCGCCCGGGCTGTTCGAGGAGCAATAACCTGCCGCAAGGGGCATTCGGGCCAGTATCTCGACTGGCCCGAACATCGGCTAGAGCAGGCACTAGGTCCGCAAGTGCGAGCCACCGTCGCTAGCGATCACCTCGATCAGCCTCTGCCCCTGAGGAGAGTTTCGGTTGGCGCCCAAAAACGCCTCCAACTCCAGCCGCCTGCTCCGTCCACCCGACGAGGGATTTGGAACATGTTCAACAAATGAATGGCCAGCGTCTCTAATCAGCAGCCACCGATCACCGTTGGAACTCGCATAGATTTCCTTCGATTCCACTTCCAATTTACCTCTCCCTGGGCATTTAAACAGCTTGAATCACGGAATGGATGGCAACCTGCCGGTTCCGGCAAACTAGGCCTGTCGCAAAAAAGAGGCTGCCCCTTGGTTGTGCCTCACACCAACCATCGGAGAGACAGCGTGAGCGTGTCCAAAGGCTGAGCCTATCCAACGCAACTCTGGCACAAGATGCCGTTTCGGCGCTGGCTGACCGTCGGCGAAGTGACGTGTACTACGGCACCGTGGAACCAGCAGGTCCCTACCTTGATCGCCGGTTAGTCCCGGCGCCGGGTGGGAGTACCGCCGGCACTGAGTAAGCCGGCAAGTGAGACGACGCAGACCAGATCTAGTGCTTCATCGACCAGATGCGATCTTCTGGCTTAACAAAGTTCACTTCGTCATTTCGCGACCGAACTGCCAAGGTGAACTTGACACCCTGCTGTGTTTGCAGGCCTTCGCGGCGAACCCTCGGAACGTGAAGCGTTCCCGAAATACGGGTCTTAGGGACATCCATGTCTAAATTCCTCTCGGGTCAAACAGACAACCCGGGAGCCGCTTTAGCGTTCCGGCGATTACCTAATATAATCTAGGCAGTGGTGCCTGCTGAACCAGAACACGCTGATAAGCCGCTACGGCGTAGCGTTGTCAGCAGCCGGCATTCGGAAGGTGAACTTCGTCTCGTCTGATGTTGATGAGACTGCGAGCGTACCACCATGAGCCGCTGCTATTTCTGCGGATATGTAGAGCCCCAGCCCTAGTCCCTGAACTGCCGAGCTATTGCCGTTCCCACGTTGGAACGGCTGGAATAGACGGTCCAGCGTGCCGGCCGGGATAGGATCGCCGCCGTTAGCGACGGATATTTCAAGATGACCGTCTTTCAGTCGTGCCTTGATTTTGATCGGCTGATCGACAGCGCCATGGGTTACGGCATTCGCCAACAGGTTGGAGAACATCTGGGCCAGCCTTGGGTGGTCCGCGTCCACGATCGTCTGGTTATCGACATCGAGTCCAATGACACGATCAGGATAGGCGACACGAATTTCCGCTATGACCTGTTCAAGGGATGATGCAACCGGGCGCATGCTGCGTTCGAGGTTAATGCCGCCGCCCAGTCGCCCTCGCGCGAAGTCCAGAATGTTGTTTATGAGGCCGTGCATCCGCAACACGCTTGCACGCATGAGGTTAATAACTTTGACCGACTTTTGTGACTGCTGCTCGCGCATCAGGATGTTGGTGCCGCCCTCGATGGCGGCGAGCGGGTTGCGCAGGTCATGCCCTAGAACAGCGATGAACTGCTCGCGGAGGTCCGCCGTTTCGTGCTCGGCAAACAGCGCGCCAACCGCCACTTTCATGCCAGCCTGCGCGGCTTCTTTGGCGGTGACCAGATCACGCTCATAGCGTCGGCGATCGGTGGCCTGGAAGAAGATCACGCGGGTGAATATTAATCCGCCAGATGCATCACGGCGCTCGGCAGCGTTGGCCAGCACATGCATTGTAGTGCCGTCGGCTTTGACGAAATCGAGTGCAACCTCGTTGAAAAATCCCTGCATCCGAAGCAGGGGCGCAAAATGGGTCTCGTAAAACATCTGACCGGCGACATTCAGAAGGTCTCGGAGGCGCTTGCCGACCAAGGCGCTCTGCTCAATGCCGAGCCAGTGTGAAAGTGTTCGGTTCGATTTGACGATGCGACCATCGGCACCCAAAGACAGGTAGCCGCACGGGGCATTCTCATAGAGGTCTTCGAGGTCCTCGGTTACGGGCGTGCCAGGCATCAGACGAAAGCGCGGATAGCGGCGATCACCTCATCGGGAGCGCTCAAATTCGGACAGTGACCGGTCGCGTTGAGGATCTTCAACTCGCTGCCACGAATATGTTCGTGCACGTAGGTTCCGACTTCCTCCGAGGCGATGATGTCGTCCCGACATTGAAGGATCAGCGTGCGCGCCGTGACCTTGCCCAAATCAGCACGGTTGTCTGAAGTGAAGGTCGTCCGGGCGAATTGCCTCGCGATATCGGGGTCGGTCCGGCAGAAGCTGTTCGTGAGTTCTTCGCCCAATTGGGGACGGTCGGCATTGCCCATGATCGCCGGGGCCATGGCCGCGGACCATCCCATGTGATTGTCGGCGAGGGAATCGAGCAGTTCATCGATCTGCCGTTCGGTGAAGCCTCCGTAATAGTTTTCGGCGTTGATGTACCGAGGCGAAGGCCCGACCAGGACGAGACTTTCGAACATGCCTGGCGACTTGATTGAAGCGAGCACGCCGACCATCGCGCTGACGGAGTGGCCGACGAATACGCCGTCCCTTACGCCGAGGGCCGTCCCGATCTCGATCAAATCGTCGGCATACCCCGAAAGGGTTAGGTATTTGGCGGAGTCATACGCCGACAGGTCGGATCGACCAGAGCCAACCTGATCGTAGAGAACGGTAAGGAAATCCTGTTCAAATGCCGGCGCCACGAAACGCCACATATTTTGGTCGCACCCGAAACCATGGGCAAAGATCATTGGCTTAATCCCGGCGCCGACGGCCACGACGTGATTGCGCTCGATGACTGACATTAAATCTCCGTACGCCTACTACTATCGGCAAACTCCCCTGCCGTCGCCCCAAACCGAGGTTTCACCGTAAAGAACAACCAATTGTGTTAATCGCCTTCTCGACCGGATCGTTCCTCACGCCGCCGAGTTGTGTGACACGGCGGACAACCTGGGTGAGTGTATGAATGACCAAATCGCCGTGCTTGTCGTCGAGGACGAAGTCCTCATCCGCATGGACATAGCCGACCAACTCGCAGGAGAGGGATTCATCGTCTTTGAGGCGGAGAACGCAGGTCGGGCCATCGAGATTCTGCAGCGCGAGCCTGGAATCCATATCCTGTTCACCGATATCGATATGCCGGGCAGCATGGACGGCCTGAGGCTATCCGCCGCGGTGCGAGACCGGTGGCCGCCGGTAAAGATCATCGTCACCTCCGGCCATCGCACAGTAGAGATCACCGACCTTCCCGACGGCAGCGTCTTCTTCTCTAAACCTTACCGCCACGCCCAGGTCGTGGAGTCCATCAAAGAGCTGATGGCTTAATGTCCAGCAGGTTTCTGCCAAGTGGCACAATGGCGATATTGAGCGCAGCAGTCTCAGATCATAGCGGAACTATCGTTGGTGCATGTGCTCGCATTGCGGCCAGATTTAGTTGTCAACCAGCCGGGCACTTGTCTCAGGCGAAAAGAACGCACCAGCACGGGGACCGCCAGTGCCTGCTCCGGACTGCGGCAATTGAAGGGCCCGCAAGATGTGCGCCTGCAGTTCGCTGTCCGCATAGGGCTTACCCAGTTGGACCACGTCAGTGAAAGCGCCGGCAGCTTGTTGAATCTGAGTGCCGCTGCACACCAAAAACGGGATCGATTTGCTTCGAAGGGAAAGCGCAACCGGCTCGCTGGTCTGACCACGAATATTGAGGTCCAGGACTGCAAATGAGACGTCGCCAGAATTTACTGCCGCCAGCGCATCGTGGACCGTCTCGCAGTGGAGCGGGATATGACCCACTTCGCGGATGGCGTCTTCCATCGCCATTGCGATCAATGGCTCATCTTCTAGGACAAGGATAGATTTTTGGTTTGCGTCCACTGCGACCCCTCGTAAAACTCGAGTACTCACCTGGCGATGGCCAAGCTCCGGAGTGCCTCTCATTACGCGGTTGCGTCCGATCCACAGTGACATCAGTGCTGCAGGCAAACGCAGCGGCTCGATCAGTCAGCTCCACTAAACATCGCTGCCGCTTCCGCTGTATACTAAAAAAGACATCTCAATTGCGATGAACCGCCGCCGGGTCGACGTGGAAGTCCACACGGGCGACGAATATGCCTCGATGCCTACTATCGGCTACGTGGATAGCGAGGCTGCGCGGGTCACGTCCTAAAGGCAGCTCGTCGCGAGCAATCTGTGCCAATGTCTCAATCGCTTCCCGCCGAGCGTCTCTGACGTTCGCAAGGTTTACCCCCTCGTTATCGTAAGCGGTTTTCGGCCCGTCTTGCATGTCGAAGAAATAGCGTGGCATGCGGTATCTCTCCAGTCATAGGTCAACTGGCGGGAAGGATATAAGGTTGCAAGACAGCGCCTTAAGTTCCCTCAACAACGCGATGCTCAGCTTGGCTGGCGTGGCGGAGGGCCGGTAGCATTTGCCCGTTGCCGATGATCGCGCGATTGCCGTGATAAATTGGCCGTGGATCGAACTCGCGTTGTCGTTGGCCTGCATTTTTTTAGTTAAATTGTAACCATGCTCGCCCCACGTTGGTGGAGGCCAGCAACCTTTAGAGCTCTCGATCCTTTCCATCCACCGTGGTGGAGATGAGCTCGTGGGACACTTACTTTTCGTGATAGTTGGCGTCGTCACTTTTGGGGGCACAGCTTGCGCCTTCGCATCCCCGCCAGGGGCCGCGAACCTAGGTATCCTCACGCCACAGATCATCAATGCGGCTTCCATTGCTGACGTCCAGGCCGAGTACGTGCCACCCGCAATTGGTAACCCGCGGTGGCTTCCGGCCACGTCGACGAGCAAAGGCTGGCCGGTGTTCGTGCCGCCGGAAAAGGCACCTCCCAGCGCCGCCGTCGTGAAGCTCGAGATTCTGCTCGATCGGGTCGGCGCGTCGCCGGGGGTCATCGACGGCTACGATGGTGAAAACCTACGTAAGGCAATCGCTGCCGTTCAAATAATGCAAGGCGGCAAGCCCGACGGCCTGCTCTCGCCCGAAAGCATCCGGGCACTTGACCAAGCCGGTGATGTCATAGGTGCTTACGTCATCACGCAAGATGACGTGGAGGTCATCGTACCGCCGCTCCCTTCGGACTATGGCGAAATGGCAAAGCTAAAATTCCTTGGCTACACGAGCGTCGCCGAGGAGCTAGCAGAGCGTTTTCACATGGATCAAAAATTCCTTGAGGCTCTGAATCCGGGCGCGCATTTCGCCGCTGGCGACACAATCTACGGCGCGATTACCGGACCCAACAAGCGAGGCGAGGTTACACGCATCGAGGCGGACAAGGGAGCGCGGCAGGTAAGGGCCTATGGTGCTGACGGAGTCCTGATTTCGGCTTATCCCGCGACCATCGGCAGCGCGGGGACTCCGTCGCCCTCGGGAACCCATACTGTTGTCGCAGTCGCCCAGAATCCGACATACACTTATAACCCCGACCTCAATTTCAAGCAGGGCGACAACGACAAGGTGTTGACCATCCCGCCGGGACCGAACGGTCCTGTCGGCTCGGTTTGGATCGCGTTGTCAGAGCCGACTTTTGGCATCCACGGCACCCCGGGTCCGTCGCTTATCGACAAAGCCAGTTCACACGGCTGCGTCAGATTGACGAACTGGGACGCCGAGGAGCTCGCAGGAATGGTAAAGAAGGGTGTGACTGTCGATTTTCTGTCCTAGCATCCCGATAGTGCCACCGGCGGCGGGAGCGCTGGGCGGATAGCGCCAAAGCAGGGACCGTTATTCCGACGAGAGGCCCCTTATTCATGGAACTCTATGCCCATCGTTGCTTCTCTTATCAGCGGGCGTCTCTAGCTTTGTGCATCGCCCAATCTCGCTTGAACGCGCTGAAACGCAAACCCGGCCCCGCTGAAACGAGATGAACGTCCGTGCCTGACTAATCAGCCGCCTCAGAACTGAAGATGCGATTGTAAGTGAGCGTTTTGCAGATGATCGCTTGGCAGCCTTGGATTTCTATGGTGTCGGGACCAACGATGGTGATCGTGGCATCAGCAACCGTTCGGCCGACGCCAAGCGAACCTTTCCACTGATTACGCGCACTGGGCTTCGCCTCCATCACCTGCTTACCTACAAACGCCAGATTTTCGGGCGTTGCCGAGGCACCCTGCAACCTCGTGAGCACGCCGCAAAGATCAGTGTCGCCTTCGCCGCATAGTCTGAAATCAAATGAACTTCCCCAAGCGTCAGCGAAACTACCTTTGGGATTCAAAGTAACTAGGGGAGCCTGAGCGAAGGACGGCAACACAGAGAGGGCTAAAACGCCCCCAAAAATAGTAGCTTTCCCAAGCGGCATAGCTTTCCTCCGTCGGACACCTGACCGATCAACGCAGGCTTTGCTCTAGAGTTGCCGAGCACAAGCGCACTCGGCGCCCGGCGGAAGGTGGCAAGCCACACGGATCGGGACACCGCCATTGAGAGGATGGGGCCGGAGAGTCACCTTGGCGGGCCGCGATACAGCCCTCGCCCGCGGGCGCTCAACGCCTTTCCGACTTCCCATCTGGCGTCGCCCGCGGTCCAATCGTGGCCACGTGGTCAGCCATATAGGCGCCGCGACGCCCGAGCTGCCTAGGTTGGCCGACAGTGGAGTCTCGCGCGGTCTGGTGCTCCGCTTCTGAATTAAGCTCGGCGCCGGTGATTAGGATAATGACGGACAACCAGACCCAGGTGAGAAGGCCAACCAAGGCGCCGAGCGAGCCGTAGGTGGCGTTGTAGTTGCCAAAGGTGCTCGCATACCAGGAGAACAGCACCGAGACGAGTGCGATGCCGATTACCGCAAAGATCGCGCCCGGAGAGACCCACCGCCATTTGGCTTCCTTTCGGCTTGGCCCCCACCGATAGAGCGCGGCGACACCGAGCAATGTCAGGCCCAGCATCAGCACATAGCTTGCGATGCGGACGATCCATTCGAGGCCGTCGCCGAGCCTCAGCGCATCGAATATCAGAGGAATTACGACGACCGTCGCCAAAAAGATGGTGGCAGCAACGAGCGCGCTGAAAGTGAAGGCCAGTGTAGTCGCGGTACGCACGAAGAAGTTGCGCTTTTCCGGCTCATCGTACGCAATGTTCATTGCGTCAAAGAGCGCGCTGATCCCAGCGCTCGCACTCCAGAGGGCCACCGCGAGCGAAAAGACGAGTGTCAGACTCAGTGTGTTATTGGGAGTCGAAGTCAGCCGCGTGAGCTGGTCGGTGATAATATCGATGCCGCCGGGGGGCAACACGCCGCTGAGCAATTCGATGTGTTTGAGCACCGTAACCCGGTCGTTGAACAGGCCATAGAGCGAAACGAAAACGGCAAGCGACGGGGCCAGCGCAAGCAGCAGATAGTATGTGACCCCGGCGGAGATGAGGGTTACCCGGTCGTCGATAACCTCGTGGACGACCCGCCGCATAATGTCCCGCCATCCCAATGGGGGGATGTCGCTAGGGCTTTCCGCTTCCTGGCCATGTTCCAGGGCCGCGACCGTCCCAGCGTCCTCTAGATCGGCCTTAGCCTTTGCCAAAACGTCCGGGATCACTGACGCTCACCCACGATCTTTGCCGCAACTGGGGCCGACTCAGACGCTCGAATTACCACTGCCGCTGTCGCCGCCGTTCGTCGCCTGGACGGGGATCTGAGGGCTGTCGGTTGCGTGTCCATAAAGATCCGCAGTTCCTCCCGCAGGCGAAGCGGCCACGCCCCCCGCGCTCGGGAAAGCGTTGGCGCGGATGAATCGTTCCGAAGGTCTGATGAGCCGCTGATCGCACCCACGAGAAAAATGGGCGTACTTCCTGAACTGCGCCGTGAGGGCGACACTGAGATATGTGCGCTAATTGCCTACCGGGATGGTATCTTGCGACAGCTGCGGCTGCAGGATCGCTACCAGCTGCGAGGCCGCTGCGACAAGGCGGTCAGTCTCCGGCTTCTCCATGGTGCGGGCCGTCTCGTCCATGATTGAAAGTACGCCCAGCACCCCGCCAGTCGGGTCGAGAAGCGGGGCGCCGGCGTAGAACCGGACACCGCTCTCGAGGAGGAAGGCATCATCGGCAAATTCCTGGTCCTTGTACGAGTCGGCCACTACCAGGACCTCACCTGTCTGCACGATGCGATCAGTGAGATGACGGGAGCCATGCAACTTATCCCCGGACAGGGTCGGTTCACGCGTCACGACACTGTCGTTAGCTGCAATTGCTGCACTCGCGATCGCAACGGCAACGTCGAACTGTTCCGCAACGTTCTTAAGGAACTCGGCGACCGTCAAGTCATCTCCGATCGCGCGGGCCACTTTCTGCAAGCGTTCGACTTCCGGCGTTGGAGGTCGGGTCGGCTCTGCGACGCCGCTCGACGCGGGAGACTGATCTAGAAGGTGAACGGCATCCGCGGCTGTGGTGACGATTACATCTGCGCCGATGGTGTGCTGCATCTCCTCAAGAGAATTGGCGGCAGCGCCGAGCATGACTGCAATTACGCGAAGGCGCGGATGTTGGCGCTTCAGCTGGCGAGTCACGAAGCGGGCGTAATTGCGGGCATGATCACCAAGATAAACAAGGAACAGAGCATCGATCTCGCTAGTGTCCATTTGCCGCAGAGCTTCCCGGCGGACGGACACCGGCGGCAGCATCCGCGCCGGGATGTCGGCTCGGTGCAACATGCTCGCAAGGATTCTCGCCGCGGCCCCGTCCAATTCCGTACGTCCGCCCACGACAAGGATGCGCGCATCTTCCTCGCCAACCTCCACATCTTGCTCAAGTTCGTCGATCACTTCATCGAGACTCTCCGCCAGCCTTCGGCGCTGCACGAGGTCGGCAGAATTCACAGACAAATCGGCCTCGGCGAAATGCAGCGCGGGAAGGGCTACCTTTTCATAGAAGCCGTCGGCGTCTAGGCCTGCGTCGTGCTGTTCGGCAATGTCGATAGCCTCGCCGGTATTTCCGGCGACGAGTCTCTGGTAGAGGCGTTCCTCGGGGCTCAAAACCGGTTCACTTCCCAGCAGAGTTTCAAGGAACTGCAGACGCGGGACATGGCGGCCGAGTACGACGAGGCAGACAGTGAGAGGCGTGGCGAGGATCAGACCGATCGGGCCCCACAGCGTCGCCCAGAACATGGCGGCCACGAGCACCGCCAGCGCCGAAAGACCAGTACTGGAGCCATAGAGGCGGGGCTCGATGACGTTGGTTGCCGTCGCCTCGAGTACCACGAACAGGGCGATCGACTTGAGCAGCATCGACCAACCAGGATCAACTGCGAAGGCAAGGGTAAACGGGATCGTCGCCAGGATCAGCGTACCGACAAACGGAATGTAGCGGAAGAGCGTCGCCAATAAACCCCATAGGACACCGTTGGGCACCCCGATCAGGCTGAGCCCCGCACCCAGGATGATGCCGTATGTGAGATTGACGCTGAACTGTACAAGCAGGTAGCGGCCAACGCGAGCCCCCGCATCATCCATTACCTTGGTGCTCGTCCTAAGGTCGCCGCGGCTCACGAGCTTAAGAAACCGGTCACGGAGGTCGGCCCGTTCGAGCAGCAGAAAGATGAGGAATACCACCACAATTGCGGCCGTCGCGAGCGGTCCGAGGACCGATCCCAGGATCGATTGCACCATTCCCAGCGGGTTGTCGGGCGTGTTGGCGATCGTGACCGGGACCGGCGCCGTACCGGGGGTGCCCAACGGCGGCGCGTGAGCAGGAGAGAGCTGGGCCTTTAGCTGATCGATCGCTGATCCTAAATGCTCGACAAAATCCGATCCCCCCATCGAGCTTTGTAGGCCCTTGAGCTTGGTCGAAACCGTGGCCTGATAGCTGGGCAGATCGGCGGCGAGCTTGACCACCTGCGCGGCGACCACGTAGCCAATCGCGGCAAGGACAATTGCCGCAAGTGTGACCGCAATGACTACGGCCGGGACGTGGGGAATGTGAATACGGCGTAACTGGTCAACGAGCGGCGCTAACGCGAATGCGAGTAGCACTGCCAAGACGAGGGGTACAAAAATGCCGGCCCCAGCGTACAGAGCCAAAATGACGAGGACGATGATACCTGCGGTTGCGAGCGGATTGTCCCATCCTGCTTGCGTCCGTTGACGTACATCCGCCATGACGAGTATCTCCACTCGTCTCCATGACGACGGAACGTAACGGCCGGCGGAGCCACCGGTTCCGTCTTGGGGTTCATGTAGAGCCTGGCCAGCTCTGACGGCGCCGCCACTGACGAGGCAACCCGTAATAGGCCGCTTTGGGCCAAAAGCAGTCATCGAAGTACAGCGCGTGCGGAGCTAACCGTCCCCGCGAAAACGCCCCTAGAGAATCGACCTGCAAGGGGCGAAAAGCGCGGCTCGTAGCGGCCCTCTCTAGGACGGTTACTTGCCGCGCGGCGCAAATACGTTTGTTATTTCCAAGACTTACGCCAACACACCAGACACCCTCATGTAGGTTAGTATTGTGAAGGACTTAATGGCGGTGCGCGTAGTCAGCGCAAACTGGTCTCCGCTCCATTTCCTCCATTTCCGGCCATTTCAGAAGGGCTGAAATGGATGGATCACCGCACGTCAGCGAGGATCCTCGCTCGTTTGCGACCGTCTCGCAGCTCAAATAAATGGACGAGAAAAGGAGCACAGTTGGCGTGGAGGTGGTAGCTGCAAAACTACAAAACTACAAAACTATAAAGCCGGATGCGATCCCTCTGAACTGATCCATCACTGAATGATTGACGTCGTCGCCCGGTGGTTATAGGCAGTCGAAGCTATTGTCGTCCCCTTTGAATGCCTAAACCACTGACTTGAAGCAGCCTCGGGACGAACTGGGCAGCATTGAGTTGGACCCACACTATTGCTCCTCAGCGGAGCAGAGGTTCAACTATGCTCGAACAAAAGTCCTCTCGACCGGACGACCCTGACGGTTCCACGAGACTCTCTCAAGGTGAACGCGTCGCCGATCTTGCGCCGCGCATCCGCCTACGATCCAGGCTGCAGGCAGCCGAAGCGGAAAAGCCACCCACTCGGCTAAGCGTCGTCCAGCTGCCGATCGATCAAATCAAGACGTACAACAACCCGCTGCTCGAGCACCCGCCCGCGCAGATCGAGGCGCTTACCGGCAATCTGAGAAAGCTGGATTTTCTGGCGCCACTGATCGTTGATAAGGATTTCGTGCTCATCAACGGTCATGCCCTCCTCGAGGCGGCCCGCCACGCGAGCTTCAAGACGGTTCCCGTGGTCATTCTCGACCACCTGACGCCGCTAGAGGTCAAAACGGCACGCATAGCGCTCAACAAACTGACCGACGGTCGCATCTGGAACAAGAAGGCGCTCCGAATCGACATGATCGAGATCGAGCCGCTGCTGATCGAAACTGGTGTCGGTTTCGAAATTGTCGGCTTCTCTTCGGCCGAAAGTGACCTGATCATCAGCTCCCGCGATGCGCCGATCGAGGACGCTCCTCACCTCGAGCCGAGCAAAGTTGCCGTGACCCGCGCCGGCGAGATCTGGGTCATGGGTCCGCACCGTCTGCTCTGCGGCAACGCCCTCGACCCCGAGGTCTTTTGTCGGCTGATGGTGACGCTCAAGGCCCGAATGTGTTTCTGCGACCCACCATTCAACATCGCGGTGGACGGCATGATCTCGGGCCTCGGCAAGGTCAGGCATCGCGAGTTTGCGATGGCGGTCGGCGAAATGAGCCGGGCCGAGTTCACGGCCTTTCTGACCGACTACATGACGAACTGCGCCGCTCACACCGTGGACGGCGCGGTGCACTACGCCTGCATGGATTGGCGCCACGTCTTGGAACTCGTCACCGCCGGCGAGGCTGTCTTCGACAAGATGCTCAATCTGGTGGTCTGGAACAAGACCAACGCCGGCATGGGTTCCACCTATAGAAGTCAGCATGAACTGATCGGCGTGTTCCGCTCCGGCAAAGCCTCGCACAAGAACAACTTTGGCCTTGGCGGCAGCGGTCGCTATCGCACCAACGTTTGGACCGTGGCAGGTGCCAACAGCTTCCGCAGGGGCCGCAACGAGGACCTGGCCGATCACCCCACGGTCAAGCCGACGATCCTGGTAATGGACGCCATTCGAGACGTCTCGGATCGCGGCGAGATCGTACTCGACTGCTTCTGCGGGTCGGGCACAACGATCCTCGCTGCCGAAAAGACCGGCCGGCGCGGCTTCGGTATTGAGCTCGATCCGCTCTATGTCGATGTCGCGGTCAGACGCTGGCAAAAGCTGACCGGCCTGGCCGCCGTCCTTGAGGACGACGGTCGCAGCTTCGACGAGATCGCCATTGCGCGCGCTGGCATGGGCGACACCGCTAAAGGTGAGGCCCTCCCCTTCGACACCACCATGGGGGTCGGCAATGACTAACCGCGAACAGCCGGATCATGCGGGATCCAACGACCTCACGAATACCTCGCATGGCAGGGGCCGCATCAAGCCGGGTGAGGTACGCAATCGTTGGGGTCGTGGCGGAAAGCCCAACCAGGTGTCGCCA
>Ga0207671_10000702_pt1 | contig 43116 bp, 39 predicted proteins | sample KBSC24metaG_FD_184352 | JGI IMG/M metagenome (GOLD analysis project Ga0207671, IMG submission 184352) | Corn rhizosphere microbial communities from Kellogg Biological Station, Michigan, USA - KBS C2-4 metaG (SPAdes) (version 2) | ecosystem: Host-associated > Plants > Roots > Rhizosphere > Soil...
TCATTTCGGGCCGTTGACGCGAAATGTCGAAGACGCGGCCTTGATGATGGATGCCCTATCCGGCCCGCATCATCTCGATCCGATGAGTCTTCCCTCATCAGGTGAGAGCTACTCACGGGATATTAGGTGCCGGCCGGGCTCGTTGCGTATCGCTTATAGTGAGGACTTGGGCCATGCTCGCGTCGATCCGGAAGTAAGGGCTTTGGTGGCAAACGCGATCCGGAGGATTGCTGGATTTCCGGGTGTGATTTTAAGCTCAGTTACCCCGGAGTGGGGCATAAAGGGGCGCGACCTTCAGCGGTCGCTCTGGTGCGCTCATCAGGTTCATCATTACGATGATGTGGCTCAGTTCGGCGACAGAATGGACCCGGGGCTTGTTGCATGCGTAGAACAGTCTCGCGATATTTCGCTGGCAGATTACGACGCACTCCGAACACGGAAATATGCGTACGTAGCCGAAATCAACGCCTTCTTTGACGAATGGGATTTCCTATTGACCCCGGCGGCTTCGGTGGCAGCGTTTCCAGCTGATCGCTTGCAGCCCGCCGATTGGCCACAGCACCCGTGGGACTGGATGAGTTGGGCGGAGTTCTCCTACCCCTTCAATATGAGCGGCAATCCAGCAGCCTCCATCCCCTGCGGCGTTACGTCCGAAGGTCTGCCCGTGGGGTTGCAAATCGTAGGGCGCCGCTTTGATGATCTACGTGTTCTCCAACTAAGCTTGATGGTCCAGTGTCTAGAGATGTCCCCCAAAAATCGGCCTTACATCGATGCGTAATGTCTCTACAAAAGATACCCTTGCCCGGCCAGCGTGTCATGTAGTTCAGTAGAACCACAGGATGACCTTTCTTTATTTTGAGATATTCGGCATACTGGCCACAGTCAGGCTCCGGGTTCGGTCTGCAGGTTGATCTGCTTCTCGGATTTCTTGCGAAGGTGCGGCTGAGGCGACGACGCGCAAAGCGGAATGGTTTCGATCGATGCCCCAGCCTTGGATCGGGCGTTAGGCCATCGCTAACGTCGATCCGCAGTCGGCGATGCGTCGGCGACCATTCCACCAAGGCCCAGTTGCGCAAGATCGCGGAGATAGAGCGCTTTTTCACGAGTACGGGCGTCGCTAAACCGGCAATTCACAAGGTCGAAGTCTATGAGGCTCACCGCCCTTGCTCGACACAACCGCGACGTCGCCGCGCCGGGCATCGGCCGCCTTGTCGACATGGGAGACGATGAACGCGATCCGGGTTCCGTCCGGGCTCATCGCCGTGCTCGACAGATCCGCTATGGCGTCATAATCGCTGAGCGTCAGCCGCGATGCCTCCTGGGCCGCCAACGGCGTGGCGGCCAGGATGGCGGCAGGCAGCAACGTGCCGGTGCCGAAGCGCTTCATCATCATCATCCCCTCTCCTTTTCCGACTTAGAAGCTGGCCGAAAGCACGACGCCGATCGTGCGCGGCTGGATGAAGGTTACGGTGGGCGCCAACTGCGTCCCGCCGTTATTCTCCGACGTCAGCACCGAGTCCTTGTCGAAGAGGTTGCGGACGTAGAAGCTCAGGTCGAACCGCTTATGGAAGCTGAAGCCCGCCCGCAGATCGACGTTCGAATAGGACGGCAGCTGCGGGCGAGGGGCGCCCGCCACGTTCACGAATTGGCCCAGCCGGTCGTCGATGTACGTGTAGGTCGCACCGACATGGGCCGACACCGTGTCCGACAGATCGAAGTCCTGCTGAACCGAGATGTTGGCCGTGAACTCCGGTGTGTTCGGCAGGCGATCGCCCTTCGAACCGATCAGGCTGGTGATACCCGCCGTCTGCGGCGGCAGCGTCGCCCGTAGCTCCGACTTGGTGTAGGTCGCGTTGCCGTCGATCGACAGACCACGCGTCGGATGCAAGCCGATAGACAGTTCGGCGCCCCGACTACGCGCCTTGGAGCCGTTGCTGAAATAAACGAAGCCCGAATTGATGTCGGTGTTCTGCAGCTGGATCTTCTTCCAGTCGATCTGGAACAGTGCCATGTCGAAGGTCAGCTGCTTGTCGAGGGTGGTACCCTTCAGGCCCAGTTCGTAGTTGATCACGCGATCGGAGCCAAAGCTCTTCAGCGGGATGGTTGGCAAGTTCGCATTCGGGCCGCCTGGGCGATAACCGCTTGCCGCGCGGAAGAAGACCATGACATCGGGATTGATCTTATAACTCGGCGTCACCAGCCAGGTGAAGGCGCTCTTATTGAGGCCGGAACTGATCACCGACGACGGACCGAAGATCGGCTCCGATATCGGATCGACCTGCTGGACGTAGGAGTAGGACTGTTTGTTGCCGCTATAGCGCCCGCCGACTTGGACATCGAATTTCGGTGTCGCATGGAAAGTGATGTCGGCGAAAACCGCTTGATCGCGGTATTCGGTGGGGTTCAGCCCCGCATAGGCTACGACGTTACCGCCGCCGCCGGCCGCGACCAGGCTCTGCGGCGCATTCGACTTCTCCTTTGTATAGAAGCCGCCAACCAGCCAGTCGAGCACCGGACCGCTGCCCGCCAGACGAAGTTCCTGCGAGAACTTGTTGGTCCGCGAGCCATTGTTGAACAGCACCGTCGAGTAGCCCGGATAAGGACTGAGCACGAAGCCGAAGCGATTGGTACCATCCTCGACTGTCGAAACGCGGCTCTTCGACCAAGCCGTGACCGAGGTCAGCTCCGCGAAGTCTAGATCGATGGCGACGCGGCCGCTGTAGATTTCGAAATTAGTCCGTCCATCGTCGAGTACCGCCGCCTGGGTGCGATGCCCCAGCAATTGGCGATAGCGCGGGTTGGCGGGATTGTTGGTCGGAAAGACCGAGCGGAAATCGGCAATCGAGTAGGTCGTATAGTCGCCGCCGCCGATAGAATCGCTGCGCTGCTTCACCGCCGCGAGATCGATGGTGATCGTTTCGGTGGGCCTCAGGCTGAGCGCAGCACGGCCACCCCAATATTTGGCCTTGTTGGAATCCTTCGTGCGGACGCTCGTCACGGGATCGATATTGTCAATAAAAGGCGCATCCTTCCGCCAGAAGCCGCTGACGCCGATCGCGATCTTGTCACTGACGATCGGGATGTTGATCGAGCCGCGGGCCGAATAGCCCTCGCCACCGTCGGCGACATGGTTGGCGCCGACTTCGATGCGGCCTGAAAAGTCGTTCATGTCAGGACGCCGCGTCACATATTTGACGAGGCCGCCGAGGCTCGATGCGCCGTAGAGCGTGCCCTGGGGACCGCGCAGCACCTCGATCCGGTCGAGCGTAGCCGGATCGAAATCGGGGATCAGCGACTGGCCAAGATAAATGGATGAGCCAAACGGCACGTCGTCGACAACGATCGCAACGGTGGGGTTGGCGAGCCGTTCACCGGTGGTGACGCCGCGGATTGATAGGCTCGCGGTGTTGGGGCCGCCATATTGCAGGCCGGGCACGCGTGAGAAATAATCTTTTAGCGAATTGATGTTTTGGGAAACGAGCGTGTCCGATCCGATGGCCGAGACTGCGACCGGAACATCGAGCAACCGCTGATCGCGCTTCTGCGCGGTAACGACAATGTCGGCACCATAAGTTCCCTGCTCGGCCTCTTGAGCGGCAGCGGGGGTGGCGGCGGTGAAGGCAAGTGCGACGGCATTGACAGTGAGATAAAGCTTCTTTTTCATATTTCCCTCCCTTTTTAAATTCGGTGCGAAGGCGGTTGCCTGATCAGTGATGGGTTCAGCGCGGGGTGACCCGGATGCCAAAGGCGGCAAGGCCGACGGTTGCGAAGGCGCCGCCGGTCAGCGGCTGGCGTGGGATCGCCGGATCGCGTTCGAGACGTGCAACAGTGGCGCTGATATTTTCGAGGATGGTGCGGACCTCGAGGCGCGCGAGCCAGGATCCCATGCACATATGCATCCCGTAGCCAAAGCCCGCATGGGCGGTGTTGGACCGGGCCGGATCGAAGCGATCAGGATCCGGAAACATGCTCTCATCGCGATTCGCGGAGGCGATCAGTAAGCGCACGCTGCTCCCCGCCGGAATGCGATAGCCACCGAGCTGCGCGTCGCGATGGACGAAGCGGGTAAGACGATGGACCGGCGGGCGATAGCGCAGCATCTCGTTGAGGAAGAGGTTGGGCCCTTCGGGCGTACGGAGAAAATCCAGCCATTCGGGATGGTCGCACAGAAAATCGATGCAGTTACCGGTGAGGAGCGTCGTCGTCTCGTGCCCCGCCGAGAAGAGTAGCGTGATGAACCCGGTCGTCTCGTCAGGGGTCAGCGAGCCATTGGCACGCAGCCGAGCAAAATTGCCGACGACATCCTCGCCAGGCGCATCGAGCGCACCGTCGAGGACCTTGCTCATATAGTCGGTGAGCGCGCGATAATGGCGATCGTCGACGCCGGCGGGTGCCGGGACGCCGCGCAGCAGCACGCCGAGATAGTCGATCATCTGTGTCGTCCATTCGCGCATCTGCTCCGAATGTTCGACAGGCACGCCCAGCACAGAGGAGATGACGGCGATCGTCAGCGGGCTGGCAAAATCCCCCATCGCGTCTCCGCCGCCCTTCGCGAGGAAATCCTGCCAGCGCATGTTAACCAGCGCGGCGATGTGGGGTTCGAGCGAGGAGACCGCTCGCGGCGAGAACGCGCTGCTAGCGGCCTTGCGCAAACGTGTGTGGTCCGGCGGGTCGTTGTTGAGGAGGAAGCCGGCCGGCACGTTTGCATTGGGCGGCTGTGACTGGAATTGGTCAGCATCTCTCAGCCCCTCGGTTACCTCGGCAAAGCGCGAGACGATATAGAGCGGGGCCACCGGATCGCCGGCACAAATGATCGGGGCATGCGCGCGCAACCAATGGTAATGGCCGATCGGATTTGCCTGGATATCGCGGTCGAAAGGCTCGAAGGGCGCCAGATCGGCGGGCCAGTCGAGATCGCCGCTAAATGGCGCGTCACGCAAGGACGCCAAAGTTTCCATTATGATTGCTCCAACAGGGCGAGCGGGACTGCGCTGCTGCTGCGGCCGAAACAGACCAGGAGTGCGCCCAGCGTTATGAAGAGGAACGTGATGCAGGCTGAGGCGAGGCCGGCATGGGCGAGGATCGCGCCGCCGACCGCCGGACCGACCGAGAGCGCGATGCCCGTCGCCATCGGCGTGACCGCGGCGCCGCGCCCTGAGTCGGTGCGCGCGAGCATGCGGAACAGGAAAGGATATTGAAAACCCCAGACAAAATTCAGCGCCCAGGCACCGAAGACGAAGGCGGCGCCCGATCCGCTACACAGGCCAGCGGCGCTGGCGATAACGAGCGCCATGCCGATCAGAGCGGCACTGCGATCGCCCAGCCGGTCGGCAGCGAGCGCGGCGGCCAATGACCCGACGAAGCCGGCGATGGCGGCGCTGGCGAGCGCACCGGTGATAGTCGCGAGACTCAGCCCGTGCTGTTCGCCGATGGGCTGGAGGAAGGCCCAAACCAAGGCCATCCCCGAGAAGAACAGGAAAATCAGCGCGAGCGAGACGAAGCCTGCGCTCGATATCGTCCTGGACTTCGGAGACTTGGCAGCCTCGGTCGGCACATGGCGGGTCGCCGGGCCGGCCAGGAACAGCGCCGGGACCGCAACCAGCGTCATCACAACATAGAAGGCGCGCCAGTCGGACGCGGCGACGAGCCAGGGCAGCGAGCCCATTCCGATGAAACCGACCACCGCTTGCCCCGCCGCATAATATGCGAAGGTGGTGCCGGGGCGCGACGAGACGGCTATCAGGCTGAAGCACACACCCGCCGCGAAGCCTTCGCCTACACCCGATAGCAGCCTTGCGATCATCAGCGACGCCATGCCGGATGCTGCGATCGTCATGAAATTGCCGAGAATCATGACGAGGAGACCAGCGACGATCCGCTGCTTTGCCGACCCCCGCCGATGGGTGAGCGCCGAGACCAGGGTGCCGGTGAAGATGCCTGCCATGTTGATCGAAACAAGATAGCCCGCGCCTTCATTGCCGATCCCGGGCTGCGCAGCCATGGCTCCGACCATGGCGGGCATCACCGCAGGCAGGCTCGCGACGATCACCGCAACGAGCACCGTGCACAATTCGGACCACGAGACACCTGCGAAGCCGAGGCTGGCGGATGGGGCCTCCGCCGGACCTTCTCGCCGCCGGATCATCCGCGCATCAACTCGACGTAGCGGCTGACGAATTCGGCGGTTCCGCTTTCGAGCTCCGCGTACGGACCGGGCCGATAGCCGCGCGTTTCGACGCCGCGTGCATTAAGCTCAATAAGCCACTTGTCCTGTTTAGTAGTCTCATCCCACAGCCAGCGCAGCGCAGCGGGCTCGTAATCGCGGCCTTCCCGCGCATCGCCCCGGACGAGCCATTTGGCAACCACATCGGTGCGATCGACACTGCGTGGGATATAGCTGATCGCCAGCGCATAATCATTGGCGGCAAACAGATAGGAGTTAAACCCAAAGGCGCCGGTGGTGGTGCCCTCATCATAACTTGCGATCTCACCCAGGAGCGGCGCGACCGGCCTGCCGTCCGACGATGCGGTGCCGATCCCCTCCATCAGCGGGAGCACGCCCGCGCGGGCGAGCTGCCCCCCAACCGTCCTGACTTCAGTGCGCGCGTTAGGAATGCCCGCGCCAGCGAGCATTGCTTCCAGCTTCGCGCGATGCCCTTCAAATGCAGAGATCGCGGCTGCGGAAACCTTCTCGTCCGCCTTCACGAAACCACTGACCGAGCTATATTCGGGATGACTCGGCAGACAGTGATAGCATTCGAGGTTATTCTCCACGCCAAGCTTCCAATTGGCGTCGACGACATAGGTCTCGCTGAACGCAACGCGGCACTCAGCGAGTTGATAACGGCTCCAATGCGCGCGTAGATGACCGGTCAATTCGTTGAAATCGGGCGCGTTGTCAGGGTCGAGGCTGATAAAGATCAGGCCATCGAAGATCGCGACGCCGCAGCGAAACAGCCCGAAGTCGCGCTTTTCTAGACCTTTCGGCATGTGCCGCCAACTCTGCAGCGATCCATCGAGCTTATAGCTCCACGCATGGTAGCGACAAATGAGCTGGCGCGCCGAGCCGTTCGCTTCGGTGCAGATACGCGCGCCGCGGTGGCGACAGACATTGTGCATGGCATAGATTTCGCCATCCTGCCCACGTACGATGATGACGGACGCCCCTGCCGCCTCAATCACCACATAGTCACCCCTGTCAGGGATCTCAGAACTATGAGCGACAAGCAGCCAATGACATTTCAAGAATCGATCATATTCGATCTCAAAAATGGCGGGGTCCGAATAGAAGGCGCCCGGAAGACTGAACCCAGGCCGAACACCAGCCAACTTCTGTTCTAGAGAGCTAGAATCGCTTCCCATCGCCTTCTCGCCCCTGTTCCATCTCATGAAAGATGATGATTGTATCACTCGACTCTTCGGTCGTTCTCAGCAAAACGTATGGATTCTGCTCCAACGGACAAGATTAAGACCGCACGGATGATGAAATCTGCACAGAAAAATGAATCGGCGGAATACCCGCTGTCAATCGAGATCAATGCTAGCGAGCGCTTCATCGAAGAGAAGCTCCGCCGGTTGCTGCAGCGCGAAACGGCGGTCGACGGCGGAGAGGACGTTCTCAGGCTCGATGGGCGCCGTGTCGATATCGGCGGGCGCGTCGCCAACGCCCTGGCGACTGGAAAGGAGGTAACTCACCTTTTCGAGCGGGGATTTAGCGTTCACGTGGCACAAGGGGAGGCAGCTCACGATTGGAGCATAACTGCCCGCGCTTCGGAGGATTGCGTTCGCCTCCGCTTTGCCGCGCGCGGGGATGCGCAATACCGCACCGATCATTCCAGCATGGTTGACCAGGACTCTTCGTGTACCTTCATCGTGCAGCCAGCGTCGGCTAGCCTTACGGGAAATTATCGCCGCGGCGTATTTTATCGCTATTGCTCGATCGATATGTCGCGAACGTTTCTCGTCGAACGTTTGGGAATTGCCGCAGAGTTGTTACCGGGTTCGATCACGAGCAGCTGGCAGCGCCAGGAGATTGCGTTCGGCCGTATCGATCTTGAGCGCCATACTCTCACGCTGCTCCAGCGGTTATTCGCGATTTGCTCCGACGACACATGGGAACGAATTGAAGCACAGGCAATCAGCCTGTTGGTAATAAACCAAGTCTTCTCCGCGTGGCGGGAGAATCGCCAATCCAGAGCCATCTTTGTCCGGTTAAAGGCAAGCGAGCGCACCGCCTTGTCACGCTTGCGAGAAGAAGCAGAGCGGCGTTGCCCATCGCCTGTTTCCATCAATGATGCAGAAGTCATCTGCGGCTTCAATCGGAACAAGATTCACTATGGGTTTAAGGAGATGTACGGCGCATCTCTCCAGCAATTCTGTGCCGATTTGCGAATGCAACGAGCGGTTCACCTGCTACAAACAACGACGCTCACCATTTCGGAGGTTAGCGAGCAGGTCGGCTTTAGCGAGCCAACCAATTTCACCGCCGCATTTCGTCGCCACTTTGCGCGCTTGCCCAGCGAGATGCGAAAACCCGGCTAAATATGGAACACCGGGTAGGATCAAGCGAACGCAGCACGCGGAAATGAAAGCGCCCTTTTGCCCGGCCTAGCCTATACAGGTAGTTAGGTGCGTATACCACTGGAGAAGGACGTTACCGTGGCTAATCCAAGGCATCCGTCCAGATTGATAGCCAACGCAGAATGGCAATCTGCTCGATTTTTTTACTCACTTCGCAAACCTATTCATGGATGCCGAAAATAAGGCCGCGGAGCGGTGGCGAGTTTGCGATCGAGGACCTCGGTCAGGAAGAACCGAGCCATGAATGTGACCAGGGCAGCATCCTTGCCTAAGATGAACCCGCGCTCTTGTCCTCCGGTCTTGCCGCGAGGTGCGATCGGTATCCAGCCGCGCTGAAGCGGCTCACCTCGCTCCACTCCGGTCTCGCTGGTCGAGGAAATTTTCGACGACCAATTCGAAACGATCGGGCTCTTCAACGAACGGCGTATGACCGCTGCGCTCGAAATAAACCAGCTTCGAGCTAGGGATTGCTTTGCTAATCGCGAACGCAACTGTTGGCGCAACGTTGGCATCGAAGCGCCCGTTCAGCACCAGGGTCGGCACGTTCAGCTCGCGCAGCTTGGGGAAGAGGTTCTTCTTGATGCCGTCGAGCATGACCGCAGTGCATGTCGGCTCAGTGAAATCTCTGCCATCGCTTGCGATGCCTGTCCGGTTTCGCTGGTCGTAGAAACTCATTCGGTCATAATCGGCGATCGTATCCTTCTTGCAGCCAACTTTGCCCGCCGGCGTGTCGTCCTGCGCTGGCAACTGCGTGCTGAGAAGATCGGGATATAATTTGTCGAAGAGATATTCGTGGTGTTCGAGATCCGGCGACCCAGAATCGACCAGTATCAGCTTGGCAACCCGGTCCGGGTGCTGGGTGGCGTAGGCCATAGCGTAATACCCGCCAAAGGAGTGACCTAGCAGCGAGATTTTCGACGCGCCGAGCTTCACGCGAAGCGCCTCGAGATCGGCTACCATCTGGGCAATCGTGATTTTATCGGCTGGCACCCTGGTCGTGGACCGGCCAGTGCCACGCTGATCGAAGAAGACGATTCGGTGTTTGAGGGAAAGATCGTCCCAGACCGGCGTGTGGTGGAGGTAGCTGTGATCGAAACCTGGTCCGCCGTTGAGGAGGACAAGCGGCGGCTGGTCGCCCTCGCCGATCATTTCGTAGTATAGGGTGCCGTCTTGCACCGGCATGATCCGGCCGCTGCTCTCGGCGGCACCGGCGAACGCTGACGATCCTGTGGCCAAGGTAGCAGCAAACAATATTGCGTTGAATACTCGCATAACGCTTCCCCTCTTTTCGCTCGAACCAGCGCCAACACCTGTGCAATCGGCGTCGGTGGGATCTTGCTCCTTGCCCCTCAGGCTAGAAAACCCTGCACGACACACAAGATCAAAGCCCCACGAAATGATGAAAACGTCACCAGATTTGTCGTCGTGATCGCAACTGGGACACGACATCGATGACAAGCTGGCTGATATGCCGAGCATCAATTCCGCCCGGCGAGCTTGGATCGTATAGGCGACGATCAGCGCGTCTTTGCGAACGGCGATCCTGTTCTCAACGTCGTGGGCATGGCACTGAGGCCGCCTCAGCGCGGCAGCATACCGAGTCCGAGATGCTGCGCCATCCAAGCCAAAACGCGGGCGGCGCTATCGAGATAGCCGGCAGGTCCGCGCACACTGTGTCCTTCGGCAGGATAGGTAACGAGCTCGACGCGCGACCCCTGCTCACTAAGCGCGCGGTACAGTTCCAGCGCCTGGGTGATCGGCACACAGCGATCAAGCTCGCCTGCCATGATAAGAGTCGGCGCATTAGTCCGCTTATCGGACAGCGCCGGACTGCGCGCTAGGTATCGATCGGGAATAACAGCCGGGCGACCGCCAAGAAAAATTTCTTCTAGCGCAGGCATATTCGATGACAGATGCTGGCCAAACCAATCGGCCACAGGTGAGATCGGCGCCGCGGCAGCAATGCTGGGCAGGAGCTTGGGTAGCCATGCCGCGATGTACCCCCCATAGCTGCTACCGGTCAGTCCGACACGATCCACGTCGACCAAGCCTTGCTGACCCAGTGCTTCGATGGCGGCGGAGAAATCGCCCATTTCTGGGCCGCCCATCCCGCCGTTTTCGCCAAGCACTGCGCCGGCAAACGCAAGTCCACGCCCCAAGCTGCCGCGCGGATTGGGCAGGAGTACTGCCGCGCCCATCGATAGCAGCAGTGCCCCGGCGCGTAGCCGCGCCTGCCAGCAGGGCCGCCAAGCCCAGACCGGGCCGCCATGCACGTCGATGACTAGAGGCAGTGCGCCATTGGCACCCAGCGGGCAGAGCAGCACGCCCTCGATCAATTCACCGTCCAAGGCCTGCCAGCGAAATATGTGTGTTTCGAACCTGCGGCCGGGAGAGGGCAAGATCGCGGTTAGAGGCGTTGCCGCGCCCTCTCGCAACAGTGCAACAACAGGCGGCTGCTCGGGCGCCTCGACGATGGCGAGCCCCTCTGATGGCGCGCCCGGTCGCGCCGTCGGCAGAAACGCACCGCATGTGGCTTCAGATGAGGACCAGATTGGCTTCAACTCGCCCATCTCGGGGTCGACATCTCCGACGACCGTTTCGACACCGCGCAGGCCGGCGATATGCATCCCCGCCCCCGCGCGCCAGCGTACGGAAGAAACATCCAGTCCCAGATGATCGAGCTGACGCACTTCGCCAGAAGCCGGATCGAGCAATGTCAGCACACCGGCGACGATCCCTCGGTCGCTCGCCACTCCTTCCACAAATGCAACTAAACCGCCTTCGGGCTTGCCGCGTAGATGTCCGATCTGGCCGTGTCCGCGATACTGTTCTCGGTGCTTGCCAGTGAAGGGATCCAAGGAAAGCAGCGTCGGGCGATACCACCCCGATTCGCCGGCATCCGCGCTCCACAGCGCGATCACCGTATCGCGGCCGCACCAGTCTGCCTCCCAGACCGTCCCCGCAGGATTGATGCATTCCGCAATGCAATCTGCAGACAGATCGTAAATTTGCATTGTCCGCCGGCCTGGCGCCTCGTCATGCACCAGACCTGGCGCGCCTGTGTCGCCAGCCCTGGGGGCGGTAGTCGCTCCGGCAAGTGTCATGGTGTCTGTTTGCAAATCCGCCAGGACCACGAGAATGCGTTCCCCACCCGGTTGCCAGGCGATCTGCTCGATCCGTCCCGGCAGGATACGCTCCACTGCAATTGCACCGCCCGATGTGGCAACGACGAGGCGGTCCCCCTCCGATTCGTCAACTGCAAAGGCAAGACGGGTGAAGTCATGGCTCGGCTCCAGCAGCTTCGCTGGGCCCGCATGCACGATATTAAGCGCGCCTTGCCCTGCCCGGGTCAAGATCCCGACCGGCCGACGCGGGGGAACGCCCAGCTGGTCATGGACTACCGCGATACAGGCAATCCCGTCTGTCGCTAGCGAGCAACAGTCTGAATAATCCGAAGGCATTTTCGTGCCCACACGCAGCAACGCTGCATAATGCGACTGAACCAGTCGCTGTGCTTCATCAATCCGCATCAATTGTGCTCGCCCGTTCGGTAATGCAATCGCCGCTGACCTCGACTTTCCTAGACACGCCGTTGACGAGCCGGCGTGCTAACCGGCGACCCTGAAGTGCGTAAAACGGCGTTTCCAACATCGTCTCCTTTCACTTTTCCTCCAGCGTCCAAGGCCGGTCGCAATCGGAAGGCTAGAAGCAATTACCGCACACGCAAGATGAGCTCATGCCGGAATGATGGAAGTTTCACAGATATAATGACGATCGCGATTTCTCTCTCGGTTCAGGCCGACCAACCCACTTGGAAACCGGGCTGCAAGATACGCGCGCACGGCATCGCGAGCGATGCAGAGCAGTGCCGCTGGTTTTTGGACAAAGGTCTGGAGGGCGGGGTAGGCCGTGGCGATTCGCGCCGGTCTTCTCGCCTCCGGAAAGCCGTACCTCGGCCTCCCTCAGCATCCCGATGATCTGCTCTGCTGTGTAGTTCTTCCGTGCCATTTCCGCTCCTTCCAAGCGCAAAATAGCCGAAACTCTCTCTTTCAAAGCGGACCAGTTTTCAGGGGGAACGCCAATCGCGACCGCGTTGCGCAGCTTCGCGACGTCGATGCCGACGAAAACCTCACCATCAGCCATGATATGTCCTCCGCGATAGCGAGGGCTCAGCACTCGCGCCGCCCTCGCCACCACAGTGTAAGCGTAGGGTCGTCCTCAGCGCTCAGCGGACATACGGTCTTACGGATCAACGCCGCGCGACCGATCCGATGCCCGTCAGGGCCATCGAGTATAAGAGGGTAATCCAATGATCGTACTCATGTTGATGGCCGTCGCGTTGGTCGCCGGTCTTTCCGTCCTGCCCTATACGCTCGCCGTTTATGCGCTGCCCTTCATGCTCGGCGTCGAGGCGGCTAAATGGGCCTATGCTTCCGGCTCCGGCCTGATCGGCGCAGGACTTGTCGGACTGGTGGCTGCCGCTGCAGCCTATGGTCTGATGGTCATCATGTTCATGGCGGTTCACCCGCCGATCTTGCGCCTTACCGTGGCGCTCGTCTTCGCCGCGCCCGCCGCCGTCGCGGGCTTCGCGCTGGTCCACGGAGTCACGCGCGAAGCCGTACCGTCGGAAATCTGGCGGACGATCTTCTGCCTGATCGGTGGCAGTGTGACGGGAACGGCGGCGATCATGCGGTTGATTGCAACGGCAGCGCCAATTCACCGCAGAGACTAATTGGGCAACTCGCGAAGGGCCCGCTTGACAATCTTTCCGCTCGCATTTTTCGGCATGGCATCCAGGAAGCGAACCTGCTTCGGAACCTTGAAACCGGCCAGCCTAGCGCGGCACCATGCGATGACGTCCTCTTCGCTGGGGCTTGCACCAGATTTGACGGCGACGAACGCCGTGACCTGTTCGATCCAGGTCGGATGCGATAACCCGACCACCGCGACTTCTGAAACATCGGCATGGCCGTAGATTACCTCCTCGACCTCGCGTGAGGAAATATTCTCACCTCCCGACTTGATCATGTCCTTCTTGCGATCAACGATGGTAATGTAACCTTCATCATCGACGACCCCGAGGTCGCCGCTATGGAACCAACCGCTAGCAAAAGCCTCGGCCGTGCGCTCTTGATCGTTCCAGTAGCCGGACATAAGTTGCGGTGAGCGATGCACGACTTCGCCGACCTCGCCCACGCCGACGTCGGCCATGGCATCATCGACCACGCGCGTTTCGACGTGCAAGACCGGGCGACCGGCGGCGCCGGCCTTGCGCTCCTGGTCCTCGGGTTGCAACACGACGGCGACCGGCGCGATCTCCGTCTGTCCGTAGCAGTTCCACAAGCGCATCGCCGGGAGACGCTCACGCAATTCACGCAGGACTATGATCGGCATGATCGACGCGCCGTAATAGCCATGGGTAAGCGAGGACAGGTCGGAGCGGTCAAACAAGGGGGAGCGAAGCAGGGAAATCCAGACCGTAGGCGGCGCGAAGAAGGAATTGATCCCGTGCCGTTCGATCATCGACAGGATTTGCGCCGGTTCGGGCGCCGGAATAATCCAGTTGGAGCCGCCCATAGCCAAGGAAGGGCCAAGGAAGGCATCGAGCTGAGCACAGTGAAAAAGGGGCAAGGCGTGTAACGCACGCGCACGGGTATTCCACCCGCAATCGATGATGCAACTCTGATACTCCCAGATCACCGCCTCATGGGTGAGCATCGCGCCCTTCGGTCGGGATTCGGTGCCGCTGGTGTAGATAATCTGTGCGATGGCCTTGCCATCCAGTTCACGCCTGTCGGCCGGCGTGGCGTCCGTCCCCATCAGTTCAGAAAATGGCCTCGCGCCTTCCACATGAGCGTTGTCGACGGAATCGGGAAGGCTGAAGCTATGCTCCACACCGACCTTGCGGCTTGCCGCCATACCGACGGTGCCGCAGGATTTGTCGACGAACAGCAGCCTTGCTCCGCTGTGCTCCAAGATATACCCGACCTCGTCGGCGTTGAGCATGAAGTTGATCGGCACGAATATCGCGCCTGCACGCGCTACAGCGAAGCGTAGGACCACGAACCAATGGCTGTTACGCGACAGGACCGCCACCCTTTCACCCGGGACGATGCCGAGCGCAGCAAGTGCTCCTGCGAGATCGCGAACCTGCGCTGCAAACTCGGAATAGGTCCAAGTCGTATCCCCGCAGGCGATGGCCATCTTACCGGGATATCGAGCAGCCGAACGCTCAATCACATCGTAGAGCGTCTGGCAGCGTGCAATCCGGTCCAAATCGTCTGCCAGCTTGGGTACTGTTTCGATCATGAGGAATTTCTGCCTTTCTGGATGCCTACCAGTCAGCAATGCCCCTAACTTTGGCCCTGACGTGGAGAAGCCTGACTCCCATTGCTCTGCGGAAAATGTCAAAGCTGTTTGAACAGAGCATTTCGCGCCTGCGGCGGGTTCGCATCCAAAAATGCTCTATGAAGCTACCCACTTCTTGATTGATTGGTCAGGCGCTGTCCGTGTTCGTCTGCCCCTTGAGCAAGTCGAGCGCGACATCAAAAATCATGTCTTCCTGGCCGCCGACCATCTTGCGCTTGCCCAGTTCGACCAAAATCGCCCGGGTATCAAGGCCGTGTTCCGTAGCGGCCTTCTCTGCGTGGCGCAGGAATGATGAATAGACCCCGGCATAACCCAGCGTCAGCGTCTCGCGGTCCACTCGCACCGGCCGATCTTGCAGCGGACGGACCAGTTTCTCGGCGGCATCCATTAGTGCAAACAGATCGCAACCATGGTTCCATCCATAACGATCTGCGGCGGCGATGAACACTTCGAGCGGGGCATTGCCCGCGCCTGCCCCCATGCCGGCGAGCGAAGCATCAACCCGAATCGCACCGTTCTGTACCGCGACGATCGAATTGGCGACGCCGAGCGAGAGATTGTGGTGCGCGTGCACACCGCGCTGCGTTTCGGGCTTGAGCGCACGATCGTAGGCTAGCAGCCGCGCGGCATATTCATCCATGTTCATCGCGCCGCCGCTGTCGGTGACATAGACGCAATGGGCACCGTAGCTTTCCGTCAGCTTGGTCTGCTGCGCCAGTGCATCGGGCGACGTCATGTGGCTCATCATGAGAAAGCCCGAAACGTCCATGCCCAGGCCGCGGGCCGCCTCAATATGCTGTTTCGCAACATCGGCCTCGGTGCAGTGGGTGGCGATGCGGACGGAGCGCACACCCATGGCGTAGGCCTGCTGCAGGTCGTGCACGGTGCCGATACCGGGCAGCAGCAGCGTGGTAAGCACGCTGTGCTCGAGCACTTCTGCAACCGCACCGATCCAGTCCCAGTCGGTGTGAGCGCCGAAGCCATAGTTGAAGCTCGATCCCTGCAAGCCATCGCCATGCGCGACTTCGATCGCGTCGACCCTGGCCCGGTCGAGTACCCGCGCGATCGCGCGGACGTGATCGAGCCCGTACTGATGGCGGATCGCGTGCATCCCGTCGCGCAGGGTCACGTCCTGGATGTAGAGTTTCTGGACCGCTGGATGGAAGGGAGTCACGCCGCGCGCTCCGCTTCTTGCACCATCCGCTCGGCGACGCGCTCCGCGGTGCGCAGCGCCGCCGAAGTCATGATGTCGAGATTGCCCGCATAGGCCGGAAGATAGTGGGCCGCACCCTCGACTTCGAGGAACACGGTCACCTTCAGCCCAGTGAACGCGCCACCCATTTCCGGGATATGCAGCGGCATGTTGCTGCCGATGCTTTCGAACTGCACGGCCTGCTTGAGCCGATAACCGGGTACATAGGTCTGCACTTCGGCAACCATGGCCTCGATGCTCCGCCGGATCGCATCGCGGTCGCCGTCATCGCTAAGACAGTAGACCGTGTCGCGCATGATCAGCGGCGGTTCGGCGGGATTGAGCACGATAATCGCCTTGCCGCGATCCGCACCGCCAACCGCGACGATCGCCTGCCTTGTAGTTTCGGTAAACTCGTCGATATTGGCGCGCGTGCCGGGGCCAGCGCTTTTCGATGCTATCGAGGCCACGATTTCGCCATAGCGGACTTTCGCCACACGGTTGATCGCGGCAACGATCGGGATCGTCGCCTGCCCACCGCAAGTCACCATGTTGACGTTGGGCGCATCAAGGTGCTCAAGCCCGTTTACCGGAGGAATAACATAGGGTCCGACCGAGGCCGGGGTGAGGTCGACTACTCGCTTGCCGTGATTTTGCAGCACTCCATCGTGATGCTTGTGCGCGCCCCCCGAGGTGGCATCGAACACGATTTTGATTTCGGCGAATTCGGGCATCGAAACCAGCCCGTCGATACCCTCGGCGGTGATCGCGACGCCCATCCGCTCTGCTCGCTTGAGGCCGTCGGAATCTGGGTCGATGCCAACGAATACGCCCATTTCCAGGGTCTTCGACAGGCGTATGATCTTGATCATCAGATCGGTGCCGATGTTGCCGGAGCCGATGATGGCAACTTTGGTCTTTGCCATGGGATTCATGCCCTTGTGTAAGTAAAGCTGGCTTCGCCCAGTCCGCCGACAATCGCATGGACATGGTCGCCGGGCTTCAGCGCCACCATCGGGCCGAGTGCACCGGCCAGCAGGATGTCTCCGGCCTTCAGCGGTTCATCGCGCCCTGCTAGTGTCCGGGCCAGCCATGCGGCCGCATTAAGCGGATTGCCGAGTGCCGCCGCACCCATTCCGGTTGAAGCGGTCTCGCCGTTGACAGTCATCGCCATCGCTGCACCTTCGAGATCCAGCCCACGAAGCGGCAAACCTGCGCGTCCCAAGACAAAAAAAGCCGAGGATCCGTTGTCCGCAACCGTATCGGCAAAGGTGATCTTCCAATCGGCGATGCGGCTGTCGACGATCTCGATCGCGGTGTGGACTGTGGCCACGGCATCGGCGACGATCTCCGGGGTCGTTTTCGGGTCGGGCAGGTCTTTCCCCAGCACGAAGGGAATTTCCGCCTCGGCCTTGGGCTGGATCGCACGGGCGGGATCGAGCATGCCTCCATCGGCCACAGCCATGTCATCGAACAACACGCCGAAGTCCGGTTGATCGACGCCAAGCTGCGTTTGGACAGCCTTGGCCGTGAGGCCAGCCTTGCGCCCGACGACGCGACGACCTTGTGCTTCCCAGAACCGGGTGTTGATCGTCTGCACCGCGTAAGCGCCATCGACATCGATCGGATCAAGCCCGTCGCGCAAAGGCGGCACTGCGCCGCGCGAATAGGCATCGCGCAAGCGGCGAGCGAGATCTTCATGGGAAGGGGCTGTCATGTTACGATCTCACTTCTGTCTATCGGCAACGGAATTCAGGCATTCGCTCCTGCCAGATCCTTCAATGGCAACAAGGTGTCGGACAGCATCGCAACATCTGGACTGATCCTGGCCTCAACCAGCTTGCGCCCCTGGACATAGTCCTTGACCATGTTGACGCAGTCGAGCGCGATCACCCTGCCGCCTTTCAGGTACACCACTGAAAATGACTTGGCGGCGGGATCGCCGCGCAGCACCGTTCGGTCATAGCCCACCGATAATCCGGCGGTTTGCAGCTTGAGGTCATACTGGTTCGACCAGAACCACGGGAAGGCATGGTACGGCTTTGCGTCACCGCAGATCGACCTGGCGACGCAAGTCGCCTGATCGTTGGCATTCTGAACCGATTCAACTCGCATGACTACGCCTTCGGCGTAATCGCAGGCGTAAGCGGCGCAGTCGCCGATGGCGTAAACATCGGCGAGCGACGTCCGGCAATATTCGTCGACGACAACCCCATTGCTTCCAGCAGCGCCTGCCGCGATCAGCGGAGCGACGGCGGGCACGATACCGATTCCGACTATTACTGCGTCGGCGGGCAGAACGTTGCCGTTGGCTAGCCTTACGCCGGTGACACGGCCATTGCCTTCGAGTGCTTCCACAACAACGCCCGTGCGCAGATCGACACCATGAGAGCGGTGCTCGGCCTCGTAGAACGAGGATAGATCCGGCCCCGCTACGCGGGCAAGAATGCGCGGCAGGGCTTCGAGCAGGGCAACCTCGCAGCCTAGCTTGGTCAGAACGGCGGCCGCTTCTAGCCCGATATAGCCGCCGCCAATGACAACGATGGTGCGCACTCCGCCATCAATTTCTCCCATCAGCTGGTCGCAATCGGCGCGGGTGCGTATGGTATGGACGCCCGCGAGGTCGGCGCCCGGGCAGGACAACAGCCTCGGATCGCCGCCGCCGGCCCAGACGAGCGTGAGATAAGTGAGACTGGTGCCATCGGCCAGACCGAGTGTCTTGGTTTCCGGCTCGACCGTAAGGACTTCGAGATTGAGTCTCAGATCGACCTGCTTTTCCGCCCAAAACTGCGGCGGGCGAATGTAGAGCCGGTCAAAGGTTTTTTCGCGGGCGAAATATTCCTTGGACAGCGGCGGGCGTTCATAAGGCGGCTCCGGTTCGCGCCCGATCATCACGATGGAGCCGGCAAAGCCATTCTGACGCAGGGCAATGGCGCACTGCGCCCCACTATGACCGGCCCCGACGATGACGACATCTGCCATGCCCATTTTCAATCCTCTCCATCGTTGCCTTTTTCGTCTGGATCAGGTCATATCAAAGTCGGCCACCGAGAAATTGTAGCACGGTGTTAGAAAACACTTCAGGATGTTCGATCATCGCCCAGTGTCCACAGTGCGGTAGAATGACGCCAGTCGAATTTTCGAGCAGCTCGAGATATTTATAGGCGTGGGCAATCGGGATGATCTTGTCATCCTTGCCGTTGATAACCAAAGTGCGATGCTTGACACCGGCGATCTCCTCATCCTCGATCCATAGACCGTGGCGGAGTATGAGCGCCTTCATGGTCGCGCCGAACGCGGCCTTGTGCGCACTTTGGCAAGATAGATCGAGCCGGTACTGGACCATAGCCGGATCGGGTTCATGACCGTCGTTGGTGAGGGCTACGACGATCCGCTCCATACCCTGATAGGTGAAATCATATTCGGTCAGCGCAGCCACCGCACCGCCCATCGACCGGTCGAGCCCGGCGCTGCCCATCAGGATCAGGTCACCCACCAGATCGGGCCGCCGTATCGCTGTGGCGAGCGCGGTGCGCCCCCCCATCGAATTGCCGACTATGTCGAGTGGCCCGAGTTTCATGCCTTCGATGAACGCGATCATCTGGTCAACCCGCCCTTCGGGTCCATAGTCAAACGCATCGGGGTTGGGCGCGTCCGAATGACCGAAGCCAACCATGTCCATGGCGATAGCCCGTCGCTCGCGCGACAGCAGTGGAATGCAAGTGGCTTCCCAGTTACCCCGTGCATCGGCACCGGCTCCGCCGCCGTGGACCAGCAACAGGGGCTTGCCATTGCCCGCCTCGATAAAGTGGGTGCGATAGCCGCAGGTGTCGGCGAATTTGCTGGGCAGGGTGCTCATACGGTCCTCTTGTTCTCTTCTGCTATCTGGTCACCTGTGCGCGGCAGATGAAGCGCATCGATCATCCTATCGCCATGCAGCACGCCGCGATGCGGAACATTGCCGGCATCGAAGCGGGTCGGCTTCATTGCAGCGGCGGCATTCGTAACTCATGTCCCCATAAGCTGGGTGCATCATAGAAACCCACGGGCCAATTGGCGGGATCTTCGATCACCGCTCCGCCCCAGCCGAACTCGAGGGCAAAGCCCGCTGGAACTCCCATATAGAAACTGGTCACCATGTCGTTGGTGTGCTGGCCGATGGTCATGATGACCGGGAAGCCCATAGCCTGGATAGCGGTATAGGCTTTCTCGACTGCTGCCTTGTCCTTGGTTTCGATCATCAGGTGGTGGAGTGCGCCGCCTGCCATTCCGAAGGCTTGTGCTGACAGGGCCACGGAATGATGGCGTTGGTTGCAATGGAGGAAAAACAGGTCGGCAGCCGGCCAGGTAATGCGGTCTGACACGCCGAAGCCAAGTATGTCGGTGTAGAAGGCCTGGCTGGCTTCGCGGTCACCACAGATTTTCACCAGATGGCCAAGGCCGAAAATGCCGTTGGTTTCCTCGCCGCAAACAAAGCGAGCCTTGGTCTCGGCATCTTCGGCAAAAGGACGGTCGACATAGAGTTCGAAACAAAAACCGTCCCGGTCAATAAACCGCACCATCGCGATCGCACCGCGATTATCAAGCTGATCCTGGGTGGCTGGATTGACGGCGTAGCCGGAAGCGGTGACCTTCGCGGAAAGCGTTTCGAGCGCCGCCAGGGTCTCTACCTCCCAGCCCATCGCCGCCATGCGATTATTGCCACCTGGCTCGAATTTGATCCGGAAGGGCCGCCCATCCAGGCGGACCACAGCTGCATCACCTTCGAACGACACTACTGCGCCAAGGGCTTGGTCGAAAAGCGTTGCCATCACCCCAACCACAGGCGCCGGGCACGCGAATATCAGATAGCCGAGCTGTTTCACGCCCATTTTCACTCTCCTGACTTGCGGCGCCAAGCTGCCTTTGGCGGCAGACCGGGTATTGATTGCAACCGGCTGTCCGGACGGATTGCGTTCGCACCATTCCAGCTGAGGGACATGCGTAACCATCCCGCATTCTTCCCGGCAACGAACCGCGTCGGTTCGACCTCAAAGCGCCCAGTGCTCGGTTGCGGATCCAAAAATCATTCGTCCATACACGTCATGAATGATTGCGAGATCCATGGACTCATGCATCACCATCCCCTGGGTGTCCCTCAACAACCGTCCGATCGCATTGTCCTCGTGGAGCGCCGAAGCCCCAGTCTCCTGGAAGAGCATGGCGACGACGTTCTTACATTCGTGCATCAGATGGACGACCAGCAGCCGCATCCGGCTGCGTAACTTGTTGTCCGGGACGATGCTCGGATCGCAGGCGATCTCCCAGAGTGTTGCGGCGACTTGATCGGCCAAGCCTCGCGCGGCGGCAATACGTGCAGTGGAGTCAGCGACGACGCGCCTAGTACCCGGAAGATTCTTCTTCTGCATACCCACAAAGCTGTAGCTCAGCGCTCGCTTTGAACGGGCAATTACGAAATCCTCGTAATATTCCAGCGCAGTCTCGGCGGCGCCGATTCCGACACCGACACCAAGCATCAGCGATATCAGCGGCGCAAAAGGCATGCGGAGACGCCTCGGACGGGTGCCGCCATGCTTGTGGGCCAGTGCCAGACCAGCATCAATCGTGCGGTGAGCGGGGATGAAGAGCTCTTCTTGCGGTTGCCGGACGCTGTTGCTGCCCGTCCCCCGCAAACCGGACACTTTCCAGTCGTCGAGGATTTCAAGCTGGCTCATCGGCACGGCGCAGAAGATCATATCCATGGGCTTGAGGCGCCCTTCCACGCTTGCGCCCAACAAAGCCCAACCCGCATTGTGGCAGCCGGACGCGAAGGGCCAGACGCTGCGCCTCAACATGAAGCCCCCCTCGACCTCGCGTGCCGTTGATTTGTCCGTGAGCACGCCGCATATCCCAACGTCGGGATTGGCGCCGAAAATTTCCTGCTGTGCGCTTTCCGGGAACAGGCTCGCCACCTGATTGTGCACACTGTAGACATTGAATACCCAAGCCGTTGCCGGGCATCCCTTGGCCAAGGCGGCGCTGATCCGCCAGTATTCGGCCGGCGTGACCTCTACGCCACCAAACACCTCGGGTATTGAGGCTCGTAACAGGCCCTCATCGCGGAAATCGGACATCGTCGATGCAGACACACGCCGTTCGATCTGCGTCTCGGTTACACGGGATCGGAGGATGGTCTGCAATGAAGCTGCACGCGCAATCATCGCCTCTCCGGAAGTGGCTCGCTCTTTAGAGAGCGCCAAGTCTCTTAGTTCGCCGTCCACCTTGTTCGTTGCCGTGTTCACAGAAATTCTCCATGTGCGCCATCGCATAGGGGCGCTTTAGAGGTCGCTTTGCAGCCGCAAAGCCATATGACTTGCGTCTCCTTCACATCCATCAGCAGGGGTTTGAAGCTGGTATCTTCTTTGTGAGCCCCATCGCAAAAGGGCTGCTTCACGGAACGACCGCAGGTGCACCAGAGATATTTGCCTGGCTGCAGCTCCAGGCCAAACGGACCTGCTTGTGCGCAAATCGGTTTGCTCATCAACGCTTTCGCCATTCCCTGTGGTTCGTCAGACATTTCTCGTCTCCTTTTCGTAGCTCCAGCGCAGCGATTCACAGGCGTCTTCCGATTGTGCCTCGCTCTGCGACGGATTTTCGCGGTAAACGCGGTGCGGCGGATGCGGCGCTACAAACCCTGCAACGATCGTACCCTCGGATATGTTGGCTCCTTTGCCTCACAAGAAGTTGAAGCAAATAGGAAATCGCCTCGCTTACCGTTGTGCTTCGGGCACAGTGACGATCAGACCGTTCATATCTTCGGAGATTGGCATCTGGCAGGCTAGGCGACTGCCGGCTTGGCAACCACCTTCCACATATTTGAGCACTTCGGCTTCCCACGGGTTCGCGCCACCAAACCGGTCGCGCCAATCCTCCGAGACGACCACGTGGCACGTGCCGCAAATACCGCTGCCGCCGCAATCGGCGACTATGCCCGCAATGTCAGCGGCCTTCGCCCCAACCACAAGGGTATCTCCGACTGTGGCTTTTACCGTTCGTTTGCCACCATCGGCGAGCTGGAATACGGTTTCGATCTGTCCGCCCTGCGGCGGCGAATAGAACACGAAATCCGGCCCCGGGACCCGATCTTTCGGTATGGCTTCAAACCCGGGTTTAGCTTGCTGGGCGTCGATGGTATCTGTGCCACTCAAGCGCTTGCCGGTGACAAATTCTATGTTGGAAAAATCCTGAGCAGGCATGGATGCCGGATCGATACCTGGTGCAGGAATGGGCTCTCCCATCCGCATCACAACGGGAATGATGCCGGACCAGACCTTTACGTCCCGGTAGTCGGGATACGGCATTACCTCGGCAGAGATCTTGGCCGATGCTTCCTTGAGCGGGAACTTGTACATTGTCACGCGCCCGAACTCGCTTAGTGACGGCGGTTGAATCTTGCTCCACCGATCAGGATAGAAGCGATCGACCAGGTTCTTCAAACCCTGCAGCTTCTCGGTCGGATCGGTGACCTGTTCCACCTCGCCGTAAGCGATGACACTGCGATAGTTGATCGAGTGATGGGGTGCATCGCGAGCCGCGATGAAGCCGTCCAGTAGCGTCACGGCGAAGCAGATCGATGGCAGCCCCTCGAACGATCCAAACATCTTGTTTCTGGCCGCACCATGAAAATAGACGAAATCATCCACGCGCCAGAACGTCATAGGCAGGAGCGCAGGCTTACCGTCCTTGATGAAGCTGATATGCGCCATTGGCGCCATGTCCAGAATGCCATAGATTGTCTCGCGATCATATTTTCCGCGTTGGGGAAAGCGATGCACTTTTGTCCGTGATGTGATTGCGAGACCATCGCTACTGGCAACCGACATCTGGAACCTCCGTCTTGAAATGGAAATTACAAGACGATGATGATCGCAACCGCCGGCAGACGAAAGAACCACTAAGAAGATGAATCTGAACCGCCTGCCGAGCCGGTCTCCGTAGTGTGTAACCGGTTCAATCGCGTGAGTTTCGCGCACGGTCTTCGTGTGGCTGGATGAGCGTAACGATCTTCCTCAATGCCGCAGTCAGCTTTTCTAAAGGAACGTTACCAAATCCAATTACGAGACCTGGAAATCGGCGCTCGCCAGAAAAATAGGGCTTCAACCCGTGGAGCCCGACCAAGCAAAGTCGCGCCGACTCAATCAGGGCATCTTCATCGACCCAATCGGGGAGCCGCAGGCAAGCGTGCAGTCCGAATTGACTCGGCAGCAACTGCGCGCCTACCGCTTCGAAAGCAGGACCAGCGGCCTGCAGCGCCGCGTGTCGCGCGGCGTAGATCTTGCGCATCTTCAATACATGTCGGCTGAACATGCCGCTGCCCATGAATTCGGCGAGGACGGCCTGCATCATGTTGTCCGAATGGCAATCGATCAGGAAACGCCCATTCTCGAAGACCTTCTTTAGCACTTCGGGTACGACGAGATATCCCACCCTGATCCCCGGCATCAGGTTCTTGGAAAATGTGCCGACGTAGAGAACACGATCGGTTTCAACCGAGGAATGCAGCGCAGCGGATGCGCTCTGCGAAAAAAAATATTCGCTGTCGTAATCGTCTTCGATAATGAATCCGTTGGCGATGTGAGCCCAATTTACAAGCTCTCGTCGCCGAGCCTGCGACATGGTCACGCCTAGAGGGAATTGATGCGATGGCGTGACATAGACGGCCTTCACTCCGGCAGGTATATCCTGAACGCGCAACCCCTCATTGTCTACTGAGACGGGATAGATCGCCGCACCCGCCGCACGCAATGTCTGGATCATGGGAAGATACCCCGGCTCCTCGACAGCGACTTTCGTGTCACGCGGAATGAGGACGCGGGTGATGAGGTAGAAGGCCTGCTGCGCGCCGGCCGTGATGATGATATTGTCGGGCGACGCAAATACCCCGCGCGACCGAGCAATGTATGCCGCGATTGATTGCCGCAGGTCCGGATCGCCGTTTGGTAAGCCATAGTCGCCGATCTTGGCCTTGAGCGTTCTTAGCTTGCGGGCAGCGCTGCTTCGCCACTCGTCGTGCGGAATCAACGCCAGGTCCGGGATGCCCGGCCGCAAATCGACGCCGTTGGCCACCCTGACTTTGAACATTTCAGCATCCGGAAGCGCGGTCGCCCATTCCGTCAGTACATAGGGATAGGCGGGGCGATCCTTGACGCGCTCCAGAAACTTGCTCGCCTTGACAAATATCCCGGCACCGCGACGCGCTTCCACCAGATCCTCGTCCGCCAGTTGTTCAAGCGCTCGAATGACAGTGTTGCGTGACACGCCCAATTGGACAGCGAGGTCTCTTGTTGAAGGAAGGCTGGCTCCCGCCCGCAAGCCGTTGTCGAGGATGGCCGATCGAATAATAGCGGCAAGCTCGCAGACGTTCGCCGTCCGATCAGTAAGCCTCAGAACGAGAGGAGTCTGCTTGGCACGCATGCTATCTGATGGTCTCCCTTTTCGATGATCTCCCTTCCTCAAGCTTTATATTATGATCGATAAATCGACCAGAACATATTGGTTGGCATAGGGCTGGAATGCGGCTGCGCAATCTCCTCGGCCGCGTGTGCCCAGCACCGATGCGGTGTACCGGGCAAGCGGTTCGCGCGGCCTACACTGCCAGCCATTTGGCCGCCAAAGCAGCAACATCCTGATGAGCGCGGATCAGACCCTCTGCGCGCGCTTCGACGTCAGCGAACTGCATAGGCTGAGCATCGACGAACTGGGGATCGGTTACCCCTATAAAGCCAAAGGCCGACCTGAGCGATGGCGTGAGCGCATCCATGTGCGCCCACGGCGTGCCAGGCCGCAGATCGACCCCGCGGCTGGTGATGAAGGCGACCTTCTTGTCGCCGAGTTGCCCCACGTATTGGCCATCAATGGCCTTGTAAGTGATTTCGGCCCGGACGATCTGGTCGATGAATGCCTTGAAGATCGAAGGGATCGAGCCGTTGTACATCGGCATGGCGAATACCAGCATGTCGGCCGCCAGCAGCCTGGCGCAGTACCCATCGGACAGGGCCAGCGTTTCCTTCATTGCCGGCGTCCGGTCGGCTTCGGGCGTGTAAGTCGCGATCGCGAAATCGCCAGTTACGTGGCCTGGGGGGCTGGCAGCAAGGTCGAGATAATCGACCTCCAGTTCAGGCAAGCCTGCGCGCAACAATTCGACGAGTTCCCGGGAAAGGGCCCGCGAATTTGACCATTCGCCTTTCGGGCTTGAGTCCACGTGCATCAGCTTCATTGTTAATTCCCTTTCGTTCCGAGCTGACTGGACGGCGCGGACACTGGCCTCCGGGCGCTTTCCCCCGGCTCGTACGGAGCCGCAAATGCACGGCCTCAATTCACACCACTCAACTTATACTGATTGCCATTGGACGGTGTGAATTTTACAGTCTTCCGTCGATATGGGCGCTATGAAATATTCGAGGAAGAGCCACTCTGAACATAAGTGAGAGGCCAATCGCAGCATCCCATCCCGCGGGTCAAATCCGCAAATCTTAGTCAGTTATCAGGCATCGTCGCGATTGGTCATGCCATCCGAATCTGCGGTGCTCAATCAAGTTCAAACGTTGCCCGCAACGCCTGGAAGCAGGGGCTGCGGACGCGGTGGCAATGCGATGCGTACATTCAAGTCGTGCCAGAAAATTCCTCCCTATGCGCCGGGAAGGCGAAAATATTCATTTTATTCCATGGCTTGAAAAGTGGCCCCTTCACAAATGTCAGAGTGGCCACACGCTCTGCGAGATAACGGCCTATTACAAATAGGTGACGGGTCTTTGAAAGTCGCCTCCGGAGTTGCTGCAAGGCCAATTTCCTCCTTGCGATCATTTCGGCGGAGCCTTGGCCAGCACTAAATGCGCGTGACGGGAAAGGTTCCGCGTCGGTCGAATGCCCGGCTGCCGGCAGAAAAACACCCGCGGCAAAGCGGGGGTAGGGACAGTTTTTATAAACCAATGGGGGCATAGCACATGTATAACGTCAAAACTCGCAACGCCCGCTGCAAAGCCATGTTGCTCACAAGAATAGTCGGCTTCCTTACTCTGGCAACGAGTGCCGAAACCGCCCTTGCTCAGGTGGCCCCGCCGCCAGCCAACAAAGAGAACAACGGTGGTCTTATGGGCGACATTGTCGTGACTGCCCAGAAGCGCGACCAGAGCCAGCAGAGTGTTGGCATCGCAATTACCGCGGCTACAGGCGAGCAGCTTCGTACGCTCGGTCTCACGAACAGCGTTGATATTGCGAAGATCGCGCCCAACGTGTCTGTTTCGGGCAGCTATGGCGGCCTGATGTCGCAGTTCACCATTCGTGGGGTCACGCAGAACGACTTCAGTGACCACGTCGAGTCCGTAATCGCAGCCTATGTCGACGATACTTATATCGCCATGCAGCAAGGCCAGATGTTCGCGACCTTTGATATCGACCGCGTCGAAGCACTCAAGGGACCCCAAGGAACACTTTTCGGGCGGAACGCGACAGGTGGTCTGGTGCATTTCATCACCAAGCGCCCGACCGATCATTTCGAAGGCTATGTTGATGCCACTTACGCCTCATACAATGAGGTCCGCCTGGAAGGCGCGGTAAGCGGTCCTCTCACGCCTGGCATTTCAGGACGTATTTCGGGACTGTTTAACCGGTCGGACGGGTTCCTCAAGAACTTGTATCCTGAGCAAACATTCACGCCGAACACCGGGGTGCCGCAAGGCACAAGCCCGGCGCCCGGCGCGGGTGCAGATCTCGGCGGTGTCAAGAGCAACGTCGCGGTACGTGGCCAGCTTGAGTTCGAACTTTCGCCGACTGTCAAATTGTGGACATCGGGTTTTTACAACAATTTCATCGCATCATCGGCCCCCTATCAGTCGGCGATCAACACTGTGGCGGTTCAGGATGCGGCGGGCAACCAGATCAATACGATCCTCGCCACAGCAACACAGACCTGTCAGGTCATCAGGGCCGGTGTATGCGCGCCCGGTTATGGCCAGCCGTTCCCAACCCGCGCCGTTCCTGGTGCTAACTACTTCGGTTATAAGGATCCCGACGGCATCGGCCTGATCACTTCAAGTGACTATGCCTTCAACGATGGTAGTCGGGCCAAGACCTGGGGCTTCAGCGGCAAGCTCACTGCTGAACTCGGCAGTGTCAACATGACCTGGATCAGCGACTACAAGCACTTCGACAAGCACTTCTCCTTTGATCTCACTGCCGATCCGGCAAACGGCTTTTTCTGGATCGCGGATTCGAAAGAGAAAACTATATCACAGGAGCTTCGGCTTGACGGGAAGTCGGACCGGCTGACCTGGGTCGCAGGACTTTATTATCTGCGGATCGATAACAACAGTGTCGATGGCCTGGGCGCGCTTCCCACCAGCGCCTTTGCTATAGGCGGAGTGGGTTTCGATCAGCCGCGCATCGTTAGCTTGCTGAGCAAAAGCTATTCGGCTTTCGGCCAGCTTGAATACGCGCTTTCCGATACTCTAACCGCAATCGCCGGCCTGCGCGCGTCGCGAGAGCAGAAGGACTACGATTTCTCTGTCCTGTACGTCCCCACCACGGCAACAACGAAAGACCCCAGAAATTGGTATTTTGCCGGAGGCTTTCCTTTGGGCTCATACCAGGCCAAGAACTCGGAGACATTGTGGAACTGGAAGGCTCAGTTGAACTGGAAACCTTTGCGTGACTTGCTCGTCTATGCAGGCGTCACACAGGGAGCCAAGGCCGGTAGCTTTAATTCCGGCGATCCCAGTTTGTTTGCGAACAATAACACGGCAATTCCCTATAAGCCTGAAAGGCTCATCTCCTATGAAGCCGGGTTCAAAAGCTCGATCCTCGACCGCAGGCTGAGATTCAACGCTTCGACCTATTATTATGATTATCACAATTACCAGGCTGCCCAATGGACAGGGCTAGCCAATGTGATCATCAACGCCGACGCATTTATGTATGGGGCTGAAGCCGAAATTGCCGGGTCCCCGACGCCCGACCTCGATATCTCGTTCAACGTCGGCTGGCAGCACAACAAGGTGAAGAATGTTCCGGTTGGGGCGGGTTTTGCCGATCGGGAAACGACCTACGCACCTGAGTGGACGCTTTCTGGGCTTGCTCGCTACACATATCCAAGTGACGTCTTTAGGGGCAAGTTGGCGATCCAAGGGGGTGGCAGCTATCAATCTGCGGTTTGGCATAACCTCAACAACTTTGATGCCGACCGTTTGCCTGGCTATTTTCTGGCCGATGCCCGTATTTCGTGGACCTCGGCGGACGATCGCTACACGCTCGCGGTGTTTAGCAAAAACGTGTTCAACAAGCGCTACGATACAGTTGGCTTCGACGAAGCGCTCGTGGCAGGTGCCAATCTCACTTCGCCCGGCAGGCCGCGCTGGTTCGGCGTGAACATGTCAGCGAAATTCTAAGGTTGTCGGGCGGCGGATCGCCTACCGCCGCCCGACTTTGCACCTTGCAGTTGGTGACCCTACAACTTTGCTGGAACTGAACGACTACCGGCTTGCGCCGGTAGGTTCGGAGCGACGTTAAAGCGGAGTTAATGCGGCTGAACGTGGCGGTCGAGGTAAGCGAGTATGACGTCATCGGTGATGCTGCCGCTTGTGGTGCGGAAGTACGCGTCCGTTTTCCTTATACAGCATATCCGAAATGCGTGGAGCCGATCGTGCCGCTCCGATCTCCAACGCACGACCGATGAGGGCGCGGCGGTAGCTTCGGCTTCACCCTATTCTTTGTCGGACCGTCCGGCTGCCGCCATCCAGTTTGGCATCCGCTTCTCACGAAAAGCCGCAATGCCCTCTGCTTTCTCGGATCCGCTCATGAGATTGAGGAAAGCCTTTCGTTCGGTGAGCAGATGATCGTTCAGCGACAACTCCTCGGCCTGGCAAAGGCTCGCCTTGGCAGCCCGCAATGCGCACGGCGCACGGCCCGCGAGCTTACCGGCAAGGTCGATAGCTTGCGCCAAGGCTTCACCATCAGGTACGACCTTCGCGACCAAGCCTGCAGATAGTGCCCGTACCGCCCCAATCGGTTCGCCCGTCAGCACCATCTCCATCGCTAGGGAGCGACCGACAACACGCGGCAGGATCGCGGTACCTCCAGCGCCAGGGATGATGCCCAGATTGGTCTCGGGCTGGCCGAAGCGCGCGCCTTCGCTGGCGACGACAAGGTCGGCGCTCAGCATCAGTTCCATGCCGGCACCGAGGCACCAGCCCTCCACCGCCGCGATCAGGGGCTTGGGAAAGGAGCGGATTGCGCCCCAGGCCCGAAAGCGTGGACTCTCCAGTTCATCGTGACTGGCGGCGGCGGCCAGTTCGTCTAGATCGGCACCGGCAGCAAAGACCTTGTCATTTCCGGTGAGCACGACGGCCCGAATGTCATCGTCGCGATCTGCCTCAGCCAGCGCCGCCGTAAGTGATTCGAGCAGCGGTGTGGCGAGCGCATTGCGCTTCTCCGGCCTGTTGAGGCGAAGCAGAAGGACGCGATCAACCGCGATCTCCCGGATCAGTTCAGGCGTCATAATCGAGCATCACGCCTTCGCCGAGCGGAACCGCCTGGCAAGTCAGGACATAGCCCTGCGCGACTTCCTCGGCGGAAAGGCCATAATTCGCCTTCATATGTACCTCGCCGCCGATGAGCTTGGCGCGACAGGTTGCGCACACACCCGCCTTGCACGCGAATGGAGCTGGCAGGCCCGCCGCGCGCGCGCTTTCGAGGATGCTGCCTTTTTCAGCGTGAAACGCGACGATACGGCGGCGGCCGTCGATCGTGGCCTGCATCGTCAGACCTTCGGCCTTTTCGGCAACCGCGCGCTCGGCTTGCTCGTCGGCGGCGCTCGGGCGGTCGACCGCGAAGCGTTCAACGAGGACTTGATCTGCCGGAACCCCCGCCGCGATCATGGCACGCTCGGCACTGTCCATCATCGGACCGGGGCCACAGATGAAGGCAACGTCGATGCTCGTGGGGTCGACGAGAGAGTCCAGCGCCTCGGCAATGCGTGCCTCATCGAGACGCCCATTGAACAGGGCCACATCGTCGGCTTCGGCGGTGAGGAAATGATAGACCTGCAGGCGATCGATATGGCGATCCTTCAGGTCGGCCAATTCCTGCAGGAACATGATCGAGTTGGACACCCGATTGCCGTAAAGCAACGTGAACTGGCTGCTCGGCTCAACCGCCAGACCGGCTTCGATCAGCGAGAGGATTGGGGTGATCCCCGATCCTCCGGCGAAACAGAGATAATTGCGCACCTGCGTCCGGTCGAAGTCCCAAGTGAAATGCCCGCGCGGCGCCATCACCTCGATCGTGTCGCCGGGCTTGAGCGTTTCCGTCGCCCAGGTCGAGAAGCGCCCGCCCTCGACCTTCTTGATGCCGACCTTGAGCAGGCGCCCCGGCGCCACGCAGATCGAATAGTTGCGCCGCACATCCTCGCCGTCGATATCGGCCCGGAAGGTGAGATGCTGGCCCGGCGCGAACGCGAAATCGGCCGCGATCTCCGGCGTAGGCTCGAGCATGACGGAAATCGCCTCGTCGGTTTCACGCCGGACGTCGAGAATCTTCAGTGGGTAAAAGCCTGCGGACAAAGGTTCATTCCCTCAATGACATTTGAAGCGGTCGAACGGCTCAAGGCAGTCCAGGCAGCGCCAGAGCGCTTTGCAGGGCGTTGATCCGAAGCGGCTGACTTCCTTCGTTTCGGATGATCCGCACTGCGGACAGGCAACCGGTTCATCGCCGCGCAGATGACGGGCAGCAATGCCCTTCGGGGGCGGCGCGATGCCATAGCGTTCGAGCCGCTCGCGGCCCCGGTCGGATATCCAGTCCGTCGACCAGGGAGGCGACAAGACGGTCTCGACCTCGATGTTCTTGAACCCCGCGCGATCGAGCGCCGCGCGGATCGACGCTTCGATCACGAGCGTCGCCGGACAGCCCGTGTAGGTCGGCGTCACCAGCACGGCCGGCGGTGCGGCGCGCACGCCACGCACAATACCGAGGTCGGTCACCGTCACCGCCGGAATCTCGGGATCCGGCACGTCGTCGAGCACCGCCATGATCCGGGCCGTCGTCGCGGCGTCGATCACCTGCATCGCGCTTACCAGACCGCGTCGGGGTAGGTGCGTGGGAGAAACTGCATTGTCGCCAGCAGATGCCCGAGATGCTCGGAGTGATGGCCGACGCGGCCACCGCGAACCGCGCGGGGATATTCTGGCAGAGAAAGGGAGGCGTCGCGCAACACCTGCTGCACCCGTGCGTCGAACGCCACCCGGAGCGATCCCCGGTCACAGGCAATGCCGGCTTCGATCAAAGACCGCTCGACGTCATCGACATCGAACATCTCGTCGACGAAGCGCCAGAACCAGTCGAGCCCCTCGGTCATACGACGGCAGCTCTCCTCGGTGCCGTCGCCGAGGCGGATCACCCAGTCCGCCGACAGGTCGGCGTGATACCGGACTTCCTTGACTGCCTTGGCGGCGATCTCGGCGATGCGCGGCTCGCTCGATCGGGCGAGACCTTCGAACAAACCGAGTTGCACCGTCGAGAAGAGGAACTGGCGCGCTATCGTCTGCGCGAAATCGCCATTGGGCTGCTCGACCAACAGGCAATTGCGAAAGGCGAGCACGTCGCGATGGAAGGCGAGCTTGTCGCCATCGCGACGTTGGTCTTCTATCTCGCCGGCCAAGTTGAGGAACAACGTCGCCTGGCCAATCAGGTCGAGCCCGATATTGGCCAGGCTTAGGTCGATCTCGAGCGCCGGGGCGTGGCCGCACCATTCCGTAAGCCGTTGACCGAGGATCAGGCTGTCGTCGCCGAGGCGCAGCAAATAGTCGAACAACGCCGGCTGGGGCGCAATTGCATTGCCAGCGTCGAAGCTACCGCCGTGCGGCGCCTTTTCGGCCATCGTGACATCGTCCGGTTGGACGGTGGGAAGCGAGGGGGCCATCAGATATGCGTCACGACGTCGGGGATGTCGTAAAATGTCGGGTGGCGATAGATTTTACTCTCGGCCGGCTCGAACATCGGCCCGGCCTGCTCCGGATCTGAGGCGACGATGTCGCTCGACCGGACCACCCATAGGCTCACGCCCTCCATCCGGCGCGTATAGACGTCGCGTGCATGGCGTACCGCCAGTTCGGCGTCGGGTGCGTGGATCGAGCCCACATGCTTGTGGCTGAGCCCGCCCTTCGAGCGGATGAAAACTTCCCATAAAGGCCAATCGCGGCTCATTGTCGGCTTACCCCATATTGCGGTTATCAGGCGGCGAGCTTGGCGCGGCGCTTGGCTTCGTGGACTTCCGCAGCCTCCCGGACCCACGCGCCACTATCCCAGGCCTCGCGGCGCGCTTTCATGCGCTCCTTGGCGGTCGGCCCTTCGCCTCGCACGATGGCGTAGAACTCGTCCCAGTCGACCTCGCCGAAGTCGTGGCCGCCCTTCTCCTCGTTCCACCGGAGATCGGGATCGGGAACGGTGAGGCCGAGATATTCGGCCTGAGGCACGCTGATATCGACGAACTTCTGGCGCAGATCGTCATTGCTGTCGCGCTTGATCCTCCAGCGAAAGCTCTGCGCCGAATTGGGCGAGTTTGCGTCTGGCGGCCCGAACATCATCAGCGACGGCCACCACCAGCGATTGAGCGCGTCCTGCGCCATCGCTTTCTGCTCGGGCGTGCCATTCGCCATGACCATCATGATCTCGTAGCCCTGGCGCTGGTGGAAGCTCTCTTCCTTGCAGACCTTGACCATCGCACGGGCATAAGGACCGTAGCTCGTGCGCTGCAGGGGCACCTGGTTCATGATTGCCGCGCCATCGACCAGCCAGCCGATCGCGCCGATGTCCGCCCAGGTCAGCGTCGGATAGTTGAAGATGGTGCTATACTTGGCCCTGCCTGCGTGGAGCGCTTCGATCATATCCTCGCGGCTCGTGCCCAGCGTCTCGGCTGCGCAATAGAGATAGAGGCCGTGACCGCCTTCATCCTGCACCTTGGCGAGCAGCACGGCCTTGCGGCGGAGCGACGGCGCGCGGGTCAACCAATTTCCTTCCGGCAGCATCCCGACGATTTCGGAATGCGCGTGCTGCGAGATCTGCCGCACCAATGTCTTGCGATAGGCTTCGGGCATCCAGTCCTTCGGCTCGATAAATTCGTCGGCCGCGACGCGAGCTTCAAACGCCGCGACGAGGTCTGGATCTTCCTTCGACAGGGGAACGGGAGCCTTGGAATCGGGCTTGCCGAGCTCGGTCGTGTACATGCGCACTCCTATCGAATCACAGGGCCGTTGTATAATAGTCCGAACGACCGGTCAATTAATCGGTCAAATGCGCTCCAGGACCAGTGCGATGCCTTGGCCGACGCCGATGCACATCGTACAAAGCGCAAGCTTAGCGCCACGCCGCTGCAGTTCCTCGGTCGCGGTCAGGACCAACCGCGCACCCGACATGCCGAGCGGATGACCCAGCGCGATCGCGCCGCCATTGGGATTAACATGAGCGGCATCGTCGGGCAGGCCGAGCCGCCGCAAGACCGCCAGACCCTGGCTCGCGAATGCCTCGTTGAGCTCGACAATGTCGATCTCGCCGATCGCGAGGCCCAGCCGACCGAGCAGTTTCTCGGATGCCGGCGCGGGACCGATACCCATGATCCGCGGCGGTACGCCTGCCACGGCGCCCCCGAGGACCCGTGCGCGCGGCATAAGGCCGTGCCTTTTGACGGCCGCTTCGCTCGCGACGATGATCGCAGCCGCACCATCATCGACACCCGAAGCATTGCCCGCCGTGACAGAGCCATCCGCGCGCACGATCGGTTTCAGCTTGGCGAGCGCCTCCGTGCTTGTTTCACGCGGATGTTCGTCGCGTGTGACGAGGATCGGCTCACCTTTCTTCTGCGGCACCGGCACGACAGCGATTTCCGCATCAAAGCGGCTCGAGGCCTGAGCGGCGGCGGCGCGGCGCTGGCTCTCAACCGCGAACCGGTCCTGGTCCTCACGGCTGACGGAAAACTCCTGCGCGACGTTCTCAGCCGTCTCAGGCATCGAGTCGATGCCGTATTCCTTCTGGATCGCTTTGTTGACGAAACGCCAGCCGATCGTCGTGTCGTAGACGGCATTCGCGCGCGAAAAGGCGCCTTCCGCCTTGGGCATCACGAATGGCGCGCGGGACATGCTTTCCACGCCGCCCGCAACGATGAGATCCGCCTCTCCGGCCTTGATCGCACGCGCCGCATAGGCGACCGCATCCATGCCCGATCCACATAGGCGGTTGATCGTGGTGCCCGGCGCTTCCGTACCCAGTCCGGCGAGCAACGCCGCCATGCGGGCGACGTTGCGATTATCCTCACCCGCCTGGTTGGCGCAGCCCATGAGCAGATCATCCAGCATCGCCCAGTCCACGCCGGGGTTGCGCTCCTTCAACGCGCGCAGCGGGATGGCCGCCAGATCGTCAGCGCGAACGCCAGCGAGCGCGCCGCCGTAGCGGCCGATCGGCGTGCGGATCGCGTCACAGATGAAGGCGTCACCCATTATTCTTGCTCCTGCTTGGAAAGGACTGTGCCGCCCGTCGTGCGGGACAGGCCTTGGAATTGGGCGATGGGGCCGCCGCCCCGGATGGCGACGATGACCGAATAGGCGCCGGCGCGACCAGCACGCGCATCCTCTCTGGCCTCCGCCACGAGAATGTCGCCTTCGTGGGCAGGAGCCAGGAACAGGATCGACGCCTGCTGTGCGACGGTAAGTTCGTTCCTGCTGTTGCACGCATAGGCGAAGGCGCTGTCGGCGAGCGCGAAGATCATCCCGCCATGCGCCGTGCGGTGACCATTGAGCATGTCGGCGCGCAGCGTCATGCTGACGCGGGCATAGCCCTCGCGGACCTCTTCAAGCATGAGGTTCCACGCGCCCGCGGTGCCCTCCAGCGAAATCAGTCGCTCAGCGACTCTCCGGGCGAGATCATCTTCCATCAGCTTTGACCGAACAGGCCCGAAGGCGCGTAGAGCGTGTCTCCGGTTTCGAGCGCAATGTTGGCGAGCACCTGCCGGACCCGGTCACATCCGAGGCGCCGGGCCCATGACAGCGGGCCCTCGGGATGGTTCGCCCCATATAGCATCGCGACTTCGACATCGTCGGCCGACGCGATCTGATCGAAGATCGTATCGGCGGCGGCATTCGCGATCTGCGCCAGCGTGCGAAGCACCAACTGGCCCGGCCGGTCCGCTATGATCAACGAATTCCTGCCGATCGCGCGAAGGAAGTCTGCGGCAATCTGCGCTTTCACAGGCGAGCGCGCGCTGATCACGACCGTCTTTGCCATGCTGAATTCCCGGGCATGATCGATGAGGACATCGACATCGATCCGCCGCGAGAGCGAACGCCCATCACCCAACCCGATGCGGATGCCTTCGACTTCGATAGTTTCGCGCTCCAGATGACCGCCATCGGAAAAGCACAGGCCCGCCGCCACGGCCGAGGACACAAGCGGCGCTAGCAGACCCGGATCATCCGCTGCCTGGATACCAAGGTCGCCGCTACGTGTCTCTGCATGGAGCGCCTGCGGCATGGGCTGCGAATAGTCGTAGACACCGCGTCCCGACTTGCGGCCAAGCCACTGCTTTTCGACCAGCGCGTGCTGGGCCGGCTGCGGGCGAAAGCGCTGCACGCCCACCCCAGCCTCGAACACCGACGAGGCGACGGCATAGTTCACGTCGTGACCGATCAGGTCAGCCAGAGCGAGCGGCCCCATGCGGAACCCTCCCGCTTCGCACAGCGCGGCATCGATCGCCGCAGGCTCGAGCCCTTCCGCGAGCGCAAGGAACCCCTCAGCATAATAGGGGCGAGCCACACGGTTGACGATGAAACCGGGCACGTCGCGCACTCGGACCGGCTGCTTCCCCCAGGCCCGCATCAGCGCCATCGCCGCGTCTACGCATCCCGGATCGGTCTCGGGTCCCGCGACGACCTCGACCAGCTTCATCACCGGAACCGGATTGAAGAAATGAAGACCCAGGAATCGGCCGCGAACATGAAGCTGCTCGGCGATCGCGCCGATCCGTAGCGAAGAGGTATTGCTCGCCAGAAGCGTGTTGAATTTGACCACGCGCGCGAGCCCGCCGAAGAGCCGGCGCTTCACATCGAGATCTTCGACGATGGCCTCGATCACCAGAGCGGCCTCTGCCGCAAGGGGGAGTTCGGTGGACCAGCGGATGCGATTTTCGATTTCCTCGCGTGCGGCTCCAGTCAGCCGACCCTTCGCGACGGCTCCATCGAAATAGGCGGCGGTTGCGCTGCGGGCGCGCAGCAGTGCCGACTCATTCGTATCGAGGACAGTGACGGGATGACCGGCGGCGGCGGCGACATGAGCAATGCCCATGCCCATCGTGCCGGCACCGACGATCGCGACAGGGGCGTTCGAACGAATCTCCATGCTGCCACCGACTAACGCCAAAAAATCGTGTTGCCAATAATAGTTTGGCCGGTCATTCTATTAATGAGAATCGGCGGCAGGAGAGTGCGATGGCCTTCGAAACAATCGAGTTGGATCTGTCGGCCGGCGTGGCACGCCTGACGCTCAGCCGGGCCGACCGGCTCAACAGCTTCACCGTCCAGATGCACGGCGAGGTCGCTTCGGCGCTTGATCAAATCGAGAGCGACGACTCCGTACGTGTGCTCGTCTTGACCGGCGCCGGACGCGGCTTCTGCGCCGGCCAGGATCTGTCTGATCGAGCGGTCGCGCCCGGCGGCGAAGCAGTCGATCTCGGCCATTCGGTCGAGCGCTTCTACGCGCCCTTGATCCGGCGTCTGACTGGCCTGCCCAAGCCAACCATCGCCGCGGTGAACGGTGTTGCCGCCGGGGCAGGCGCCAATATCGCCCTCGCCTGCGACATCGTGATTGCCGCGCGAAGCGCCAAGTTCATCCAGTCGTTCGCCAACATCGGTCTCATCCCTGATTCCGGCGGAACCTGGGTGTTGCCGCGTCTGATCGGGCAGGCCCGTGCGCTTGGTCTTGCCCTCACCGGCGAGCCACTGCTTGCAGAAAAGGCGGAAGCCTGGGGCATGATCTGGAAGTGCGTCGATGACGAGGCGCTGCCGGGTGAGGTCGAAACTCTTGCCCGCCGCTTTGCCACCGGCCCGACGCGTGGCCTTGCCCGCACCAAACAATTGATCCGCGCCGCGTCGCTCAAGTCGCTCGACGAAGAACTCGACCTCGAGCGCGACGCGATGCGCGAGCTCGGTTTCAGCCACGATTATCAGGAAGGTGTCGCCGCCTTCATGGCCAAGCGTTCGCCGGCCTTCACCGGCCGCTGACGCCCAATATCTCGCCAAAAAGGCTCCCCTATGACGACCACGCTTCTCAACTATTCCGCCGATCGCTGGGTCGAGGCGACCGGTGGCTTTGCCGACCTGCGCTCTGCCGTGACCGGCGAGGTGATCGCGCGCACCGGCAGCCAGGGGCTCGATTTCAAGGCGATGCTCGACCACGCGCGAACTGTCGGGGGACCCTTGCTGCGCAACATGACCTTCCACGCCCGTGCGCACATGATCAAGGCGCTCGCCAGCGCGCTCATGGCGCGCAAGGAAGAACTCTACGCGCTCTCCTGGGCAACCGGCGCCACGCGCACCGACAGTTGGATCGACATCGAGGGCGGCGCGGGCACGCTCTTCACCACCTCATCCAAGGGGCGGCGCGAACTCCCTGACGATACCATTCTCCTTGACGGCGACATGGAACCGATAGGAAAGGCCGGCACGTTCGTCGGCCAACACGTCTACACCTCGCTGCAGGGCGCGGCGGTCCATATCAACGCCTTCAACTTCCCGGTCTGGGGCATGCTGGAGAAGCTGGGGCCGACGCTGCTTGCCGGCGTGCCAGCCATCATCAAGCCGGCATCGTCGACCGGTCACGTCGCCGAGGCCGCCTTTCGTATCATGGTCGAGGCCGGCGTGCTGCCGCCCGGCGCCATTCAGCTCATCATGGGTTCGACCGGCGACCTGTTCGAGCACCTGACCTGTCAGGATGTCGTCTCCTTCACCGGGTCGGCCGAGACCGCGATGAAGCTGCAGGCCCATCCCGTCATCGCGCGCGAAAGCGTACGCTTCGTGGCTGAGCGGGATTCCCTCAACGCCTCTGTGCTGGGTCCCGATGCGGCGCCCGGCAGCCCGGAATTCGAGCTCTTCATCAAGGAAGTCGTGCGCGAGATGACCGTCAAGGCCGGTCAGAAATGCACCGCCATCCGCCGTGCCTTCGTCCCAGCCGCTCTGCTCGATGCAGCCGAATCCGCATTGAAGACGCGGCTCGCCAAAGTCGTTGTTGGTGATCCGCAGGCTGAGGATGTCACGATGGGGCCGCTCGCCAGCAAGAGCCAATTGGACGATGTTCGCGCGAAGGCACGCATCCTGGCAAAGGAGGCGACGCTAGCGTTCGGTGATATCGATGCGGTGACGCTGACAGGGGCCGCTGCGGGCGACGGGGCCTTCATCTCGCCGCTGCTCTTCCGGTCCGACGATCCGTGGAGCGCAAACCTCGTTCACGATGTCGAGGCTTTCGGGCCGGTAGCGACACTCATGCCCTATAAGGATCTGGACGACGCGATCGCGCTCGCCAATCGCGGCAAGGGTAGCCTCGCGCTCTCCTTCTTCACCTATGATCCGCAGGTCGCCCGAACCTTCGTGCTGGGCGCGGGATCCTATCATGGCCGCATCGTTCTCATCGATCGCGACAGCGCGAAAGAGTCGACGGGCCATGGCTCGCCGCTGCCGATGCTGATCCATGGGGGTCCGGGTCGCGCTGGCGGCGGCGAGGAAATGGGCGGCGTGCGCGGCGTGAAGCATTATATGCAGCGTTCGGCATTGCAGGGTAATCCGCGCACCTTGTCCGCGATCGTCGGCCAATGGCTGCCGGGTGCGCCGCAGCCCGAGGGCGGCGTCCATCCCTTCCGCCAGCGCTTCGATGAACTGGTGATCGGCTACACGCTGAGGACAGCGTCGCGCACCGTCACGCTGGAGGATATCGAGCATTTCGCCAACTTCACCGGCGACACCTTCTATGCGCACATGGACGAAGAGGCGGCTGCCGCAAACCCGTTCTTTCCTGGTCGCGTCGCGCATGGCTATCTGTTGCTGTCCTTTGCCGCCGGCCTGTTCGTCGATGCAGCGCCAGGCCCGGTGCTCGCTAACTACGGCCTGGAAGGGCTCCGGTTCGTCAAGCCGGTCTTGCCCGGCGAAGCGATTCAGGTGGCGCTCACGGTCAAATCCAAGGCTCGCCGCAATGATGAATATGGCGAGGTGCGCTGGGCGGTGGCAATCACCGACAGCAAGGGCGATCTGTGCGCGACATATGACCTGCTAACCATGAACGCGATCTGAGGCGTGGGCGTGACTGTGGATTTCGGCCCACAGACATTGCGATCGCTACGCCAAGTGCAGTTCGAGCGGCTGCAACAAACGGTTGCGCATGCCTACGAACATTCTGCACATTATCGCCGCGCGTGGGATCAACAGGGAGTTGGGCCGTCCGATCTGAGGTCGCTCGACGACCTGGCCCGCTTCCCGTTCACAACCAAGACTGAGTTCCGCGAGAACTACCCCTTCGGCATGTTCGCTGTGCCGATGCAACGCGTTGCGCGCCTCCACGCCTCATCCGGGACCACGGGTCAACCGACGGTGGTCGGCTACACGTCAGGAGACTTGCAGACCTGGGCGCGCCTCGTGGCGCGTTCGATCTACGCGGCGGGCGGTCGTCCGGGCATGAAGGCGCATATTGCCTACGGCTACGGCCTGTTCACCGGCGGGCTGGGAGCCCATTACGGCGCCGAAGCGCTCGGCTGCACTGTCATCCCGATGTCGGGAGGGCAGACCGAGAAACAGGTTCGGCTGATCCAGGACTTCGCCCCCGAAATTATCATGGTGACGCCCAGCTATATGCTGGCGATCCTCGACGAATTCCGGCGCCAGGATCTGGACCCGTCCGCGTCATCGCTGCGCTACGGGGTGTTTGGTGCCGAGCCATGGACCGAAGCCACGCGGCGCGAAATCGAAGCCGCCTTTTCGTTGCAGGCGAGCGACATCCACAGCCCTTCCGAGCTGATGGGGCCCGGGGTAGCCGCAGCGTTCGTCAGCGACCGGATCGGTCCAACCCTCTGGGAGGATCATTTCTATCCCGAGATCGTCCACCCAATGACGGGACAGGTTCTGCCGGACGGCGAGCAGGGGGAACTTGTGCTCACATCACTCACCCGCGAGGCTTTGCCTATCCTGCGCTATCGCACGCGCGATCTCACCCGACTCGTCCCCGGAGACGCCTCGCCGATGCTGCGCATCGCGAAGATCCTCGGTCGCTCCGACGACATGCTCATTATCCGGGGCGTCAACCTGTTTCCCAGCCAAATCGAAGAAATCGTGAGTGGCAGCCGCGAGTTCAGCCCTCATTTCGAGATCGAGATCAGCCGATCGGGCCGACTGGACTGCGTGCTTTTGAAGATCGAGCCTCGCTTCGGAATCGATCATGGGGTGGCCGAACGCGCCTGCCAGCCGCTCTCCGATCGGATCAAGGCCATGACTGGCCTCAGTGTTGACCTAAGGCTCGAGCTGGCAAACTCCCTCGCTCGATCCACTGGCAAGGCAGTGCGTGTCCGTGATCGCCGTGTGACGCAGCACGCTTGATCCGAAGCGGCAGGATGATAGTCCGTAAGGGCTTCAATCGGAGAGCGAAGGCGGACAATGGCTCGGACACAGGCGGCAGATTACGAACAGCGCCGCGAGACGATCGTAGAAAAGGCTGCTGCCCTGTTTGCGAAGCAGGGATTTCACGGGACTTCGATGTCCGACCTGTCGGCCGCCACCACGATGTCGAAGTCGCTGCTGTATCACTATTACGGCTCAAAAGAGGAGATGCTCTACGCCGTCATGCTCTCCCATGTCGATCAACTGGTTGGCGATGTGGAAGGAGTCATGCAGCTTGACCTGGCGCCCAAGGCGAAATTGGCGGCGTTGATCCACGCGTTCATGGTCCACTATGTTGGAGCCGTCGACCGGCAAAAAGTGCTGCTCAACGAGTTGGAAAGTCTTCCACCTGACCGGCGCACCGTCATTGTTTCGAAGCAGCGGATGATTGTGGACACCCTGCAGGGTCTGCTTGTCGAGATATTCGGCAAGCTGGAAAGCGCCGCAGAAGAACGGGTGCGGACGATGCTCATCTTCGGCATGATTAACTGGACCCACACCTGGTTCGATCCAAACGGAACCGTTCCACCTGACAGGCTTGCGGACATGGTCGTCGACTTCACGATGAGCGCGGCGCCGGGAACCGTCCGCTCCGCCTAACGCCTCCGGCCATCAACCCGCCGAGGACGGGTCGATCGATCATGCCGGCCTATTGAAAGACTGGTCGTTCAGTTTATTAATAGGCCACGCCAGTTGCTACGTCAGCGGCGATTTCGGAGCGATAAACCGAGCGAGGGGGATGTCAGGTGGCTTTCGAAGTTCGGGCCGAGCCGGAGCGAAATCGCATCCACATCACGTTGGAGGGCTTTGCCGCGCTTGATGACGTGAAACAGTTCGCTCGGGACCTGCAACAGGCGGTCGACACGTTGCCGACTTATCGCGGTCCACACCAGCTCCTGTACGACGTGTCCGAAGCAAAGGTACAATCTCAGGACGTGGTCCAGGCTTTACGGCAACTGGCGCTGGCTTCGCCCCGGTCATCGGCGTTCGCGCTGGTCAACGCCAGTACGCTTGCCGGGCGGCAGCTGAACCGCATTTTCTCCGGGATCGATATGCACGTATCCAGCAACCGGGCCGATGCGATCAGCTGGTTGGACGCCCAAGGGGTTCGCTGACAGTGGCTGACGGCATTCCTCACGGGCCAGGGTCGCCCCTACACCGGGATCTCGGTGGTGGACTTCACGCGCTTCAATGCAAAGTGGGAGGCCGAGGTCGCGACGGAGTCCTGCGCCAGCAACTCCCGCATCAGGAACTCCTCATACTCCCGAA
>Ga0207671_10000705_pt1 | contig 42961 bp, 34 predicted proteins | sample KBSC24metaG_FD_184352 | JGI IMG/M metagenome (GOLD analysis project Ga0207671, IMG submission 184352) | Corn rhizosphere microbial communities from Kellogg Biological Station, Michigan, USA - KBS C2-4 metaG (SPAdes) (version 2) | ecosystem: Host-associated > Plants > Roots > Rhizosphere > Soil...
ACCGGGAGTCGTTCCGGTCCGGGGTGAAGTTGTTGGCGCTGGCTCGTTGGACACGGACTTGTGTCGGCCGGGACAGCCGCTGTTGGTGGGTTCCGGGTTGGGTGTGGATCGGCAGCGATCCAGATCGGGCCGCCGGCATCCGAGTGGGTGCCGCAACCGGTAAACCCAAAAACCCCGATCGCGTTGGCGAGGCTCTGTCTCACTAATCGCGGACTACCCGCTCCGGAGACGGAGCCTCGCCAATGCCGCTTACACGCGGCAGGCTTTGCAGGATGATCTCAGTCGCGCGAGAGGATGCGACGTGCCTTCCCGCCGTCCTGCCCAGCATTCGCATTAACGGCCGCCCATCAAGCCTACCCTTGCCGCCGCCACATCCCAGGCCCCATATTGGCCGTGAACAAAACCGGATCACGCGTGCCCGATCTCCACCCGCTCATCGCCGATTGGTTCGCCAGCAAGGGCTGGGCGCCGCGCACGCACCAGCTCGACGTGCTGGCGAGCTGGCGTCGCGATGCCTCGGCGCTGCTGATCGCTCCGACCGGCGCCGGCAAGACCCTCGCCGGCTTCCTGCCGACCCTCGACGATCTGCTCAACCATCCGATGGAGGGGCTTCACACCCTCTACATTTCGCCGCTCAAGGCGCTGGCTGTCGACGTCGCCCGCAACCTCACGACGCCCATCACTGAGATGGGCGCCAAGATCAAGGTCGAGACGCGGACCGGCGACACGCCCGTGCATCGCCGCGCCCGCCAGCGCTACGATCCGCCCAACATCTTGATGACGACGCCCGAGCAGCTGGCGCTGCTCCTGAGCCATGGCGATGCCGACCGAATGTTCGGCTCGCTCCGGCGCATCGTGCTCGATGAGCTGCACGCACTCGCCACCAACAAGCGCGGCGAGTTGCTGTCGCTGGGCATCGCGCGGCTGGCCAAAATGGCGCCGAACCTCCGCATCACCGCCCTCAGCGCGACGGTAGCTCGGCCCGATCTGCTGCGCGACTGGATCGCCCAGCCCCTGCCAAACGCAACCACGGCGTTGCTGATGGGGCAGGGCGGGGCACAGCCCGAGCTGTCGATTATCGCCAGCGAGGAGCATGTGCCATGGGCCGGTCATTCCTCGGCCTATGCGGTGCCCGACATCTACAAAATCATCCGCGACCACCGGACGACGCTGCTCTTCGTCAACACCCGCAGCCAGGCCGAGCTGCTGTTCCAGCTCCTGTGGGCGCACAACGAGGATGGCCTTGCCATCGCCCTCCATCACGGCTCGCTGAGCGTCGAACAGCGCCGCAAGGTCGAAAGCGCCATGGCCTCGGGCATGCTGCAGGCCGTGGTCGCGACCTCCACCCTCGATCTCGGCATCGATTGGGGCGATGTCGACCTCGTCGTGCAGGTAGGCGCGCCGAAGGGCGCTTCCCGCATGCTGCAGCGCATCGGCCGCGCCAACCACCGGCTGGATGAGCCGTCGAAGGGCATGTTCGTGCCCTCCAACCGATTTGAGGTCTTGGAGTGCGAAGCGGCGCTCGAAGCGGTCAAGGCCGGCTACCAGGATAGCGAGCCGCCCGTCGAAGGCGGCTACGATGTGCTGGCCCAACACCTCCTCGGCATGGCCTGCGCCAATCCGTTCCAGGCGGCTGATCTTTATGCCGAATTCCAACTCGCTTGGCCCTACCGAAATCTCACCCGCGAAAAATTCGACCGCGTACTCGATTTCGTCGCGACCGGCGGCTACGCGCTTCGCGCCTACGAAAAATACGCCAAGCTTCGGCAGATGCCGAACGGTGAATGGCGCATCGCCCATCCCGGCATTGCCCAGCAATACCGGCTGAACGTCGGCACCATCGTTGAAGACCCGGTGGTGAAAGTCCGGCTGGTTCGCGCTCGCGGCAACAAGCAGGGCCAGACAACCGGACCGATCGGTCGCGGTGGGCGCGTGCTCGGCGAGATCGAGGAATATTTCATCGACCAACTCGTGAAGGGAGACACCTTCGTCTTCGGCGCTGAGATCGTCGCCTATGAGGGCATGGTCGAGACCGAGGCCTACGTCTCGCGCAGCTTCTCGGATAAGCCCAAAATCCCCTCCTTCATGGGCGGAAAATTTCCATTGTCGACCTTCCTGGCGGACGGCGTGCGGCGCTTGATCTCAACCCCTGATAACTGGGGCGCGCTGCCCGATCAGGTCCGCGACTGGCTGGCACTGCAGCACGAGCAATCCCTTCTGCCCGGCCGCAACAACCTCCTCGTCGAAACTTTTCCGCGCGGCGCCCAGAATTATCTCGTCTGCTATCCGTTCGAAGGGCGGCTGGCGCACCAAACCCTGGGCATGTTGCTGACCCGGCGGCTGGAGCGCGCCCGCGCCCGCCCTCTCGGCTTTGTCGCGTCCGACTATTCGCTGGCCATCTGGGGGCTGGGCGATTTTTCTGCCCTGATCCGTACCGGTCGCCTGTCGCTCGACGACCTGTTCGATGAGGATATGCTTGGCGATGACCTTGAGTCGTGGCTCGATGAATCGGCGCTGATGCGGCGCACCTTTCGCAACGTCGCGATCGTGTCAGGTCTGATCGAGCGGCGCCATCCCGGTCAGGAGAAAACCGGCCGGCAGATGACCGTTTCCTCCGACGTGATCTACGACGTCCTCTACCAGCACGAGCCCGACCACATCCTCATCGAAGCGACCCGCCACGACGCGGCACGCGGCCTTCTCGATATCGAGCGGCTGGGTGACTGCCTTCGCCGCATACGGAAACATATCGTGCACAAACCGCTCGACCGAATCTCCCCACTCGCGGTACCCGTCTTGATCGATATCGGCAAAGTCTCGGTGTTCGGCGAAGCCCGCGAAAGCGCCATGGCCGACGCCGCCGACGAGCTGATCAGGGAAGCGACGGGAGTTCCTGCACAACTTGGCACTGGCGGCGACTAGGCCGGACGACGAAGAATCGAGCATGCTCCGTTTTACCGGCCAGAATTTTCAGCCCTTGTCGTCCGGTGCCCTTTACTGGCCCGCCGAGCGCACATTGCTGGTTGCCGACCTGCATCTCGAAAAGCTCTCGTCCTATGCCGCTCGTGGCCAACTGCTGCCGCCCTACGACACTGGCCTGACCCTGGCGCGCCTCGCCGGCGATATGCTGCGCACGGGCGCGGAAACGGTCATTGCGCTCGGCGACAGCTTTCACCGCGACGAGGGCACGGCGAGCCTTATCGCGGCGGACCGCAAGGCGCTCGAGGCACTCACCGGCCGGGCGCGCTGGATCTGGCTTTCGGGTAATCACGATCCGGCGCCGCACGAACTCGGCGGCGAATGCCTGAGCCACCTCGCTTTCGGCGATCTGATGTTTTCGCATGAGCCGCGCCATGGTCAGGTTGGTCTCGTCGCCGGCCATCTCCATCCCTCGGCGCGGGTCTATATCAACGGCCGCTCGGTCCGGCGCCCGTGCTTCGTCCACGACCGCCGCATCATGCTGCTGCCCGCTTACGGTGCCTCGACCGGTACGCTCAACATCCTCGGCCCGGCCTTCATCGGCCTGTTCCATTTCGGCCAATTGGAAGTCACCATGCTCGGCCGCGACCGGCTCTATCCGGTCAGTCCGAAGCGGCTGGTTGGCGGGTGATCAATAGCGATCAGATGAACCTGACCAAGCCGTTCAGCCCACGGTCAGCCGCGGCGCTGCCCAATGATGCCGGATTGGCAAGGCACAGAGGGCGTCGCCATGAGTATCGCGTTCCTGCAGAAGATCGTGGCCGGGGCAGGCTTCATCATCGCGGTTGTGATGTTTCTGGCACGGCTGGTGGGACACTCGGAACCAGAGTTGCCGCCACCTCAGCCGGCCATGACCACACAGCAAGCCTACGACCAGATCTGCGGCCACCCGGACGTCTGCGCCAACATGCACAACTTCATCCAGCAGGTGCAGGCGGAAAAGCAGTATCTCGAAATCACGCCGGCGCCTGCGCCGGCCGATCCCGCTAAGGCCGATCAAGCGCCTGGCGAAGCCGTCGCGCGCCCGACCCAATAGCGACCTGCCGCCGCGATCGGTCGGCAGGTCGCCATTTTGGTGTTGTCACGCCTTGGCGCGGAGGGCGTCGCGGATTTCGGTCAACAGCACTTCTTCCTTGCTGGGAGGCGCCGGCACCGGCGGCGCCGGATCGCCGACCGCCTGCCGCTTCAGCATATTGATGGCCTTGACGACGAAGAACAGCACCACAGCGACGATCAAAAACTTGACCAGGGCGTTGATGAAGAGGCCAATGTTGAGGGTTGCCACGCCTGCAGCTTTGGCGGCGGCAAGGGAAGGCACCGCGACGTTGTTGGGATCGTTCAGAACGATGAACATGTTGGAGAAATCGATGCGGCCCAGGATGAGGCCGATCACCGGCATGAAGACGTCATCCACCAGCGACGAAACGATGGCGCCGAACGCCGCGCCGATAATCACGCCAATGGCGAGATCGACCATATTGCCTTTGATCGCGAAGTCGCGGAATTCCTTGAGCATCGACGATGCCATTTATTCCCACTCCCCTTGCTGTGGTTGGCGCGCCGCCGCCTTTGCCCTCCGGCGCTCGGTGCGACGCTCCACCGAAGCGTCGTCCAAAACAGCAGATATTGCAATGGCCTCACGCTACGCCTGTGGATGGATTGCCATGTGGCGTGTGAGGGGTGGAGGGCCGATATCGTGAGCGAGGAAGACGACGGAGCGCTGCTGAATAGCGCAGCGGAGGCTATCGATCACGGCCTCGCTGCGTTCGACGCCGAATTGCGGCTCGCGGCGCCGAACCCGAACTTCGTCCGGATGCTTGGCCTGCCGGAGGAACTGACGCAGCGGGGCACCAGCCTCTCCGATATCCTTGGCCACCTGGCGCGCCGTGGCGACTTCGGCGTCGATGATACGGCATCGGCGCCTGCGACGCGCGCGCTGGCTCTGCTAACGGAGACGTTCACGCCAATTGTCCGGCGGCAGCCCGGACTGGGTCGATCGATCGAACTGCAGACCTTCCGAATGCCGGGCGGTGGCCTGGCGATGAGTGCCGTAGACGTGACGGCAAGGGTGGCGGCCGAGGCAGAACTGACGCGCGTAAAATCGTCGCTCGAGCAGCGCGTGGACGAACGGACGGCCGACCTCACGCGGGTCAATGCTGAACTGGAGATTGCCCGCACCAAGGCGGACGCCGCCAATCTCGACAAGACCCGGTTTCTCGCCGCCGCGAGCCATGACCTCCTGCAACCGCTCAATGCGGCGCGGCTCTATACCTCGACGCTCGTCGAGCGTGCCGGCGGAACGGCGCTGACCGATCTCGCCCATGGCATCGAGGCCTCCCTCAACGCGGTCGAGGAGATCATGTCGGCGCTGCTCGATATTTCGAGGCTCGACAGCGGGGCACTGAAACAGGTGCCGAGCGCCTTCGCCGTCGATGATCTGCTGCGCAAGATCGAGGTCGAGTTCGGCCCGCAGGCGCGCGAAAAATCGGTAACGCTCGAGCTGGTCGAGAGCCGCGCCTTTGCTCTCGCCGACCGGGCTCTCGTCGCCCGTATCGTGCAAAACCTCGTTTCGAACGCGGTGAAATATACCAGGCCCGGCGGCCGCGTACTGGTCGGCATCAGGCCGCGCGGGGCACGCCTCAGGCTCGATATCATCGACACCGGCATCGGCTTTTCACGGGATCAGCAGGGGCTGATCTTTGCCGAGTTCTCGCGGCTCGAACAGGGCGCGCGCATGGCGGCGGGGCTGGGCCTTGGCCTCTCTATCGTGCAGCGGCTCGTCGCGGGACTCGGACTTGGGCTTGAACTAGACAGCGTCGAGGGCAAGGGCTCGCGCTTTTCGCTCTACCTGCCCAGGGCGCAGAGCGTGAAGACCGCGGAGCCCGCGGAAGTGTTGCCACCGGTGCCCGGGGCCAGCCTCGCCGGCCTCAAGCTGCTTTGCGTCGACAACGAGGCGGCCATTCTCGAAGCGATGTCGGGTCTGCTCGGTGGTTGGGGATGCGATGTGCGCCTGGCGCGATCGCTCAAGGACATCGATCAGCGGCACCTCTTCGAGGGCTGGCTGCCCGATCTGGTGTTGATGGACTACCATCTCGACCAAACGTCAGGGCTCGATGCCATCGAATGGCTGCGTCAAAATGTCGGCGGGCACCTGCCGGCCGCGCTGCTCACGGCGGACCACAGCCCCCAGGTCCGTGCCCTGGCCGAAGAGCGCGGCATCGCCGTGATCATGAAACCGGTAAAGCCAGCCGCACTGCGCGCCGTAATCGGCGCACTGACCGGCGGCGGCGGACTGCCACGGCGCGCGGTCAGGTGATCGAGGGGATCTCGTCGAATTGGCCTTGTTCGAGATGCTGGGCCAGAATGACCGCCTGCGTGCGGCTGTCGACGTCGAGCTTCTGTAGAATCGCCGAGACGTGCGCCTTGACTGTCGCCTCGGAGATCGAGAGTTCATAGGCGATCTGCTTGTTCATCAGCCCGTCCTTCAGCATCATCAGCACGCGCACCTGCTGCGGGGTGAGGCTCGACAGGCGCCGGAGCAGCGCCGACTGCGCGTCCGCTGTCTCGAGAACCACGCCTTCGGGCACGAAAATTTCGCCCGACAGCACCGTTTCGATAGCGCGGCGGATTTCAGCGGGTTCGACCGATTTGCTGAGATATCCGGAGGCGCCGAGTTCGAAAGCACGGCGGATAACCGTGCCCTGTTTGACCGCCGAGACGATCATCACTGGTATTTCGGGAAACTGCGCGCGAAGCAGCAGCAGGCCCGAAAAGCCGTGCGACCCGGGCATATTGAGATCGAGCAGCACCAGGTCGCAATCGCGATCGGCTTCCAAGGCGGCAGACAGGCCGGTGAGATCGCCCGCCTCTTCGACGGCGATTGCCGGATCGCCGCCGGCGAGCGTCTGGCGCAGCGCCGAGCGGAACAGCGGGTGATCGTCGACGATGATGATACGGCGCCGGGTCATGGATACCGGTTCTCGTTGCGGCAGGCCGCTGTAGCCGATCCGGGGAGGGTGGACAAGCACGCGCCGCTGCGCCGCATTGGACACAATACCAATTTCGCAGATTGCATCGGACTTTAACGCCTTCTTTACTATGTTTTATTCAATGTGAACGGGAAGGACTCGGCTTCCTGCGCGGTGGGGAGGACCGGCGAGTCCTGGCTCGGAACGACCATGGCTCGTGCTTTTCCCGCTTCGCAACCGACCGATTATGGCACTCCATCGCAGCCCGGCGACTGGCAGGCGCTGCGCGGTGAACTCGAAGCGCTGCTTGATCAGGTCGAAGGCCAGTATGCCCCGCCGACCGGGGCGAGCGACGCGGCCTTTGCCGGGTTCGCGCAACGGATGCGCGATCTCAGATATCAAGTTGCCGATACCAACCCGGACGATCGCCGGCGTGAAGCACTGCGGTCGGTCAAGCGGCAGATCGAGCGTTTCAACGAACGCGATGAGCCTGAACCGGTTTTGCACGCGGACAACGTGCTGCAATCAGCGATCCAGCAAATTCGCGCCCGTACTGGCGGAGCCGCGCCACGCGCCGATGACCGGGTGGTCGCTCCGGCGATGGCAGCTCCGGCGCCAGCGCCGCGGTTCGATCAGCTCTCGCAATCTATGGCGGGGCTATCAGGACGGCTGGCGCAGTTCGAGGCCGAGCTCAAGACGCAACGCGGCAACGCTGCCCAGGTAAAAGAAATTGCCGACCAGGTATCGCAGCTCAGCCACGTGATGGAACTGCTGGCCGGTGCCGTTGGCGAGACGGGGCAGGTGAAGCGCCTCGAAAGCCAGATTGCCGGCCTCGCCCAGTTGATGACACAGGCGCAAAAGCCCGACCTGACGCAGATGACGGAGCGGCTTGACGCCCTGTCAGCGACCGTCGACCGGCTCGCCGACCTGCAGGTCCAGCAAATCCAGCACGTCGTACGTGAAGCCGAAGCCGCGCCTCAGGCGAACGCCGAAACGACGACGGTCATGCGCTCCATCGAGGAGAGCGTGCGCAGCATTTATGATCGGCTCGATCGCATCGAGAGCAATGCTTCGGCGCCGCGCGCTGACCTCGAACAGGTCACAGCGGCACTCGCGCAGATCAGTGCGCGCCTTGGCAGCGAAAGCGGACGTCCCGAGCGGTTGCTCGGGCTGGTCAACGCGCTCAACAGCCGGATCAACGAAGTCGAGGATCGCAGCGAGGGTATCGACAGCCTCAAAGGCGACATCGAAGCACTCCGCACGGCGATCGTTGGGGCGATCGAACCGCGCTTCGCCTCGATTGAAAGCCGGCTCGGCGATCTCGACGAAAAGCTGCAGGGCAGCGACGGCGCCGGCATGGCGCAGATCGAGGCGCAGATCCGGCAACTCGTGGCTCGCATGGACCAGACTGGCGAGCAGCTTTCGGGCCTTGCCCAGCTCTACAGCGCACCGAGCGCCGCGCCCGATTTCGAAGCACTGGCGCATCTTGCTGCAACGCGGACGTCCGAGACGATATCGCGCAATGCTGCGCCGGCGCCCGATTTCAACGCCGTTGCTGAACTGGTTGCGGCCCACACCGCAGACGCGGTGGCCCGACTGCCGCAGCCGGTCGCTCCCGATTTTTTGGCGCTGGCCGACGAAGCGGCCGCCCGGGCGCTGGCAGGTTTGCCGCAGGCACCGGTGCCCGATTTTTCGGCCCTCGCAGATCAAGCCGCGGCAAAAGCTGCTGCGTCGATGCGTCTCGAACCCGCCAGCGGGCGGGCTGCGACGGAAGCCGGGCTCGCCGAGTTCGAGAGCCGGATTACACGCCTGATCGACGGACTGCTGCGCGCCAGACCGCCTGAGGCCATCGAGAGTGTCACGACCGGCATCGGCCGCGTTGAGGAGCGCCTCGCCGCGCTGGAGACGGCGCTTACCCGGCGCATCGACGCCGGATTTGCCGCGGTGCGCTCCACACCGGCTCCGACGACACTGGAGGTGCAGGGTTCGCCCAAGGCGGCTGCGGCCTCCGCGGAAGCCGCTCCCGCACCGCTTATGTCGGCCGCACCGGCCACCGCAATTCTTCCGCCGGCGGCAGGTCCGCAACGCAGCACGGCCGTTGAAGATGCAATGCCGCGCAATCCGGCGGCTGAGGCGCCGCTCAAGGAATTCGGCTTCCCCGATCTCGGGCCAGTGCGCGCTGCGCTCGAAGCCAAGAACGGGCCTCGTAGACTGGCCCCCGGAATGGCCAAGCCGGCAGTCGTCGATCCGCACTTCGACATGGAGCCGATGACGCCCGAAATGGCGGGGGGCATCGGCCATGCGAAGCCGGCGCAGCTGAGCACGGAGGCGCCGCCGGCGGATTTCGATCCTGCCCAGATCGCTCGTCCGCCACGTCCGCAATCGAGCCTCGATACCTCGCTGCCAGCCACTGCTGGGCCCCCCGAGGTCAAGGCGCCGGTAGCCGTCGCGCCCGAGGTTTCGGCGAGCACCCGCAACACGTTCATCGAGGCCGCGCGCCGCGCGGCGCAACGCCAGAACCAGTCGAAGTCACAGGCCGATGCCAACTCGCTCATGGGCCGCGCCTTTGCCCGGTTCCAGCAGGGTGAGCCAGCCGCTGACAGACCTGGCAAGGCTGATGCGCCCATAAAGGCGGCGCCGGCACCTGCCGGGCGGATGGTGACCCCTGAGCCGCCGCCACCAGAATTACCAGTCAAGATATCGCGCAAGGATAAGAAGCAGCTTGCTCGCGACGCCAAAAAAGCCGCCGCTTTGCAGCTGCCGGTCGACGTTGCAGCTGCGCCGGCGGAGCAGCCGAATACGTCAAAGCAAAGCTTCCTCGTGCGGCACCGCCGGCCAATCCTGCTCGGCGCGAGCCTGGCTGCCGTGATCTTCATGGCGCTCAACCTCGTGATGCAGCGACTCTCGACACATGAGGATCAGTCGGTATCTGCGGTAGCGAGCAGTGCCGTATCCACAGCGCCATCATCTGAGCCGGCCGCCAAGCCCGCGACGCCACCCGCTGTAGCGATGCCTGCCGCGCCGACGCCGAATGACTCCGGCTCGACTGGCCCGAGCGCAGCGCCGGCGCCAACCAGTGACGGCAACCCGTCCGGCCCAGCGCCAAAGCCGGTAAGTGAAGCCGCGCCCGTTACGATTTCTCCGTCAGCGACGGCGTCAAGCCCCCGCATCATCTCGACCGATCCGACGACTACGGCATCCATTGCACCTGCGGCCGCGATGAACTTCGCGCCGTCGAGCACAGATGCCGTGATGCCGCCGGCGCTCGCAGCCGCCAATACCGCGGCCGGAGCAACGCCCGACGCGGCGGCAGCAGCACCGACGACGACGGCGAGCATTGCCCCCGCCGCTGACAGTGTTGCGCCAACCGCCGCCGCTCCTGCGGCGATGAACAGCCCGGTAACGGTGGAAATGCCGCCGGCGGGTCTTGGGCCGGAGGAACTACGTCAGGCCGCAGCCAACGGAGACGCCCGCGCGCAGTTCGAAATCGCCGCCATCTATTCGGAAGGCCGCGCCGTGCCGGCGGATTTCGGACAGGCCGAAGTCTGGTATGAACGCGCCGCCGCTCAGGGCTTTGGACCGGCGCAATACCGGCTCGGCAACCTCTACGAAAACGGCAAGGGCGTGACCAAGGACCTGGAACAGGCCCGGCTTTGGTACCAGCGCTCGGCCGAAGCGGGCAACCGCATGGCCATGCACAACCTCGCCGCGCTTTACGCCAGCGGTCAGCTCGGCAAGCAGGATTTTACGTCAGCCGCCGAATGGTTCGAGCGCGCCGCCAATCTCGGCATGAAGGACAGCCAGTTCAATCTCGGCATGCTCTATGCTCGCGGCCTCGGCGTGCAGCAGAACCTCGAGACGTCGTATCAGTGGTTTGCGCTAGCCGCAGCAACAGGCGATGCCGATGCCGCCAAAGCGCGCGACAATATCGGGCGCTCGCTTGATGCAGCGGCGCTCAAGCGGGTCACCGCGGCGGTCGCTGCCTGGAAGCCGGCGCAGATTGATCTCGCCGCCAATTTCGCGCCGATCGGCACCTGGGAAAAAACCTTCAATCCGGGACCGGCGATTACCGACAAGGCGATCATCACCAAAGTGCAGGGCGCGCTGATCCGTCTCGGCTACGACATCGGCACGGCCAATGGCCATGTCGGTACCAAGACCGCCGATGCGATCAAGGCGTTCGAGCGCGGCACTGGCATGACCGAAGTCGGCGCCATCAATCCGCGCCTGCTCGCTGTGCTCGGTAGCCAGCCGGTCTGACCTAGTCGGCCGTACCGGGCCGGTTAAGGGCAGTTAAGACTTTCCGTTTATTGTCTGGTTTGCGGTGTCGAAACTCGCATTGCGATCTTCGGCCTGCCGATAATTCGTCGCAATATCGTCGCACCTGTTCCCGATAGCGGGTGCGGCACCGGGATAGTCCGGGAAGAAACATGATCGGCGGGACGGCAGCGTTCCGCTTTTTGTCGCAGCCGAGTCCCCGCGCCTTGCAGATCTATCTGCCCATCGCCGCGCTCTCGATGAACCTGTTCTTCCTCGTGGGCATCGGGGCGGCAGTGGGATTTCTGTCGGGCCTGTTCGGCGTTGGCGGCGGCTTCCTGCTGACACCGCTACTGATCTTTTCGGGTGTGCCGGCATCGGTGGCTGTCTCATCGGTGACGGGCCAGGTCGCTGCGGCATCAACCTCGGGCGCACTCTCTTACTGGCGGCGCGGCACCATCGACCTGCATCTCGCGACGTATCTCATCCTTTCGAGCATCATCGGGGTGTTCTTCGGCGTTGCCACTTTTTCGGCCCTGCGGGCTGCCGGGCAGCTCGACCTGGTGATTTCGGTCGCCTACCTCATCGTGCTCGGCTCGATCGGGACGATCATGATGAACGAGGCGGTGCGGGCGCTGCTGAAGCGCCGCGCGGGCATCGTGGTTCGCGAAAAGCTGCCGAGCCAGCATACTTGGATCCACGGCCTGCCGATGCGTATCCGCTTCAAGAAGTCAAAGCTCTACATCAGCGTGCTGCCGGTGCTGGCGATCGGCCTCGTCATCGGTTTTCTCGGCTCGCTGCTCGGTATCGGCGGCGGCTTCATCGTGGTTCCGGCGCTGGTCTACCTGCTGCGCGTTCCCGGCAATATCGTCGTCGGCACGACGCTGCTGCAGATGCTGGCGATGATGTCGGCGACCATCATTCTGCAATCGGTGCAAAGCCAGAGCGTCGATATCATGCTGGCCTTCTGCTTGATGGTTGGCGGCACGATCGGCGCTCAGTTCGGCGCATCGGCCGGACAATATCTGCGCGGCGATCAGCTTCGTTTCCTGCTCGCGGCGTTGGTGCTCGCGGTCGCCATCCGGTTTGGCGTCTCGCTGGTGCTGCCGCCGGCTGATGCGTTCAGCATGGCGGTGATTGGCGCGGGAGGCATCGTGTGAGAGGTCTGGCGATCGCGGTCGCGTTTGCTTTGACGCTTGGTGCCGGCGCGGCAAAGGCGGAAGACCTCGTATCGACCGTGTCCAATCCGAACATCGCAATCACGTCCAATTTTGACGGCGAGACACTGAGCCTCTTTGGCAATGTGGAGCCCGACAGCAATCAGGTTGCCGCAAAGGGGCCTTACGACGTCATCATCGTCATCACCGGCCCATCGGTCGATCGCGTGGCGCGGCTCAAGACCAACAATTTCGGCCTCTGGATGAACACCGAACAGGTCGAGTTCAACCCCTTTCCGACCTACTTTCATGTGCTGTCGAGTAATCCGCTGCTCAAGATAACCGACGAGCAGATATTGGAGGCGAACCGGATACTTCCTGACGCTCAGGCGCGCGTTTCGGCGGTGCCGCAATCGCTGCATGTCGAGCGTTTCGGCGCCGAGCTCATACGGCTGATGAGCGCCAAAGGCTTGTTCGGGCAGAACGAGGTCGGGGTGAAGTTTTTGTCGCCGACTGCCTATGTGGCGCAACTGACGCTGCCGGGCGACATCACCAACGGTCTCTTCATCACGCAGACGTATCTCTTCAAGGATGGGAAACTGCTGGCGAAGCGCGGCGACAGTTTTGCCGTCAACAAGACGGGTTTCGAGCGTTTCCTCTTTACCTCGGCGCAGGAGTATCCGTTGCTCTACGGCCTCACCTGCGTGCTGCTCGCCATCGGTACGGGCTGGCTCGGCGGGGTGATTTTCCGCCGCTAAGCCTCCGTTGCACAAATCGGATTGATCTATCCTATGATAGGAAAATAGTCGCAAGTTTTTTGATTTTCGGCCTTTTTATGGGTTGTATATTCCTACAAAATAGGTTTATATGCCTAAATTATGGGTAGTTTATTCTACGTAGACCTAGTGTCGTATCGGATGAACACCTAACGCAAACTGCCATTGGGGTTCACCTTAGGGTGCGGGGGCACTATCGCATGCGGCCGTTGCGGCTGCGTGAGAGGCTGTGCATTTGCCCGATGGCGAACACCGTTTTTGCACGGAGGAGCAATTGGGTGACGAGCAATATTATCATTCGTTTTTGAATCGTGACCGCCTGGTTCACATAGTCGATGCCGACGCCTCGACCTGCGAGGCGCTCAGCGTGCTGTTTCGTCTCGAAGGGTTCCAGACTGGCTTCTCGCTCGATGTCGTGAGTTTTTACGCCAGCCTTGAGCGCCGCCGGCCGGATGCGGTGGTGATCAATATGCGGATCGGCAGTGACGACGGCATCGCGGTGCTGCATCGCGTCAAGGAAATGCGTATCGCGACGCCGGTGTTCATGCTGAGCAACAACGCCGACGTCGTGCAGATCGTATCGGCAATGAAGGCCGGGGCTACCGATGTTATTACTAAGCCGATCGACACCGAGCGGTTCATCCGCTCCGTCGTCGACGCGCTGCATCAGGAGGTGCATCTCGGCGCCATGAACGGGGGACGGCGGCCCATCGAGGTGCGCGGCTTTTCTCAATTGACGCCACGTGAGCGGGAGGTGCTGCAGCTCATCGCCGACGGCCAATCCAACAAGGAGGCGGGGCGCCGGCTCGGCATCTCGCCACGCACCATCGAGGTGCATCGGGCCCGGGTGATGGAAAAGCTCGGCGCCAAAAACACCGCCGATCTTATGCGTATTGTCCTGACCAGCTAGCAACACTGGCAAGACCTGTGCGTCCAAAGGCGGCCTTGCCGGGAGCGCCGGCGTCGTGTTCACCTCCGCCCGGACAACAGTATCCGGCGGAGGATCAAAAGCGTGATCAAGGCAGTCGTTTTCGACCTCGACGAAACCCTGATTTTGAGGAGTGGCGCGATCCGGGCCTTCATCAAGGATCAGTACGCCCGGTTCGTCTCCGCGCTGGGCGGTATCGGCGAAGCCGACTATACGGGGCGCTTTCTTGAGATGGAGAAGAACGGTGTCATCGGGAAGGACGTCGTCTATCCCGAGTTCGTCAAAGCCCTCGGCATTACGGGCGTCAGCAGCGATACGCTGCTCGCCGATTATCGGCAGAACTATGCCAACTTTATCGACCCCAGCCCCGGCGCCGTCGAGACCGTTGAGGCGCTGCATCGGTCGGGGATGAAGACCGGCATTCTCACCAACGGCAACGTTCAGGTGCAGAACGCCAAGATCGACGCCCTCGGCATCCGTGATGCTCTCGATATGATCGTCATTTCCGAGGCCGTAGGGCTCAAGAAACCGGATCCCGCGATCTTCGCACTGGCGGTCGCAAAGCTCGGAGTCGAGGCCGCCTCGACGCTGTTCGTGGGCGACAATCCCGAAGTCGATATCATCGGCGCCGCCAATGCCGGTTTGCAAACCTGCTGGTTCCGCAACGGCGCCACCTGGCCAGCGGGACTGCTGCCAAAGGCCGATGTCGACATAGACCGGATTGACGAGGTGCTGAGCTATCCGGGGAAGTAGCGGCGCCGCCGGATCGCTTGCTCTGGTCGGCGCCGCCGATCTCAACGCAGGTTGCCGAAGAAGGCACGGATGTCGCCGGTCAGCAGTTCTGGCTCCTCCATCGCAGGGAAATGGCCGCCCTCGGAAAAATCGGTCCAGTGGCTGATCTTGCCGTCGGGGTCCAGCACGCGCCGCAGCACCGGTTCGCTGTTGAACATTGCCCAGCCGGTTGGCACCGGCGACGGCGCCGACCAGCCATCCTGCGCGTGCGCTGTCTCCCAGTAGAATTGGGCCGACGAGCCGCCCGTGTTGGTGAACCAGTAGAGGCTGACATTGGTCAGCAGCTGATCGCGATCGACGGCATCGTCGGGCAGGGGCCTGCCCGGACTGGTCCACTCCTTGAACTTCTCCACGATCCAGGAGAGCTGGCCCATAGGCGACTCCGCGAGCCCGTAGGCCAGAGTCTGCGGCCGCGTCTGCTGCAGCTTCATGTAGCCGCCGCCCTCGGCGCCATCCGCCTTGATCTTGTCGAGAGCCGCCTTGTCTTCGTCCGTGAGGTTGGGCGGCAACGGCATGTAGACCCCGACATAGGCTGCCGCGCCCCGGTCGCTCGCCACGTGGACGCCAATCAGGCGTTCGGGAAAGAACGACGCGAGGTGTCCCGCTATGCCGGCGCCGATATCGCTGCCGTGAGCGGCGTAACGATCGTAGCCGAGCCTGTGCATGACCTCGGCATAGGCGCGCGTGGTACGGCCGAGATTCCAGCCTGGGCCGCTGAGCGGAGTGGAAAAACCGAATCCGGGTAGTGACGGCACCACGATGTGGAACGCATCCTCGCTCTTCCCTCCAAACGCCACCGGATTGGTCAGCGGTCCGATAATCCGCGAAAATTCGACAAACGATCCCGGCCAGCCGTGGCAGAGGATCAGCGGTGTCGCCCTGGCCTCCTTGGATCTGACGTGGAGGAAGTGGATCGTTTGACCATCGACTTCGGTGGTGAACTGCGGAAACGCGTTAAGGGCCGCTTCCTGCTTCCGCCAATCAAAGCCCGACAGCCAATAGCTGGCGAGTTTCTTGAGATAACCCGGCGGCACGCCGCGGCTCCAATCGTCGACCGGCGCCTCCCGAGGCCAGCGGACATTGTCGAGCCGGGCCTTGAGATCGTTAAGGTCGGCGTCCCCGATTTTGATGGTGAACGGGTTCACGGTCGTGCTCATTTGCTCATCTCCTCTGTGGCGATGAGCAATGAAGCAGCTGTGCTGCGTCAGAGTATGTCAGGAGCCGGTAGTCCCTCCGGTCGTCGTCACCGGTGCAGAATAACCCGCCTAGATGCTGCGGGGATAAGTTCGTCCCTCAGCCGCCGACGGTCGGGAGTGTCAGGTCGCCGGAGTTGAGCTTTGTCTCGCTCGATGCGGTATTCGGCAGCTCGCGGCCGAGTTCGAGGCTGGCCCAAACCGCAACCAGCGCGTCGCGCAGTTCGGCGATCATGCCATCGTCGTGGAGCGGTGTTGGCGTGATGCGGAGCCGCTCGGTACCTTTCGGCACGGTCGGATAGTTGATCGGCTGGATGTAGATGTTGTGCCGCTCGAGCAGCATGTCGCTTGCGGCCTTGCAGAGTCGCGCATCGCCCACCATCAGCGGCACAATATGCGTGGAGGTCGCCATCACCGGCAGCCCGGCCGCCGCCAGGACATCTTTGGTGCGCTGCACCTGGCGCTGGTGCATGTCGCGCTCTTGACCCGATACCTTCAGGTGCTCGATCGAGGCGCGGGCCGCGGCGCAGAGAGCCGGGGGCAGGGCGGTGGTGAAGATGAACTCCGGCGCATAGGAGCGCACGGCGTCGATAATCGCTTTGTTGGCGGCGATGTAGCCACCCATTACGCCAAAACCCTTGGCCAGCGTGCCCTCGATAATGTCGAGACGATCCGTCAGCCCTTCACGATCCGCGATACCGCCGCCACGAGGTCCGTAGAGCCCGACGGCGTGTACCTCGTCGATATAGGTCATGGCCGAGAATTCTTCGGCGAGATCGCAAATCTCGGCGATCGGCGCCAAGTCGCCATCCATCGAGTAAACCGACTCGAACACGATCAGCTTCGGACGATGCCTGTCGGTTGCCGCGAGAAGGTCGCGCAGATGCTTCAGGTCGTTGTGGCGGAAGATGTGCTTCTGCATCCCCGACTGCCGCACGCCCTGGATCATCGAGGCATGGTTCAACTGGTCGGAAAAGATCACACAATCGGGCATCAGCCGGGCGATGGTCGAGATGGCCGCTTCGTTGGAAACAAAGCCCGAGGTGAAGACCAGCGCCGCTTCCTTGCGGTGGAGGTCGGCGAGCGAACGCTCGAGCTCGACCAGCGGGCGATTGGTGCCGGAAATGTTTCGCGTACCGCCAGCGCCGACGCCGAGGCGGCCGGCAGCATCCTGCATAGCGGCAATGGTCGTTGGGTGCTGACCCATGCCGAGATAGTCGTTGGAACACCAGATGGTGATTTCGCGGGCATTGTCGGCGGTGTCGCGGAACACGGCTCGCGGAAACTTACCGGCGATGCGCTCGATGTCCGCAAAGACCCGGTAGCGCTTTTCCTGCCGGAGGGCGTCGACGGCGTCTTCGAAAATGCCCCGGTAATCCATTCGTACAACGTCCTTCTACTATCGGCCAAAAGGGACAGCCGATCAGATCGGTCGCGGCGAGACTTAAGCCGCTGAACTGTGGTTGCGCGAGGGGGCAATTCGCCGCGTCCGCGTTCCGTAAGCCCTTGATTTCGGTCGCGCTCGCCCTATCAGTTTGGAAACATCCTAAGGCGCAGCGGCTGCCTTGCCAATAAACCTTGAAGCCGCACATGGCGAGCAGAAAGTCCGCCCGCCGCGCCAATGGGCGACATGCAGCCTGCCAATAACGCCGGTATCGCGGCTTTTTGTACGCCCCGAGCCGATACCTCCGAAACCTTAGGGTATGCTGGACCGTTGCTCAGCCGCCACGCTGTTAATCCTAGGTTCAGGCAGGGCAGGCCAAACCGTTGAACCCGCGGCCGCTCGCCGATATCATGTCCGGTAATTAAGGGGGGAGTTATAGTGAAGAGCTTTTCGTCGACCAGTTTTGCCAACGCGCCGACCGAAGTCTTGGAAAGCGCTCTTGCTGCAGTCCGCGCGAATCCGCAGGCGTTATTCACGGATTTTCAGTGGTTTCTGTTTGAGGGCAAAGACACTGTCTTCTTCACTGCTTTCTCCAGCTTGCAGCATGACAAGGACGGTTTGACGAATCTCGTCGCCGATATGGTCGCGCTGGCCCCGCAATTGACGCATGGTTACGTCGGTGCGCGCCCGGGCCAGGCTTTTCCGAAGCACATTCTCGATGCCATCACCTCGGTCGAAATGGTCGACGAGTTTGACGGCTATCCGGACAAGTGGCTATCGAAGTCACCCGATATCTTCGAGCGCAAGGATCTGCCCCTGTTCCGCGTCATGGTCGCGGTGCGCCGTGGCGGCCCGGATGCCGAGGGACGAGCTTCGATCATTCAGGTGCGCTCAAGCCATGCGCTGCTCGAAGGTTCGGACTCCGCACTTCTGACCCGCTCGGCCAACGCCGCCCACGGCGTGATGTCCGACCAGACCAAATCCGTCAGCATGGGGACGAAAGTTTCCGGCAAGTTCCGCGCCTGGTCGATGGCGCTGACCTACCTGCTGCTCGCCAATATACTCGCAGTCGAAGAGAAGCCCTGGGGTTTTTCGACGCTGGCCATCAAGCGGCATCGCCTGCGCCTCCTTGCCAACCGCATCGGGGTTAATCAGCGCTCGCTGATGTTCGCGCTCGTCACGTACGCCCTCAACGGCGACGGTCCCGACAAGCATATGTCGAAGAAAGTGATCGGCGCCGCCTACACCATGCTCGACGGCAAGCGCCACGATGCCGACGATGATTTCTTCCGCGTCCGCGCGCTCGAAGCCAAGTTCAAAGTCAGCGACGATTTCATCGCCTTTGTGCGCGAGATCGACGATACCGTCGCCAAGATCGAGCAGAAGGACATCACCAAATTCCAGGTGATGATCAATTCGATGTTCCATGCGCTCCGCCAGATGCACCGGGTATTCCCGGCGCTGCCCGGCAAGCGCTTTTGGCGCTTCAACGGCGGCATGCACATCGTGCTCACGCTGGTGCCGCCGCACCGCACCTATGGGCCGATGACGCACGGCGTCATGGAGCCGATCTATTGCGGCGCCTGGCATTCGGCGGCCAACATCGCGACCTTCTGCCCCGGCCGCGAATACGTCACCATGAACTTCTCCATGGAACAGCGGCACATCGCCAATGTCGGCAAAATCACCGCGCTGCTGGAGAAGGTCGAGGCGATGGATATCGTCACCCCACCCAAGCGCGCGATGGTCGAAGAAACGGCTGACTGAGGCCGCTGCACATAAGGTCGGCATAACCGTTCCTCCGGCGCGACCCGGAACATCCTGCGCAGTTGCCGCCATTGCGGCGCGGGCGGGACTTTCATCCCGAAGCCGGTAGTTCCGGCAAGAGTAGCGGTGGGACTATCGCCCCGCCCGATCGCGATCGGTCTTTTGGCTTGCCGGAGCGCAAAGCGGACGCTTCCCGATAAGCCCAGGGCACCACGGCTGGCACCCTGCCCGAACCCTCACCGCGATGCCCCGTCGGCACCTCGCATCGGTGAGGTGGGGACAGAATAAATCAGCCGCCGAGAGCGGGGATAACTTTTTGCGAGGGCCTCGCCTTTCCTCCCCCACTGCGCGGGAGAGGACTCCCTGTGGCCGGCGGTGAACTAGGCCGCCTCGCTCTCGCAAGCGCTCACGCCCCTCGGCCATCCCACCACTTGAGCACGCGCAATGCCCTCAGCGTGACCCACCGCGAGGGCTTGCCCTCGCCGTCGTCGACGTCAAACCACACACGCCCTTTGAGGCTCCAGTCGAGCGGCCACCTGCCGTCGGCGAGGCGCCGCGAACGCAGGTGATCGATCGCCTCGCTGAGCCGTGGGTTGGGAGAAGCGCCGCTGAAGATTGCCGCGGCGCGGAAATAATCGAGGGCGCGCAGGATGTCGTAGCGCCAGCGGTTCGGATGGAGGAACGACAGGAATTTTTCGTCGGCGACCTCACCCGTACCGAGCCGCCGAAAGAGGTGGCGCTTGAGCAGGAATTCCTCACCCGTGCGGCGGGCCTCGCGCGATTCCGGTGTGCCGCCGCCGGTGGCCTTCTCGTACTCCAGCAAACCTTCGAGTACGTTGATCGTCGTGGCGAAAGACGAGCGGACAGAGCCGTTGATCCGTTCGCAATTCCAGCCGCCGTCATCGAGCCGCTCACTGACCAGCCTCTCGACGATCGGCGAAACATCGACGCCGAAATAGGCGCCGTCGGCAACCGTCCGGCCGTTGATGCACTCCTCCACCTCGCCCTCCCAGAAGGGCTGGCCGCCTTCATCCCAATGGGAGTTCCTGCCAATCAGCTCGACCGTGCGCCGGGCCCGCGCCGAGGCCGGATCGAAGCCGAACTCCCTGAGCTGCGTCAGGGAATAGGTCGTGGCCGTCCAGGGTTGGCCGCGTGTCTTCCACTCGGCCCAGTCGAACCCGGCGGGGACAAACGCGCCGCCGGCCCATTGGCCGTCCTCGTCCTGACGGGAAAGGAGTTTTGCGCCCCAGCCTTCGGTCTCCACCTTGGCACGTTCGGCCCGCCACGCCGCCTCCGGCGCATCCAGCAGATCACGCGCAACCTGCCATCGGATCGATGGGTCGGAAGCAAGAAGCCAGTCGATCACCGGTCCGAAGTCAGCCATGCGCGAACTCATCGGCTGTGTAGGTCGAAGGCATTGGCTATACCGCCTCGCCTACGCCCCGGTAAACAGTCCGAACCGTCTGAACTCAGTCGGGCTGACATCGAAAGCGCGGCGGAAGGCCTTGGTGAAATAGTTGGGGTCGGCAAACCCCAGCGACAGCGCGATCTCCAGCACCGGCAGGCTCGACGATTGCAGCAGCCGGGCGGCGCGCGCCATGCGGCTGCGGAATACATATTCCGAGGGCGGTGCGCCGGCGAGACGGCTGAACTGGCGAACGAAATGCGCGCGGCTCAGCCCAGCGACGCCCGCCAAGAGATCGATTGTCAGACTGTCGCCGGGATGCGCTTCGATATGCGCGGCAACCCTCGTGAACCAGGCTGGGTTGGCAGCCTCGCCGGCAGGCGGCGCAGCGCTCGACAGATCGTCGACCAGCGCCGTCGCGGCACGATAGGCAAGGGCCGAGGCTTCGCCGGGGGTGTCGGCTTCGCCCCGCAGCAGCGTGAGCAAGCAGCCCGCCAAGCGGTCGAGCGCCCGCGGGCTGAGTCGCAACACCGGTCCTGCCGTGGCGGCAACTTCGCCGCAGAGTCGCAGCGCTTCCTGGCCGGTGAGCACCAGATAAAAGAACGACCAGCTCCCGCCGGACGGCAGAAAGTAGCGGTGATCGTGCGGGATCGTCACCAGCATCGTCTCGCCGGGCCCGACCGTCATCGTCCGTCCCTCATAGGTCAGCATGCCGCGTCCGGCGATCGTGTGCTGGATGACGGCAAAGGGTGTGAGGCCCCGCCTGAGCCCGTTCCAGCTATAGCCGGGGCTGTCGGTTTGCTCGATGCCGCCGCTTGCCGGCATGGCGTGCAAGGCCAGCCGCCCGCGCGGAAAGGCGATGGTGGCGATCTGCGGCGACAACGACAGCAATTCTCTAAGCATAAAATTACCCATAGCAGCACAAGTCTACTCTGTTCTAGCCGCTTTGTGCTGGTCTATTAAGGCACAGAATTGCTTGCACGACCGAAACGGCCGTCGCTGCTGCTATCCCGGAGGAGAGAAAATGCCATTCAAAATCGCCATTATCGGCGCCGGATCGGTCGGCTTCACCAAGACGCTGATCTCGGATCTGCTGTGCGTGCCCGAATTCCGCGATTGCGAGTTCGCGTTGACGGATATCAACGCCCACAACCTCGACATGATCAAGCAGATCATCGACAAGATCGTGCAGGTCAACAACCTGCCGGCCAAGGTCACCGCGACGACCAATCGGCGCGAAGCGATCACCGGCGCAAAATACATTATGAGCTGCGTGCGCGTGGGCGGCCTCGAGGCCTTCGCCACCGACATCTCGATCCCGCTGAAATACGGCGTCGACCAATGCGTCGGCGACACCATCTGCGCCGGCGGCATTTTGTACGGCCAGCGCAACATTCCGGTGATCCTCGATTTCTGCAAGGACATCCGTGAGGTCGCGGCCCCCGGCGCGCTGTTCCTCAACTATGCCAACCCGATGGCGATGAACACCTGGGCGGCGGAGAAGTACGGCGGGGTGAATGTCGTTGGCCTCTGCCACGGCGTGCAGCACGGCGCGCATCAGATCGCGCAGGTGCTCGGGGTCGACGACAGCGAGCTCGACTACGTCTGTTCGGGCATCAATCACCAGACCTGGTACATCGACATCAAGGCCAAGGGCCGCAAGATCGAGGCCGACGAGCTGCTTGCCGCCTTCGAGCGCCACCCGGTCTATTCGAAGCAGGAAAAAGTCCGCATCGACGTGCTGCGCCGCTTCGGCGTCTATTCGACCGAGTCGAACGGCCATCTGTCGGAATACCTGCCCTGGTACCGGAAGCGTCCGGACGAGATCAACAAGTGGATCGACATGAGCGACTGGATCCACGGCGAGACCGGCGGCTACCTCCGCTACTCGACCGAACGTCGCAACTGGTTCGAGACCGACTTCCCGATGTTCCTCGAACAGGCGACCAAGTCGCTCAACCAGTATAAGCGCACCACCGAGCATGCGAGCTACATCATCGAGGGCATCGAAACCGGCCGCGTCTATCGCGGGCATTTCAACGTCCGCAATAACGGCGTCATCAAGAACCTGCCCGCCGACGCCATCATCGAGAGCCCGGGCTTCGTCGATCGCTTCGGCATCAACATGGTCGAAGGTATGGAACTGCCGCTCGGCTGCGCCGCGACCTGCTCGGTCTCCGTCTCGGTGCAGCGCATGTCGGTCGAAGCCGCGGTCAAGGGGGACCTCGACCTGTTGAAGCTCGCCGTGCTGCACGACCCGCTGGTCGGCGCCATCTGCAACCCCGAAGAGGTCTGGCAGATGGTCGACGAAATGGTCGTCGCCCAGGCGCAATGGTTGCCGCAATATGCGGACGCGATTCCCGCCGCCAAGGCACGTCTCGCCAAGTCCACGGTCAAAACCCGCGACTGGGAAGGCTCCGCCCGCAAGAAGGTCCGCTCGGTCGAAGAACTCCGCGAGGTCGTCGGCGGCCACCACTGATCCAGCCACTCTTACGCCGCTCATCAGCCATCTCGCCCCCAGCGAGGTGGCTGACCTGTTCATACCAGCCTTCCCGCAATCCCGGGTTGTGGCCATTGTGCCACGCCGCTAGAAGCGCGGTGAAGCTGAGGCAACCTGCCGACCTATTGCCGCATTCTGGCTTCACCTACGCGAAAAATTTAAGGGATTCGGATGTTCGCCCGTCTTTTTGCCGCCAGTTTTGCCGTACTGCTCCTCGCCGGTTGCGCCAGCATGCCCAACCCCTTCGGCACGCCCAGCCAGGCCTCGACCGCCCCAGCGCCGGTTATCCCCGGCGCGGCGAGCAGCAAGGACCCGCGCGTTGCGACGCTGACGGGGGCAGGCACGGTCGCCCTGACCGGGAGCGCCATCGGCACCTACATGGATCAGGAGGAAGCGGACCTGCGTGCCGCCCTGCAGCCAAGCGGCGCAACGGTTACGCGGGCCGGCGAGCAGATCGTGATCACGCTGCCCTCCAACCTCGCCTTCGACAACGACAAGGCGGTGGTGAAGCAGTCTTTCGCCGGCGTACTGGCGTCGGTCGGGCAGTTGGTCAAGAAGTACGACAAGACGGTCGTCGACGTTTACGGCTACTCCGATAATCAGGCCGCAGAAGACTACAATCGCGATCTGTCGCAGCGCCGCGCGGTGGCCGTCGCGACGGCGCTCTCCAATCATGGCGTCGATCAGCGCCGGTTCTTCATCGAGGGCCGCGGTTCGCAAAATCCCGTCGCCTCGAACGCCGCCGAAACCGGCCGCGCGCAGAACCGCCGCATCGAAATCCAGATTTCGCCGATTGTCGCGAGCTAGCGTTTGGCAGGTTGATGCAGGGCGGGCGGGGGCTGGAACAGCGCATCCTGCCTACCGATGAAGCCGTGGTCGCGGCCGGCCAGCACCTGCAGGATCAAAAGGCCAAGGGCAATGCCGCCAACCACCGTCATGCCGATCTGCAGCCAAATCGACTGCTGGTGCGCCGTGTGGGACGATATGGGTGTGCGCATCATCGCCACCCGGTAATTCTGCCAGGCGCGCGATCACGCCCGCCGCCTCTCCACCAGCCAGTGCCTGCCGTCATCGCCGCCTCCTTCGATCAACCGAAGGTTGGCTAAGACAATGCAGGACCGGGCGGCGAGTTCCCGCTTGGTGGGGCGCAGGACAAATATGATACCGAACACGGTAAACGGCCCGCTTGGGGCCGTTCAGGTTCGGATTGCGCTACCTCAGATGACGACGATGTTCGTTCCAACCGGCACGCGGCGGTAGAGATCGATCACGTCTTGGTCGATGAGGCGGATACAGCCGCTCGATACGGCGTGGCCGATGCTCGACGGATCGTTGGTGCCGTGGATGCGATAGAGCGTGTCTTTGCCGGCCGGCGAATAGATATACATCGCGCGTGCGCCGAGCGGGTTATTGGTGCCCCCGGGCATGCCGTTCTTATAGGGCGCTGATTCCGGCTCGCGGATGATCATCTCGGCCGGCGGCGTCCACGTCGGCCATTCGCCCTTGCGGCCTACATGACCGTGGCCGCTCCACGAAAAGCCTTCCTTGCCGACGCCGACGCCGTAGCGCATCGCCCGCCCGCCTTCCTCGACGAGATAGAGATACCGGTCCTTTGTATGGACGACGATCGTACCAGGCCGCTCGCCTGTCGGATCGTCGACCTCGGCGCGCCAGAAGGCGGGGTCGACTGTCCTCAGGTCGACCGGCGGCAGCGGGAACTTTTCGCTCGGATCGGGCCCGTACATCGCGAGGTAATAGGGGTCGATAACGGCAACGCCGCGGACCTGTTCCGGAATGTCCGTGGTGGCGCACCCCGCAAGGGTCAGGGCCGAGAGCGCGGCGCTGCCGAATAGGAAATGCCGGCGGTTGAGATCGAGGGCGATGGTCATGAGTGTCTGTTTCTCGTCGATGAAGTCGGCGGGGTTGGGTAGCAATACTAAGATTGACGCTGAATTCTTATAGCTGACGAATTCTTAACCGGCGCTCGCGCGCCGTTCACAAACCGTTCAGCAGCGCCGATTTTGGACCGGTGAGGCGCCGCGTCCACACCCACCCCTTGCCACTCAGGCCTCCCAAAGCGACCGCGCAATATCGCGGAGCGCCTGTGAATCAACCCAGCGGTCGGCGATGTCGTTGCCGCCCGGCCCGGTGATCGCATAGGGGCGAGGACCGAGTTCACACATGAATGTCAGCGTGTCGTCCGCCCTCGCGCGCTGCCGCCAGCTCCTGAAACCGTAGGACCACCAGCGCTTGAACTGCTCGACCCAGGGCTGGTGCTGCGGGAAGCCCAGCTCGACCTGCACCTGCTCCGAACTGGCGACCCGGCCGTGGAAGGCCCAGCAGTGTTCGAGGATCGCGTGCATCTGCGCCTCGCTCTCCACAGTGACCGGCAAGGCGAATTCGCGTGCCACGACGTAGTGAGACAGATCGCCGACAAATTTCAGGCCGGGAAAGCGCCCGACGAGATCGAGGGTGAAGAACAGGTCGTTGGTCATCCGGTCTCGATGCGTTTCGATATAGACCGGGATTTTGGCCTCTTCGGAAAGCCGCGCCCAACCTTCGAGGATCGGCAGACAATCGTCCACCGACCGCAGCCGCACGTTCGGCTGGATGTCGATGTGATGGACCGGAAACTCCGCCGCGATTTCGAGCACCGGCTTGAGCTCGTCGACCGAGGCGGCAAAGCACATGCCTTCGACCGCAAGGCCGGCTGGCCTCGTAAGCGCACTTATCCGGCGGGCGTCGGCACGGTCCGTCCAGATGCCGCCGAGCCCGTCGAATCCGGCATTGGCGATCATCTCGACGCTGGTTTCGAGCGAACGCTCGCGGCCGTCGCCCTGCATCTGCATCGACCAGAGCGATTGCAGCACGAGAAGTTTTTGCATTCGGGGTGTCCTGTCGGCTTCATCTGTCGCGCCGCACTATGCCTTGCGGCAGCCCGTTGGAACAGCACCTTGGGCTTGCCTTGGGAGGCTGTTTCTCTCAATGTCCGCCCGCCCGCGTTTTGGGCATCGGAGATCAGGCGGCATGCCGCAAAAGGGACGTGGATTTGGCGGTCCGCCATCCCCAGCAGCGGGCTGGCAGCGGCTGAGCGGCAAGCCGGCAGCGGCGCCTGCCGATCCACTGGCCGCGGCGTATTTGAAGGCCGTCGAATTGCATCGCGCCGGCCGGCTGCCCGAGGCTTATGAGGCGTTCACGCGCGTCCTCGCGGTAAATCCGAAGCATCCCGACGCAAATCACGGCATGGGCCTTCTGGCGCATCAGACCGGCAATCACGAGGCTGCCGCCCGCTTCATCGGCCGTGCAATCGAAGCGTTGTCTACGAAAGCCAACTATCATTCCAATCTCGGCATCGTGCTGCTGGCGCTGGGCCGTCCGGCCGAGGCCGTGGAAAGCCACCGCCGGGCGCTGAAACGCAGTCCCGATGCGCCGGAAGTTCTGACCAATCTCGGGATTGCACTGGTCGAACTCGGACGCGCCGAGGAGGCTGCGCAGATGCATCATCGCGCGACGGTGCAACGACCCACCTTCGCCCCCGGCTTTGCCAATCGCGGTCGCGCCCTGTCGGCGCTGGGACGGCACAAGGACGCAGTGACCAGCCTCGAAAAGGCGCTGGCGCTGCATCCCGATTACCTCGACGCCCACGTCTGGCTCGGCGATGCGCTGGCGCGGCAGGATGAGCTGGAAGCGGCCGCATCGAGCTATCGCACGGCTCTCCGCATCAATGCGCATCATGCGGCTGGCCATTTGGGGCTGGCCGAGGTCTTGGCGCGGGCCGGCAAGACCGAGGCCGCCGCCGACAATTATCGCGCGGCCATCTATGTGCAGCCAACCGCCCCGGCCTACGCTGGCCTTGCGCGCCAGCTCGCAAAGCTGGGCAAGCCGGCCGACGCGTCGGAGGCCTATCGCATGGCGCTGCGCCTTGCGCCCGACGACCCGGCGATCGCCGCTGAGCTTGCGGCGCTTGTTCCCGTCGCCGCCGGCGAAACGGCGCCGAGCCGCGAACTCAGCGAACTTGAACGGGAAGAGGCCCAATACCGGGTCGCCATTTCCGTCACCCCCGATAACGCCGTGGCTTTCAACAACCTCGCCGGCACGCTGATGTCGCTTGGCCGGCTCGACGAGGCGCGCAGCTACTACCGAAAGGCGCTCGAACGCGACCCCGGCTATTTCGCGGCGTGGAGCGAGCTATTGTTTCTCGACAACTATATCGGCGACCGGCCGGTAGGCGAACTCGTCGCCGAGGCTGTCGCCTACGGCAAAGCGATCGATGGGGCGGTCACGCCGCGACGCAACCATGCCAACGTTGCCGATGCCCGGCGCCGCCTGCGCGTCGGACTGGTTTCGGCCGATCTGCGACGTCATCCCGTTGGTCGCTTCCTCGAGGCGGTGGCTGCCTCCATCGACCCGTCACAGATTGAGCTTGTCGTCTATTCGACCGCCAAGTCCAGCGACGAAGTCACCGAGCGGATGCGGAAGATCATCCCGCAGTGGCACGACGCCGGGCAGTGGGACGACACTCGCCTCGATGAAGCAATCCGCGCTGACCGGATCGACATCCTCCTAGATATGTCCGGGCACACGGCCCATAACCGGCTGAAAGTTTTCGCCGGCAAGCCGGCGCCGATCGCCGCGACCTGGCTCGGTTACTTCGCAACGACGGGGCTCGAGGCCATCGACTACGTGCTCTGCAACGATTGGGTTGTCCCAATCGTCGAGGAAGACCAGTGGGTCGAAAAGCCCTGGCGCCTGCCGGAAACTTATCTCTGCTTCACGCCGCCGAACGTCGCCGTTCCTATGGCGCAGCCGCCGATGCTGCAGAACGGCTACGTCACCTTCGGCAGCGCCAACAATATCAACAAGCTGAACGATGCGACGGCGCGCTGCTGGGCCGATGTGCTCAAGGCCGTGCCGGCGAGCAAGCTACTTCTGCGCTCGACGCATCTTGCCGACGAGCGGGTGGCCGAGGAAGTCCGCGCGCGCTTCGGCGCATTCGGCATCGATGGCGAGCGGCTTATTCTTGAAGGCGCGCGCACCGACTACGCCGACCACCTCAGCCAATACAATCGTGTAGATATCGCGCTCGATCCATTCCCCTATGCCGGCGGCACCACGACGGTCGAAGCGTTGTGGATGGGCGTGCCTGTCCTCACCCTCAAGGGCGATCGCTACGTGGCCCACATGGGCGAAAGCATCTTGCACAATGTCGGCGTCCCCGACTGGATCGCGGCCGACGTCGCCGATTATGCTACCAAGGCAGCCACATTCGCGGCCGACGCAACCGCCCTCAAAACGCTGCGCCAAAATCTCCGCCACCGGCTGGCGACATCGCCGCTGATGGACGCGCCACGCTTCGCGCGAAACCTCGAAACCGCGTTCCGTCAGATGTGGGTAAAATGGTGCGAGGAGCAGGGCCTCTAGCTGAGCTTCCCCGCCTTGAGCGCCTTGAGAATCCAGTCGCGGTACTTTTGGTCCTTGCCCGCAATCTCGGGTACGACCTTCGATGCCTCACGCATGAAGAAGAGATAGTCCCGGCCCATCCCCTGACCGCGCCGCGTATGCATGTCGAGCGCCACGTCCGGAATTTCGGGCAGCTTTTCGCCGAGCGCTATCGATTGCTTTGCCCAGTTGACCATATCGTCGGTGGTGCGGTCTTTTTCGCCGGACCCCATGACGCGGATGGCGTGGGCGGCGAACAGGAACCGGTCGTGCTGAGGATAGGCGTACCGCATGTGCATCTGATAGAGCGTCTCGACCAGCACCGGCGCGTTGAGATTGCCGAAGCCAACATCCTCGACCGAAATCACGCCGAGGCGCGACCAGAGCATTTCTTCGAGCTCGGGGCTGGTGAGATACATCTCCCAGCCGAGCAGCAGGGCGTTTTCCACCATCCCGCGGCGCAACGATTTCTGCAGCGCCGAAATCACCTCGTCGGCAGGAAGGCCGTTCACGGTTTTGACGCTCTGCCAGGGATCGGGCGGCTGCTTGACCTCGATCATTTGCCGGAAACCCAGTTGGCGAGCTGCGCCCACAGCGTCGCGTAGCCGGGCCACTCGACGAAGGGTGGCGGCGCCCAGTGCGGTCCGCAATCGCTGGTGAATGCCACCGAGCGTCCCTTGCCGAAACTGCCAGCCACGATCAGCGGATCGTCGCCGACCTTCGCCACCAGCGTCGCGCCGGCTTTCGGCGTTACGCGGTTGTAGCCGAGGAGATTTGGCCAGTTGCCGCCGAGGCCGGCGACGATCGGATGGGACGCGTCGCTCGCGGTCGGATGCGCGCCCTGCGGCGCCTCGACCCGGTCGTCCCAGCGGTCGATGGTCACCGGCAAAACCTCTTCGGCGGCGCTGCCGGCATATTGCGCCTTGGCCTCTACCCCTTGGAACGTCATGTAGCCGCCGATCATCACGAACCCGCCGCCGGCCCGCACATAGTCGCGGATGGCGTGAAGGCGATTGGGCAACACCTTCGACTTGGTGAAAGTCTCGGGGTGGAGCAGCAATGTGTTGGCGCCGATATCCGACAGCATCACGCAGTCGAACGCCACGAGCGCCTCGGCTGTCGCCGGAAATTCGCGCGCCGCGACGTGGGAGGGCATGAAGGTCACGTCCCAGCCTGCGCCTTCGAGCGCATCACGAAGCCAGCTCACGCCCTCCGCATATTCGGTGGTGGTGAAACTGTCGAAACCCTTCTGGTGGATGGAATGTACCGTCCAGGATTCGCCGGCGATCAGCACGCGTTTGCTCATGAAGTCTTGCGATCCTTCTTCGTGGGGGCGGCGACGGAGTGCCGCACAATCAATTCGACCGGCAGCCGCGTCAGGGGCGGGGCAGGGGCGTGGTTCATCAGCGCGAACAGCGCCTGGAAACCGAGCCGCCCCATCTGGGCAACCGGCTGGCGGATGGTGGTGAGGCCGGGCGCGATCAGCTCGGCGAAGGGCATGTCGTCGAAACCGATGAGCGAGACGTCATCCGGCACGGAGAGGCCCAGTTGCTGCAAGGCCTGCATCACGCCGACGGCGATGTAATCGCTCGCGGCAAAGATCGCGGTCGGCGGCTCGGAACTCCCCATAAGCGCCGTTGTGGCGGCGCGACCGAATTCTTTCGTGTAGGCGCCGAGCAGCAGATGGTCGGGGCGAGCCACCAGCCCGGCCCCCCGCATGGCGCGCTCGAATCCGGCGCGCCGCTCGCTGACGCTGAAAAGGCCGCTTGGACCGCCGATCATCGCGATGTTTCGGTGTCCTTGCGAGATGAGGTGCGTCGTCGCGGCGTGGGCACCCGCCTCGTTCTCGACGAAGATGCGCGGCACCTCGACGCCCGGAATGTCTTCGTCGACCAGCACGACGTTGCGCGCGTCTCCGATCAGCCGGGCGAGCGCACCGTCATCAGGCCGGTTGGTCATCAGGATCAGGCCGTCGACATGCCGGTCGTTGAGCCGCTTCAGGCTGGCGATCTCGCGGGCCAGATCGCCGCGCGTCGAGGACATGAAAACCGCATAGCCGTGCTGCTCGGCCTCGTCTTCGACCGCGGCGGCCAGCTCCGTGAAGAACGGGTTGCCGATTTCGGGCGTAACGAGACCGATTGCCTCGCTCTTTCCGGTCGAGAGGCGCTTGGCGAGAAGGTTCGGCCGATAGTCGAGTTCGGAGATGGCGGCATCGATCCGCGCCGCCGTCGGTGCCGGCAGCTCGATCCGGTTGTTGAGATAGCGCGACACAGTGGTCGGCGACACGCCGGCGCTCTGCGCAACGTCATGGATGTTGGCCATTTGCCTCTCCCGAGCCAACGGATAGGCGCTAAAAACGGTTTAGTAAAGCGGTTTAGTAGCGAGTTGCAAGACCAAGGTGACCAAAGCCCTTGCTGCGGCTGCCAAAGACTTGGGCAGCAGCCGGCGCCGCCGAAAAACTATGCACAGGCATCCCCATCCGTTAGCAATAGCATTTGACAATCGCGATCCTGGTGTCGTTAGATCGTCCTGTAAACCGGTTTACCAGATGCTGCGGGGGTCGATGGCGCAATTGGGTTCGGTGCTGCTTTCCGAGGCGACGGTGCTGACCGTCGACGCCGAAAACCGCGTCTTCGACGGCGGTTGGGTCGCCATCGAGAACGGCCGCATCGCCGGCGTCGGGCCCGCGCACACCCGTCCCGACCCTTCGCGCTACGACGAGCATTTAGACCTAAAGGGCCATCTCGTCCTGCCGGGGCTGGTCAACGCCCACACCCACGCCGCGATGGTGCTGTTCCGCGGCCGCTCCGAGGGGCAAAGCCTCCTCACCATGGAAGGCTGGTACAACTCCATCCGTGAGCCCGAATTGTCCCTCGAGGCCGGGGATATCGGGCCGGCGGTGGCGCTGTCCTGCGCCGAAATGGCGCTGTCCGGCACCACGACCTTTTGCGACCAGTATTTCTTCGCCGACGAGATCGCCGCTGCCGCGGCGGGGAGCGGCCTCCGCGCCGTCGTCGCCTACGGGATCGTGCAACTCGGCGATGAGGCGCGCGGCGCCGACGAATTGGCCAAGGCCGGCGCCTTCATCGAACGGCAGCGCCAAGGCGGCGGGCGGATCGTGCCGTGGTTCGGCCCGCACGCCCCCTATGTCGACAATTCCGAAGAGCTGCTGCGCGCCGAAGTGGCGCTCGCGCAAAAATACGGCGTCGGCATGCACCTCCATATGGCCGCTGGACCCGAAGATAATGAAGAAACACTTCGCCGCTACGGCCTGACCGCAACGCAGGCGCTGCAGCGCGATGGTTTCTTCAACGGCCGCGTCCACGCCGCCCATTGCCTCGATCTGTCCGACGCCGACATCGAGATTTTCGCTGCCTCGCCCGCCGCTTCAGTCGCTTATTGCGCAACCGCCGGGTTGCGCTCCGGCCGCGAGGGCATTTGCCCGGCGGTGAAACTGCGCGATCGCGGCGTCGTCGTCGCCCTTGGCACCGACAACGTCGCCGCCAACAATGCGTACGACATGGTCGCCGAGATGCGGGTCGCCGGGCTCGTGGCGTCGCACCGCGAGGGCAGGGCGCAGCCGATATCGAGCCGCGATCTGTTGCGTATGGCGACCATCGACGGCGCCCGCGCGCTCGGCCTCGATCACGAAACCGGCAGCCTCGAAACCGGCAAGGCCGCCGACATCATCGCCATCGACATTTCCGGCCCCGGCTATTCCGAAACGCCCGATCCCGAAACGCTGCTGATCTATTCGGGCTCTGGCCGCGACGTGCGCCATGCCTGGGTCGACGGCGTGCCGGTCGTGCGCGACCGCCGCCTCCAGCTGCAGGATTTTGCCGATATCCGGAAAACCTATTCGACCACCTACGCTTCGTTCTGGACTCGCGTCGAACAAGCGCGAAAAGTTGCCTGACCGTGCCGCCCGTCATCACCGCCTAACAACAAAACAAAACCAACAGGAGTGCTCATGTCCGTCCTAATGATCAATCGCCGCGGCGTCCTCGGCCTCATGGCCGGCGCGGGCGCTGCCGCCCTCTTCGGCCTGCCGGCGATGGCCGCCGACGCGTACACCAAGGATAAGCCGCTGAAAGTCGCGCTGGTGCTGCATGGCACGCTCGGCGACAAGAGTTTCTTTGACAGCGCCGCCGCCGGCATGAAGCGGGCCGAGGCCGATCTGCCGGTAACGGTCAAAATCATCGAAGAAGGCTATGACCGCTCAAAGTGGCAGCCGGGCCTCGCCGATGCCGCCGACGGCGATTACGACGTCATCATCTGCGGCACGTTCGACATGACGCCCTTCGTCGTCGATCTTGCGCCGCAATATCCGGACAAGAAGTTCATCATTTTCGACGACGCGCCGGATTTTAAGAAGACCCCGCTGCCGAACGTGCTGGGCATCAACTACCAGACCTCTTCGGCGGGCTATCTCGCCGGTTACGCCGCCGCCAAACTGTCGAAGACCGGCATCTTGGGCACCATCATCGGTATGGATTTCCCCACCGTAACCGACTTCAAGGTCGGCTTCGACCAGGGCGCCAAGGCCGCCAATCCAAAGATCCAGATTCTGAACCAGGTCGCCGGCACGTTCTCCGATCCGGCCAAGGGCAAGGAAATGGCGCTGGCCCAGCTCGGCCAGAACGCCGACGTGATTTTCCCGATCGCCGGCGGCACCGGCATCGGCGCGCTGCAGGCCGTGCGTGACGCCAAGAAACTCGCGGTCGGCGTCGACAGCGATCAGGCCGAAATTTTTAAGGGCACCGATCCGGCGCAGGCCGATGTGATCTTCACCTCAGTGGAAAAGAAAGTCGGCGACTCCCTTTATCTCGTTCTCAAAGCAACCATCGACGGTACCCAGAAATACGGCATGGGGGAGCTGCTCGGCCTCAAGGATGGCGCCGTCGGCATCTCCGAGAACGAATACTACAAGAAGATCGTCCCCGCCGACGTGCAGACCGAGATTGAGGGGCTGGCAAAGAAAATCCAGTCCGGCGAGATCACGGTCGATACGGTGATGAAGTAGGGCTCGAAAGTATCGTGTCTTTGGCCACCCCCCACCCATCCTCCCCCGCAAGGGGGGAGGAGTGCTTGCGGCAATATCGTGCCTTATGGTCTCCCTCCCCCTTGCGGGGAGGGGTCAGGGGTGGGGGTGGCCGCGGACTCCGCATAGATCGGAAGGCAACCCATGCCCCTGATTGAAGCCATCGGCATCGGCAAGGTCTATCCCGGCGGGGTCGTGGCCAATAACGGGGTCGACCTCTCCGTCGCGGCCGGCGAAGTCCACGCGGTGGTGGGCGAAAACGGCGCCGGAAAATCGACGCTGATGAAAATCCTGTTCGGCGCCGAGCGGCCCGACGCCGGCACGCTGATGCTCGATGGCAAGCCAGTGCATTTCGCCGGTCCGAAGGATGCCATCGATGCCGGCATCGGCATGGTGTTTCAGCACTTCTCGCTGGTACCCTCGTTTTCGGTCTATGAAAACGTGGTGCTGGGCTCCGAGCCGCATAACAGCATCCGCTTCGACCGGGCCAAGGCCATCGAGGAAGTGCGCCAGCTCTCGGAGCGTTTTAGGCTTAAGGTCGATCCGCTGCCGGCCGTGCGCAACCTGCCCGTTGGCCAGCAGCAGCGCGTCGAGATTTTGAAGGCCCTCTACCGCAACGCCCGCATCCTGATCCTCGACGAGCCGACCGCCGTGCTGGCGCCGCAGGAAGTCGAAGAATTGTTCGTCGCCATCCGCTCGCTGGTGGCGCAGGGCCGTACCGTCATCTTCATCGCCCACAAGCTGCCCGAAGTGCTCGAAATCTCCGGCACCATCACCGTGATGCGACAGGGCAAGACGGTCGGGCGCGTCAAGGCCAGCGACGTCACCGAGCATTCGCTGGCGACTATGATGGTCGGTCGCGAAGTGACGCTCAAAGTCGATCGCGCCCCGACCGCCAAGGAGCGGCCCGTCTGCGAAGTTTCTGCGCTGCACATCGTCAACGCCCGCGGCAATGATGTGGTCAGGGACATGAATCTGTCCGTGCGGCCGGGCGAGATCGTCGGGCTCGTCGGCGTCGAAGGCAACGGGCAGGCCGAGGTGCTCGAAGCCATCGCCGGGCTCCGGTCTGTGGCAGGCGGCGAAATCGTCGTCGCCAACGAAAATATCGTGCCGTTGTCGGTGCTCGAACGGCGCGCCCGTGGCATCGCCGGCATCCCCGAGGATCGCCTCGCCGAAGGGCTGGCGACGGGCGCCAGCGTTGCCGAAAATCTCGTGGCGACGCGCCTGCGCGACCACCGTTTTGTCCGCCGCGGCCTGCTCGACCTCAAGTCGATCCGCGCCAACGCGCAAAAACTCATCGGCCAGTTCGATATTCGCGTCTCCGGCCCCGGCGCGGCCGTCGGCACTCTGTCCGGCGGCAATATGCAGAAGGTGGTCGTGGCGCGCGAACTCGCAGAACAACCAAAGCTGCTGCTGGTGTCGCAGCCGACGCGCGGTGTCGATCTCAACGCGACGCAGTTCATTTGGAAAACCATCGCGGGCGCCCGCGACGCCGGAGCCGCCGTGCTGCTGAGTTCGGCCGATCTCTCGGAACTGCTGGCGCTCTCCGACCGCCTGCTCGTGTTCTACCGCGGCAAGATCGTCGCGGCCTTCCTCAACCAGGAGGGCCTGACGCCCGAAACGCTCGGCACTTATATGCTCGGCCTCGCCGAACAGGGATTCGACGAAATGCAGGCAGGCCTCGCATGAGTTTGACCGGCACGAGCCTCAAACCGCAAAGCCGCTGGACCGTCGCGCGGCGCGAAATCGGCCGCGCTCTTCTGGCCGCCGCGATCGCGCTGGTCGTCACCTTCGTCGTGGTGCTGCTGACCTCCAAGGAACCCCTTGAGGCTTTCGGCACGCTGCTCACCGCGCCGGCGTCAAAAATCCGCACCATCGGCCTCTGGATCGATGACGCTGCAAAACTAACCGTCACCGGCCTTGCCTTTTCGCTGGTGTTCCAGGCCCGACAGTTCTCGATGGGCGTGCAGGGGCAGGTCTATGTCGGCGCGTTGGCCGCGAGCTATGTCGCGCTGTCGCCGATCGGCGCGACGTGGCTCGGTTTGCCGCTCGGCATCATCTGCGCCATGATCGCCGGCGGCATCTACGGCTTCATCCCCGGCCTCGCCAAGGCAAAGCTCGGCGCTAACGAAATCGTCTCCTCGCTGATGCTCAACTACATCGCGATCGATCTCTGCAACTATCTCGTCCGCGTCTCGCTCGTCCCACCGGGTAGCGGGCTCCTCACCACCGATCCGTTTCCCGTAACATCGGTCTTCCCAGCGCTGGTCAAGAACACCCGCATCGACGTCGGGACGATTTTCGCCCTCGTCGCCGTCTTTGTCGTCTGGTTCGCGCTTTACCGCACGAGCTGGGGCCTGAAACTGCGCCTTGTCGGCCACAACGCGCGCTTCGCCGAATATGCCGGCATCAAATCGAGCTTTATCATGGTTTCGGCGATGACGGCCGCCGGCGCGCTCGGCGGCCTCCTCGGCTCGATGTTCGTGCAGGGCCAGTCCTACGCCAAGCTCACGGTGCTGTTTGAGGGCAATCTCGCGTTCGAGGGCATCCTTGTCGCCATCGTCGCGCGCAGCCGCCCGGCCGCGGTGCCGTTCGTCGCGCTCGCCTATGGCTACCTCCGGCAGGGCGCGCAGTTGATGAACATCCGCACCGACGTGCCCGCTGAGGTTATCGGCGTCGTCACGGCAATCATCATCCTGCTTGTCTCGTCGACGTTCAGCCTGCCCGGCAAGGCGTGGCTGATGAAATTGCTGCGCGGCAATACCACCGTGCCGTCGGGGACGTCGGTAGCGGGGAGCGCGCCGAAATGACCGAGCTCCTCCTCACCATTTTTTCCGCCGCCTTCCTCGCGACGGTGATCCGCACCTCCACACCGCTGCTGCTGGCGACGCTCGGCGGCCTCATCGCCGATCTCTCGGGCGCCCTCAACGTGGCGCTCGAAGGCCAGATGCTGATCGGTTGCCTGACCGCCGTGCTCGTCTCGGTCGTTGCGCCCTGGTACGTTGCGGTGCTCGCTGCCATCCTGGCCGGGGGCATCCTCGGCCTCGTGATGGCGTTCTTCGCGCTCAGGATGAAGGCCGACATCATTCTCGTCGGCTTCGCCATCAACATTCTCGCCTCAGGCGGGACGGTGTTCGCGCTGACGCTGGCGACGGGTGGCGACAAGGGCACATCGATCAACCTGCCGTCGAAAGCCATTCCCGCCGTTGACCTCTCATTCCTCTCGGCCATTCCCGGCGTCGGCCCGGTCCTGACCGCGATCTTTTCCGGACATTCGCTGCTGAGCTGGGTCGCGGCGCTCTTGGTTTATGGCATCTGGTATTTTCTCTACCGCACGCCTTGGGGCCTCTGGCTCCGCGGCGTCGGCGAATATCCCGCGGCGCCCGAAGCCGCCGGCATCCCGGTCACGGCGGTCAAGGTCTACAGCCTGCTCGTCTCCGGAGGGTTGGCTGGCCTCGCCGGCGCCCAGCTCGCCATGTTCAACTATGTCGGCTTCACGCGCGACATGACGGCGGGCAGGGGGTTCATCGCCCTGGGCGCGGTGCTGCTCGGCGCGCGCCATCCGGTCGGCGCGTTGCTCGCCGCGCTACTGTTCGGCGCTTTCGATGGCCTGACGGTGGTGCTCCCTGGCCTCTTCGCCTGGGTGCCGCCCGAGATCATCCACGTGATCCCCTTCATCGTGACGATCCTCGCGCTGGTGCTGTTCTCGTACCGGACGCAGCGGGCGCTCGCGCTCCGGAGCGCTCGCTAGACCGGCCACCAGCCATCGTCGCGACGCCGGAGCAGCGGCGTTTTGAACACGCCGCGCACAAGGTCCGGCCATGCCGGATCGGCGTCGGCCAGCATGGTCCGCCAAGTCTGGCCCTGCTCCATCAGCACACCGATGGCCAACGGGGCGATGCCTGCCTTGCGCAGCAGGCTCAGCGTTGCCGTCGTCGACTGGCCGGAGCTGATGACGTCGTCGATGATCACGACCCGCTTCGCCGCTTCGAGCAGCGGCAGCATGCGCGGATCGATGTAGAGGCTCTTCCGCCGTTCGGGCGTCGTGACCGAGGCGAGGGCGACCGAAAGGTCCTCGCGGTACCAGAATTTCCGCGACGTCGAGAGCGGCACGATCCGCGAATGGCCGAGCCGCCGCGCCACGCCTTCTGCCACCGGCAGGCCGAGTGTCGGCACGCCGACAATGAGATCGGGGTCGAGCGGTGCCACGATCGCGGTCAGAGCCTCGATCAGCACGTCGAGCACCGCAAAGCTCGCCTGATTGCAGATCAACCCCGCGACGCCGCGCGTGCCGTCGCCCGGCAGGATGCGGAGGGGCAGCAGGAGTTGCCGACCATCGGGCAGTGTCGCCGGATAGGAGTCAGAAAACGGCCCGTCAGTCGAATGCGTGCCCGCCGGCTCAATGCTCTGCCAGAAGTCGTGGGTCACTTCAGCAGCCGCGCCGCCGCGATCGCGAGCACCTCTTCGAACGCCGCGAGGTCGGTGTAAATCGCATCCGCCGGGGCGTTGCCGACCACCACCACACCGCCGCGCCGTTCTATGCCGCCATGCATCATGAGGTTGTCGATCATGTCGACGTCCTCGATCAGCATGCCGTCGCTGCCGCGCAGCCGGCCATCCGCTCCGGGCGTGATGGCGCCGGCATAGTGCCGGTGCTGGCGCTCATAATGGCCGGCGGCGACATTGGTGTAGCCGAACGCCGCCTTGCCCAGAGCGCACATAAAGCCAAGCTCATAGCAGGTGCCGGTGTCGGCGTTCTGCCCCCGATACGGCGTGAGGTTGGCGATGATCGCATCGGCCGAGAGCATGAAACCCTCGTCGATCTGGCTGATCGCGTGGCCCTTCTCGCGCTTGGTCGGTGTGTCGGGAATGGCCAGATCGCCCGGCGATACCGGGATCAGCCCGGCAGCCCGTGTCAGCGCGATCTTCTTGTCGAGCTGCTCGCGAGCGTTGGCCAGAAAGACCTCGGGCCCGGCGAGATATACCCGCACGCTCACGCTTGCTCGTCCGCGAAAGCCGCAAGGATTCGCACCCACGATTTGATGCCGTGCCGGAACGACGACAGGTCATATTTTTCGTTGGGCGAGTGGATACGATTGTCGAAGCGGGCGAAGCCGACGAGCAGCGCATCCATACCGAGCTTGCGCTTGAACTCTCCAACCACCGGAATCGAGCCGCCGGTTGCCCCGATCGCGGCCTCGGCGCCCCATTCGTCGGTCATCGCCTTGAGCGCCTTTTTCATGAACACGCCGTCGAAAGGCATGACGACCGCGGGGGATGCGCCGTGGTCCTTGAAGGTCACGCTGCAATCCGCGGGCACCCGCGCGCGAACATGCGCCTGGAACGCAGCGCGGATTTTCTGCGGATCCTGCCCGGCCACAAGACGGAACGAAATTTTTGCCGACGCCTTGGCCGGAATGACGGTCTTAAAACCCTCGCCGGTATAGCCGCCGATGACGCCGTTGATCTCGCAGGTCGGCCGCGCCCAGATCTGCTCCTGGATGGTGCGGCCCTTTTCGCCGGCGGGGATCGTCAGGCCGACGTTCTTGAGAAAACCTTCCTGATCGAAGGGCAGGCGGTTCCATTGCGCCCGTACGTCGTCCGGCAGCTCAGTGACGCCGTCATAGAAGCCGGCAAGTGCCACCCCGCCATCGGCTGTGCGAAGGCTCGCGATGATCTCGCCTAGCACCTGCAGCGGGTTGCGCGCGGCGTTGCCGAACATGCCGGAATGGAGGTCGGCATTGGCGCAGGTAATTTCGATTTCCTGCCCAACCAGCCCGCGCAGCATGATGGTGATCGCAGGGTGGTCGTTGTCCCACATGTCGCTGTCACAGACGAGCGCGATGTCGGCCTTGAGTTCGTCGGCAGCGGAATCGAGGAACGGCCCGAGGCTCTTGCTGCCGGCTTCTTCTTCACCCTCGAATAGCACCGAGACGCGGATCGGCAGCGCGCCTGTCACCGCCTTCCACGCGCGACAGGCCTCGACGAAGGTCATGAGCTGGCCTTTGTCGTCCGAGGCGCCGCGGGCGACGATGTGTGTGTCGCCATTCGGCGCCTGCTTCATCACCGGCTCGAACGGCGGCGTATCCCAGAGGGAAAGCGGATCGACGGGCTGCACGTCATAGTGGCCGTAGAACAGCACATGCGGCCCGTCTTCCCTGGGATCGTGACCAACCACCATCGGCCGGCCTTCGGTGGGCCGGACCGAGGCATCAAAGCCAAGGCCGCGCAGTTCCGTCGTCAGCCATTCGGCGGCGCGCTGGCAGTCCGCCGCGTAGGCCGGGTCGGTCGAGATCGAGGGGATGCGGATCAGCTCGAACAGCCGGTTGAGGCTCGCATCGATATTCTTCTCGGCATAGGCGAGGACGGCGTCGAGTTCATTGGGCATCGGCATTTCCTGGATCGTACATGTTCAGCAAAGGTAGGTCTGGTTCTGCACCTCGACGGCGCGAAAGCCAAGGCGGCAGGTCAGCGGGCGGCGTCGATGGCCCGGATTTCGATTCTAAAACTTTCGGCGACTTGGAGGGCGTCGCGCACAACCTTTTTGCGATCGAGGGTGAGAACCTGCCGGTCACGCATCAGCCATTTGCCGCTGACCATGACGTCGCGTACGTCGCTCGGCGTCGCGGCGAAGACCAGCGCCGAGTAGATGTCATAGATCGGATGGAGCCGCGGCGCCGATAGGTCGATGCGAATGAGGTCGGCCTGCTTGCCGACCTCGAGTGTGCCGATTTTCTCATCGAGGCCGAGTACCCGCGCGCCCTCGATTGTCGCCATGCGGATCACCTCAGCCGCCGGCATCGGGCGGCGGCTGCCGCCTAGCGTCTTCTGGAACATCGATACGGGAGCAAATTGCGAGATGAGATCGAGCGTGTTGCCGCTCATCGGACCGTCGGTCGCAATGCCGACCGGCACGCCGGCCTTGCGGAGCGCCGTAACCGGCGCAATACCGCGCCCGGCCTTGCCGTTCGAGCGAGCGTTGTGTGCAACGCCGACGCCGCGCTCGGCGAGGAGCTCGATTTCGCTGCGATCGAGATAGCGGCAATGCGCCGCGACGAGGCCGGGTTTGAGGATACCGGTCGTGTCGGCGAATCCTACCGGCCGTAGGCCGAAATTTCTGGCGCACCAGTCGAGCTCAGTCGCCATCTCGGCGAGGTGCATCTGTACGGGAACGCCGGGATGCGCCTCCGACCACTTCGCCACCCGCTTCAGCACGGCCGGGCCGGTGGAGTAGGGGGCGTGCGGCGCAATCGACGGCGTGACGCGCGGATGCCCTGCAAATTCACCCACCAGTTCGTTGGTGCGGGCAAAGCCTTCGTCAAAACTTTTATGGTCGGGCGGATCGAAATCGGCGAGCGTCTGGCCAACCACCCCGCGCATGCCGGATTGGTCGATTACGTGGCCGACCTCGGCCTCGAAATAATACATGTCGGCAACGCTGGTGACGCCCCCGAGGATCATTTCCAATGCTGCGAGCCGGCTGCCGACAGCCACCATCTCCGGCGTGACGAATTTGCGCTCGATGGGGAGGATGTAGCGGAACAGCCGGTCATCGACGTCCTCGCCGAGGCCGCGGAACAGCGTCATCGCCATGTGGCAGTGCGGGTTGACCATGCCGGGCATGATCAGATCGCCGCCGGCATCGATCACCTCGGCGCCGGGCAGGTCTGGCGGCTTGCCGCTACCCAACGCGGCAATGACGCCGCCCTCGATGTGTATCCAGCCGTTCTCGTGCGCGGTCATGGCCTGATCGATGGTGAGGATCAGGGCATTGGCAATCAGAACGGTCATCGGTCAGGCGCGCTCGCGTCGATGAAATCGGCTCCGACAATGCGAAGGTGTTGCCGCAAGGTCAACCGTTGGCAGGAACGCCGTGCCACGCGCCTGCGACGTTCCGACGCAAGGCGATGGTGGAAAGAAAATGAGTTCGGTGCGCTTCCCACGGCCTGAATCCGGTGGGGCGTCGAAAAGCGCCTATATTGCTGACATAAAGACTAAATCACTGCGCCGAAAGTCTTTTGTGGCCGAAGATTACATGAACGGCGGTTGAATTTCGTGTTGTGAAACATTCACCAAATTCTTCGTGATTTCGGCAAAGCGCCATGCTATCGAACAAGTTGCGGGCTTGCATGACAACGCGAAGGTCATGCGTGGTTTAGGGCGTACACTGGCCGGGAGAGAGCCATGGTAACGCATTCGCCTTCGTCCTCGAAAAGTTTTCGGGCTGTTCTCGCTGCCATTGCTTTCACGGTAACGCCGCTATTGTTCGGCGGTGCTGCCTTAGCGCAGCAGCCGGCGATCTACGCGCCGGGCGAGCCCATCGTCACCGGCTTCTCGGGCATCATCCCACCCAACCCGCCCCCTGCGACCGGCGATCCGCTGGACTATACGTTCATCGACCTCGCCGGCAACTCGATGGTCATCCAGCAGTTGCAGCCGAACGGCCCTCCGCAGGGCCAGCTCATCCCGTCGCCGCCGGTCTTCACCGCCAAGGCTAAGGATGTCGGCCAGGTTTTTGGCATCGCGCTCGATGATGCGCCCGAAACGACCGGCGCGGCCGCGCCCAATATCTATCTCTCCGCTACCTCCGCCTTCGGCCTCAACATCGTCGTGCCCGATGCGAGCGGCAATCTCGTGCGCAGCAAGGTGGGCGCTCCAGGCGCACAGTTCATGGCGGGCCAGTGGGGCAGCGCTGGCGGCGCCACCGGCACCTCCGGCTCGATCTGGAAGGTCGATGGCACGACAGGTGAGATTTCGCTCTTCACCACCATTGCCGCCAATAGCGGCGCCGGGCTGGGCGACATCGTCTTCGATCCCGCGAGCCAGCAGTTTTTCGTCTCCGACCTCGACACCGGCCTGATCTATCGGCTCGGCGCCGACGGCACCATTCTCGACACCTTCGATCACGGTGTGAACGGCCGGCCCAATCATGGGCTCGCTGCCGTGCCCGACGATGGCAGCGAGATTTCGATCACCGACCCGTCGTTCAACACGGAAGACCCCAAGACATGGGGTTTTGCGCAGCCCGAGCGCAAGGTCTATGGCCTCGCCGTACATAGCGGCCGCGTCTACTACGCCGTCGCCGATGGCCCGCAGATCTGGTCGATCGGGCTTAACCCGGACGGCAGCTTTGCCAACGATGCCCGTTGGGAGCTCGACGTCACCGGTCTGCCCTCGACCAACGAAGTCACCAATATCGTGTTCGATCCGGAAGGCCGCATGATTTTGGCGCAGCGCGGCCCCCAGGTCGGCAGCTACGACTATACCGTCTTTGCCGAACCCAAGACCTCGTCGGTTGTGCGCTATACGCGCGAAATCCCCGACGATCCGTCGACGCCCAGCACCTGGGTGGAAACGCCGGACAGCTACGCCATC
>Ga0207671_10000707_pt1 | contig 42827 bp, 34 predicted proteins | sample KBSC24metaG_FD_184352 | JGI IMG/M metagenome (GOLD analysis project Ga0207671, IMG submission 184352) | Corn rhizosphere microbial communities from Kellogg Biological Station, Michigan, USA - KBS C2-4 metaG (SPAdes) (version 2) | ecosystem: Host-associated > Plants > Roots > Rhizosphere > Soil...
GGCACTTCAATTTCTTCGGGCATGTAGGCCTCTCACAGCTTGATTGTCACAGATATGGGTGGATGCGGGTTGGCGGCAGTCGTTCAAGCCACTCCAGCCCGCAGGCAAGTTTACCACTATTTTGTGCTTTGGGTAGCTGTTCTCCGGCTGGCAAGAGACTGATCAGGCCGCAATATGACAAAAATCTCTGGCTCCCAGGCAACTGCCGGGGAGCCAGAGATTGGTTATAGATGCCGCGGTTTAGAAGCTCATGCCTGAGGTGGGCGTCACATGCTGGATGGTGCCGTCGGAGTTGAAGAACAACTTGTCGACACAGACTTCCCGCTTGTAGGTGCCGCCGCCGTTGGGGCCGTTGCTGATGTGGTACACGATATACCACTGGCCTGCAAACTCGATCTCACCGGCGTGGTTGGTGGGCGCGTCCTGTCCTGCCGCTGCCGGCAAGGCATCCAGCACGCGGCCGCGGTATGTCCACGGTCCCATTGCGCTGTTGGATGTCGCATAGTCGATCGTCGCCGGGTTGGCGCCTGCCGCGTACACCTCGTAATAGACTCCGTTTCGCTTGAAGAGGTAGGGCGCTTCGAAGTATCCCTGCGGCGTGCTTTCGATCATTGTGCCGCTGATGGAGATCATATCCGCGCCAAGGCGCGCTTCGACCATGCGCCAGAACCCGCCATAGTGGAGGTAAGCAGAGCCGTCGTCGTCCACGAAGACCGTGGGGTCGATGGTGTATGCTGTTTGACCGGGTGTGGTGAAGCCCATGTTGGACATTTCGAACGTATCGTCTACGAGGGGATGTCCCAGAGCATCGGTCCAGGGGCCGGTCGCGCTGGTCGATGTGGCCACGCCGATCGCCATGCTGCCGTCGGATGCCTTCGCGACCGGCACATACCAGTAATACTTGCCGTTCTTGCCCTTTACGATCTGACCGGCCCAGGCGTTGGCGCTGGCCCAGGAGAATACGCCCAGCGTCATCTTGACGTTCTTAGTCCAGTGAACCATGTCCGTGGTGCTGAGTTCGAACCACTCATTCAGATTGAAGCCCGTCGTTCCCTGGTCGTGGCCGCAGGCGATATAGAACGTGCAATTGTCCACAAACGGAGCGGGATCGGCGGTGTACTGATCCGTGAAGAGCGGGTTCGTGCTATGTGATCCGCTTGTTGGGGCAGGGCATCCGGTGGTTCCGCCCAGATTGACCAGAGTTTGTATCTGCGCCTGTGTCAAAGCCGAGGCGTACAGGCGAGCATCGTCGATGGTTCCGTTGACGAAATCCACATTGCCGCTGTTGAAGCGTCCGCGGCCGATCGCGGTGTTTCCCGTGGCCTGCCAGACGGGCGTAAACGCGACGCTCTGCTGCAGAACGCCATTTACATACAGCGCGAGCGTGTGAGCCGTGGAGTTGTATACACCGGCAAGGTGATACCAGGCACCGGTGGACGGCGCGGCCGTGGCGGAGGCGACGGTCGAGGCGGCCGAAACGGAGTCGCTGGCGAGGCGGTTAAAGGCGAACTTACCCGTTCCGCCGTTCAGCTGCAGGTAGAACCCGCTGACCTGGCCGGCGTCGATGCTGAGGACGGTCTGGTAACCGGTCACTGCATTGAGCTTCACCCATGCGGCAGCGGTGAAGCTGCTCGACGTGTTCACAATCGCTCCCGCCGCCTGCGCATACTGGCCGGAACCGCTCAGCTTTAACGACGACGCCCCGACTTTGCCGGGGCTTGCCCAGGTTGCGCCGGTAAGCGTGGCCGTATGGCCGCCGCCCGAAGTATCGACAGCGCTGGTTCCGCTGCCCGCATCGAACGTCCAGAGAGCGGCCGGCGTTTGCGCCAGCGACTTTTGAGAGCCGCCGAGTTGAGTTATCGTAATCATTGAAGTGATCGCGATAATCGGAATCAATCGATGTAAGTTCATTATTTCTTTGTTCTCCTCTTGGATCAAGGATAGGACTGAGAGCGGCGTGTTTTATGGAGCCAGGACCTGTCGTATGTATTGGTTAGCAAAAAGAGCTTATGATTCTAACTCATTTCATGGAACGAATAATATCCTGCGCGATGACGCATTATCTCACGGCTCGGCACCGGCAACAATGGAATATCTGCTCTTGTCTATTGAAGATATTGCCGGTGCATTGTATTCAGGGTGGCGTAGCTTGCGGGTATGGAACCCTTTTTCACTTTGAAAAGGGCGTGGTCGCGAGGTGAACGGCGATAAACCCGGTGAGCCTGATCGAAGACGACCACGATGCTCGCGATGAAAGAGCGCATAAGAATAGAGGAGTCATGTAACAACTTAAAGGCACTCGACTATATATGGATGAATAATTCGCAAATGACAGCACAAATTGCCTCACAGGCTGAATAAGCACAGCCGTCTGTCGATATAGTGTGGAGAATAACAATGCCTAGAAACTATGCGATACTAGCGCCTAACAGCAATCCAAACTCAGGAATGGGCGCAAACATGCTGCCGGGTGGGGTTGGGGCGAGCTTTCGAGTGTGGGCGCCCAATGCGGCCGCTGTTAGTGTGAATATCCAAGAGAATCACAATGAACCGCTTTCTGTTTTGAGTCTCACCCCTGATCCGTCTAATTCGGCATACTTTTCTGCGGACATTGGTGGAGTGGTTATCGGGGATGAATACAGGTTTAGCATTACTAATAATGGGGTCGGGCCAGACAATCCAGGCGGCATTTTTGAGCGGGTGGATCCTTACGCTCGCGACGTCCGATCAAGTGCAGCCTCAGCCCCTGCGTTTGTCGTTCAGCCTTCTCTACCAGGCAGCTTCGCCGATTTCAATCCTTCAGAGCCTGGCAATTACCTCATCTATCAGTTTCATGTAGGATCGTTTGTCGGGCTCAACGATGGCGCGCCTGTTGTCAATCGTATTGCGACATTTCGACAAATCACCACTGCTGTACTCCAGCAAATCGCCGATATGCGGTTCAACGCAGTACAATTTCTCCCTACGACGCAGAACCCGCCGAAGGAACCGGAGGGGTATGCGCCAACAAACTATTTCGCGCCGGATGACGACTATGGCGATCCCGCGGATCTTGTCGATCTGGTTGCTCGCTGCCATGGAGTAGGATTGGCAGTGATCTTTGACGTCGTGTACAACCACGCATCAGCAGAAAATGCCCAAAACCGCCTCTTGCAGTTCGATGGCAATACCGTGAACAACGGCAGGGGTATATATTTTTCGACGCGCGACAACTTTGGTCCTGTTCCTGATTTCGATAGGCCTGAAGTTCGGAGCTTCTTTGCCGACAACGGTAAGCAGTGTTTCTGTGAGTATAACGCTGACGGTATCCGTTTTGATTCTGCTCATGCGATTTTTGGGACGTTAACCGGTTTTCCCGCGCTCCAGAAAATGCTTTGTGCAATAAAGTTCGACTTTCCCAGCAAGTTTTTAATCGCTGAGCACAACGATCCGCCATTTGCCATAAACACTTTAGGCTTTGCAGCATCATGGGACATGAGTTCTGCTGATGACTTCGTAAGCGATCTCGCAAACGGATCCCTCAGTACCATTGTCAATCACTTCGAAACACGAGGCGTACCGCATGCATTTAACCGCATTAGGTATCTTCTTGGTTCTCACGATCAGATTTTTGCCAATTATGTGAAGAAAGGCGATCAAATCGTTACCGACAAGCCCAACAACAGATATTTTGTCGAGCGTGTTGGTGGAGTGATTACCGGCCGGAATGATTGGACTGCCCGCGCCAAAGCGCGTATGGGATGGGGGGCGAATATCGCTATTCCGTGTACTCCCATGATGTTCATGGGAACCGAGTGCCATCACTACGGTTACTGGAATGAGAATATTGACGCCTTCGGCGAACATAGATTTGATAGGAGTTTGCTGACAGACAATATTGGTCGCGAAATGATCAAATGCGTCACGGCTGCGAATAACACCCGGCTTAACAATCCGTCCTTGCGCTCAGAAGATTTTTTGATTACGCACTTTGATGATAAGAATCGAATACTGGGCTTCAAGAGATGGAATGATGCAGGAAACGTAACCCTTACGGTCATTAACTTAAGCGATAATCAGTGGAATGATGCGACATATGGTGTCGGCCTTGCCGGCGATTTTGGAGGTAGCTGGACAGAAATCTTTAATTCACAAGATCAGGACTTTGGCGGGTGGCGCGACTCCGGCAATGTTTTTGCCCATCTGACCCCCGGCACGGACGGCAAGATTTATATGCGCATGCCGAAGTGGGCAACATTGATCTTTGTAAAGGAGTAAGTCCAGACACTAGTGTTGTCCCAGCATTTATGTCCTACGCTGATTCCAGCGCGTAAGCTGTCGCTTGTTCCCAGGTGAAGGCGTGACCCTCTTTCCAGGCGGCAGCAAACGTAGATTCCCCGAGAGCCAGTCGCGCCTTTGCCGTGTTGCTCTCAAGAAGGCGCTCTGTTACCGGGAAGAGCTTTGTCCCGGCAGCGTCGCGCATTGCTTCAGCCGTCGCCCACAGGCGCGTGGCCTTTCTTGGTTCTCCTTGCAGTAACAGCAGGCCGGCGAATTCTCGCAGGCTGTATTCGATACCTTCTTTCAAGCCAGTATCCCGGCGCATATTCAGGCTCTCGCCATACAGTGCGGCTGCGTTGTCAAAGTGGCCGCGCTGCAGCGCAATATCTCCCAGGCTGCTGACTGCGTCGCAGATCCCGCGCGGCTCCTGCAGCTCTCGAAACAAGGCCAGGGCCTCTTCATAGAATGCCTGAGCCTCGGCATCGTCGCCCTGATGATGAGCCGCATCGCCCAGGCCATCCAGTGTTCGCGCAATTCCCTGCTTGTCCTGAAGCGATCGGAAAATGCCGAGGGCTTCCGTATTCATTGTCCGGCTGACGGGATGATCGCCCAGGGCCAGCGCAACATAACCCAGATTTCCGAGTGAGGCGGCGGTCCGTTGTGGATGTCCAATTTCCCGGGTGATCTCAAGACTGTCCGTATACCGATCACGGGCCAATTCGTACTCTCCCCGGGCGATGGCGACATTCCCAAGATTGCCTAACGCGGATGCGATCGCTCCCGTATCGCCCAGGGTTTGAAAAACGCGCAAACACTCCTCGAAGTGTGATTGGGCCGCATCGAAATCCCCGATAACGGCGCACAGCGTTCCCAATCCATTGAGCGCGACTGCCCGGCGGCGGGACGGCTCCTGTGTTTCCTTCCGCCGCAGTACATCTTCGAGCAATTGTCTGCCTTCGCTCAGATAGCCGCGGATGTACCAGAACCACCATAATGAACCTGCTATTCGGAGACAGGCTTCCCCGCTTTCGGCGTCGTTCCAGGACATTACCGAGCGGAAGTTCCCGTGTTCCTTCTCGGCACGGTTCGTCCAGTAGACTTGCTCCGGCCCTCGCATTCCATCATATGCTGCTATAGCCAGATCCGCGAACCAGTCACGGTGGCGCATCCTCATCAACTCGGCCATCCCGATTGCCTGCAGCCGCTCCGCGGCATACTGCTGCACCATCTCCAGCATGCGATACCGGCCCGCGGAATCACTACCCTCCAAAACCAGGAGAGACTTCTCTGTCAGGGAAGTGAGCATCGCCGGGATCTGATCCTTCTCAATCCCATCCCCCACGCATACGCCTTCCGCCGCCTCTACATCACAGCCGCCTGTGAATATGGAGAGACGCCCCATCAGAGTCTGCTCGGGATCAGTCAAAAGACCATAGGACCAATCGAGTGTCGCCCTCACTGTCTGCTGCCGGGACTGGGCAATGCGGCTGCCGCCTGTCAGGAGGCTCAGGGAATCGTCGAGGCGCGCCGCCATCTGTGGAAGAGTCATTGCTCGGACCCGCGCCGCTGCCAGTTCCAGAGCCAGCGGAATGCCCTCAAGACGCGCGCAGACCTGGGCCAGCGCCGGAGCGTTGTCTCCCGTAAGCCGGAAGTCCTTCTGCGCCGTCTGCGCGCGCTCCATGAAGAGCTGCACACCGTCGTAGCCGGCCAGTACTCGCACGAGCGTGGCGGCTCCCACCGGCAGGCTCGCCGGTTCCGGAACGGCCAGGGCGGGAACAGCCCAGGCCAGTTCCTCAGATATTCCAAGCGCCTCCCGGCTGGTGGCGAGGATGCATACCCTGTGGCACTCTCCAAGGAGATGGAGCGCGATTTTCGAGCAGGCTTCCAGCAGATGCTCGCAGTTGTCCAATACAAGGAGCAGCAGTTTCTCGCGCAGATGATCGGTCAGGCCATCCTGAAGCGTCCTGCCCGCCTCCTCGCGCAGTCCCAGCACGCCCGCGATCTGTGGGGCGATCTGCTTTCCGTCGGAGAGCGCCTCCAGGGATACAAACCATGCTCCATCGGAATAGCGCGAAACAGTCTCTGCTGCGATGGCGACGGCCAGGCGAGTCTTGCCGATCCCGCCCGGCCCTATCAGCGTTACCAGTCGCGACCGATTCAGCAGTTCGCCGATTTCCTCGCTCTCCTCTTTCCGTCCGACAAGGTCCGTGAGCGAATGGGGCAGATATCCGGTTACGGCCGGAGCGACGGCTTTTTCGGCAGGAGGGACAGCCGGAGCGGAAGAGCGTCTGCGCGCATCGGTTCGAAGGCGCGCATACAGGACGGTCGTTGCTTCTTCTGGCGCGGCTTTCGGATCGTCCTTGCGCAGAAGGCGCACGAATGTCTGGTAGACGCCAATGGCTGCGTTGGCGTCTCCAGTCTGAGAGAGCGCCTGCATCAATCCCCGTTGCGCAGCCTCGCGCCATGGGTCCAGGGAGACTGCCCGCCGGTAGTAGTCCGCGGCCGTCTCGACATCTCCCGATGCAAGGGCAGTGCCGGCGAGAGTCTGAAGGGCTTGAAGGAAATCCTGTTCGCGCGCTCCACGATCCTGTTCAACCCACTCTTCGGCGCAGCCCTCCAGCAGCGGCCCAGTGTAGAGCGTCACCGCCCGTTCCAGCGTCACACTTTCTCCGGCGGATATGGCTGCGTCGAATTCGCGGACGTCCACGTTTGCGCCGTCGAGGTTCAGCGATAGGGCATGACGCCCGGACGGTTGCAGCCGATCCGACTGGCTTCCCAGAGCGCGCCGTAAATCGCTGAGGGCTACACGGAGCCGCGCGGCTGCGGGAGCGCGGTCAATATCGGGCCAGAGGACATCGGCTAGCCATACGCGCTCCATGGGGCGGCCGCCGCGCAATGTGAGGAGCGCCAGAAGCCAGAGACCGTTGCGTGAGCGAAGGCGGGGCAGTGGAGCGCCATCGACCTGCACCTGCATCGGCCCGAAGAGAGTAATGGTGAGGGGAATGGGGGAGAGATCTAAAGCGGTCATATGTCCGGCATTCTCGGGCGCGGAACGCTTTTCCTCCTGCAAGGGCAACATTGCGGATACGCCTCCTCTGAGATAATGAGCCGTCACTGACTGAAGAGAGCAAAGCACACCGAACAGTCTGCTGTGAGGAGGACCTATGAACAACTTGTTGGAGACGGCGGTCGAGGCTCACGGAGGCCTGGCCCGCTGGAATGAACTGACGACGGCGACAGTGCATGCATCGATTACCGGGGCGATCTGGTACGTCAAGAGCAAGCCCGATGTTTTCAAAGACATCGTTATGACAATCGATACGAAGATTGAACGTTTGATCACGGATTTTCCCGTTCAGGACAAGCGCTCGATTTTTCAACCGGAACGGATCGTGATGGAAAAGGCGGATGGGACGCCTATCGAGACCCGCAACGATCCGGAAAAGTCGTTCGAGGGACAATTGAGAGAGACGCCCTGGGACGACATCCACGCCGCATATTTCTGCGGCGAGGCTCTCTGGACATATCTCACGACCCCGTTCCTCTACACCTACGAGGGGTTCGAGACCGAGGAGATCGCATCGATCGAGGTCGACGGGGAGACCTGGCGGCGTCTGAAGGTCACCTTTCCAGACTATGTGAAGAGCCACACGAGGGAGCAGATCTCCTGCTTTGGCCCCGACGGCCTCCTTCGCCGGCACGACTACACGGTCGATATTCTCGGAGGCGCGACCGGCCTTAACTACGCATCGCACTACCGCGATGTGAACGGCATCATCGTGCCGACGCGGCGGCGGATCTACGCCTATGAGGGCGACTATATTAAAGTGCCGGAACCGCTGCTCGTTTCCATTGACATGGGCGAGATCACATTCAGCTGATCCGGCGGTTAGATGGCTGCCTGGGGGCACGGCCTCGACGGCCGTTTGCCCTGGCGGTTGAAACCGCGGGCTAGAGAGTACACATGTCCGCCTTCGCGGACTAGGAGTTATGGGCTTTTAGCCCATTCTGTGTGTCCGAAGGGACACTGTTGTAATCTCTAGGGGGGCACCCGCTTGCGGGTCGTTTAACCGCCTGCCAATCTAAAGCCGATATCAACGACTGCGCCAATTGTCATGGCCAGTCTATTAAGGAGCCAATATGCTTACTCAATATGCGTCAAATCCTTCGGAAACTCTTAAACAATCGAAGCTCTTCTCTCCTATTGAAATCGGCCCATACACGCTTACTCACCGTGTTGTGATGGCGCCGCTTACACGGCTGCGTTCGGAGGTTCTCGGCGACATCCCCGGAGACCTGATGCTTGAATACTACGGACAGCGCGCCTCCGCAGGCGGCTTCATGGTTACGGAAGCGACCACCGTTGCGATCACCGGCCGTGGGTACCTCGGCGCGCCGGGTATCTACTCCGACGAGCAGGTTGCGGGCTGGCGGCGTATTACGGAAGCCGTGCATGCAAAAGGCGCCCGCATCTTCCTGCAGCTCTGGCACGTGGGGCGCACCTCGCATGTGGACATGACCGGCGGAGCCGCCCCGATGGGGCCTTCCGTTGTTGAGTACGACGGCGTGTCGTTCACGAAGAACGGCTGGGTGCCCGTTTCCCCGAACCGCGCTATTCTCAGCGCTGAAATCCCGGGCATTGTCGAAGAGTACCGGCGGGGCGCGGAGAGGGCCATGGCTGCGGGCTTTGACGGTGTCGAGATACACGGTGGCAACGGCTACCTCGTGGACCAGTTCCTGCAGGACGGCAGCAACAAGCGAACCGACGAATACGGCGGATCGGTCGAGAAGCGCGCCCGTTTTCTGTTCGAGGTGCTGGATGCGCTCGTCTCGGTATGGGGCGCCGACCGCGTCGCGGTGCGTATCTCGCCGGCCACGCCGTTCAACGGGATGTCGGACAGCAACCCGTCGGCCCTGTTCGGATATGTCGCGGAGCAATTAAACCGTTACAATCTGGCCTATCTGCACATCATCGAGCCGCGCATCAACGGCAACGCGGAGGTTGCAGAGGGCCTGGCGCCGGTGGCGACCGAAGAGATCCGCAAGATCTTCACGGGAAAGATCATTGCCGCCGGCGGCTTCCATGCGGATACCGCCGAGGCGATCCTGGAACGCGAGGACGCCGACCTTGTGGCCTTCGGCCGCTTCTTCATTGCAAACCCGGACCTTCCCGAGCGCCTCCGCCGTGAGCTTCCCCTGAACCCCTATGATCGGTCGACCTTCTATGGCGGCGATGCCCATGGCTACACCGATTACCCGTTCTACGGCGACAGCATTGACGATAAAGGCAAATCGAATGGCAAACACAGCTGAAGAGAATAAAGCAATCGCTATTGAGGCGTTCGAGACACTGTTTAACCGGCGAGACTTTGAGCAGGCTGCCCGATACTGGTCTCCGGACTATATCCAGCACAGCGCTCACATTCCGCCGGGGCGTGACGGCCTTTTTGGTCTCGTGAAGGCTCTTCCGGCCACGGCAACGTACGAATCCGGAACGATCCTGGCGGAAGGCGATTTTGTGATGATGCATGGACGGTATTCCGGCATCGGCCTTCCGGCCAATTGGATCGTGGTGGACATCATCCGCATGGAGGATGGCGTCCTGGCCGAGCACTGGGACGTCATCCAGGACGAGGCAACGCGCGAGCAGTCTAAGAGCGGAAGCCCTATGTTCGGCGACACATTCCCTGAAGGGAAGGAGCAAAAGTGAAACTCACGGGCAACACGATCTTTATAACCGGCGGCGGCTCAGGAATCGGACGAGGGCTGGCGGAGGCTCTGCATAAGCTCGGGAATCAGGTGATCATCTCAGGGCGGCGGGCAAGCCGTTTAACCGAGACAATACTGGCCAATCCCGGGATGCAGTCGGTAGAGCTGGACATTGCGGATCCGGCGAGCATCGCGTCGGTTGCGAAGAAGCTGGTTGAGGATTATCCGGCACTGAATGTACTGATCAACAACGCGGGCGTCATGCAGATCGATAATGCCGCAGGCGTTGTTGATGATGAGATGCTGGTGTCCACGATCACGACCAACGTAATGGGGCCGATCCGCATGACTTCGGCGCTGATCGAGCACCTGAAAGGGCAGGAGACGGCGACAGTTATCAACGTCACATCGGTGCTGGGATTTATGCCGATGGCTTCGGCGGCCGTCTACTGCTCCACGAAAGCGGCGATGCATTCTTACACGCAGTCGCTGCGCTATACGCTTCGGGGCAGTCCGGTGACGGTCCTGGAACTCGCGCCGCCCTGGGTGCGGACGGAGCTGTTGAACAGCAGCGAAGAGACCCGGGCAATGCCGCTGGCTGAGTTCATCGACGAGACCATACAAGTGTTGGGGACGGATGCGGAGGAGGTGCTCGTGGAACGGGCAAAGCTCCTGCGCGGCAAGACCGGCCCCGAAGACACGGGATTTGTGACGCAGTTCAACGACCAATTGAACCAATCTGAATAGCTTAAAGCACATCGACAGAAACGAACAACATCAGGAGAAAAGACAATGACATTCATGAACGCTAACTGCTTACCCATCATAGCCCTCGCCCTTGCGGCGATCGCCGGTCCCATAGGGGCTGCTCGCGCCGCCGACCCGGCTCCGGCCGCCAAGCCCGTGATCGTGCTCGTCCATGGCGCGTTCGCCGACGGTTCGGGCTGGCAGCATGTCATCCCGCTGCTGGAGAAGGACGGCTACACCGTTATCGCCGTCCAGAATCCGCTCAGTTCGCTGGATACCGACGTTGCCACCACGGCGCGCGTTATCGATGCGCAGAAAGGTCCGGTTGTGGTGGTCGGCCACTCCTACGGCGGCGCGGTTATTACCGGCGCGGCGGCAGGCAAATCCAATGTCAAAGCTCTGGTCTATCTGGCCGCCTTCGCTCCCGACTCAAACGAGACGGTCGGCAAGTTCGCCGATCAGGTTCCTGTCGCCAAAACACTCGTGCCGGACTCGGCGGGATTCCTTTACATCGACCGGGCCAAGTTCCATGCCGCCTTCTGCGCCGACGTGCCCGCCGGTGAGGCAAGCATTATGGCCGCCGTACAGAAGCCTCTCTCCAGCGTAGTCTTCGGCCAATCCGTTCCGGTTGCCGCCTGGAAGACGATCCCGTCCTGGTATCTCGTAAGCCAGGAAGACCATGCGATCAGCCCGGAGCTTGAGCGCTTCTATGCCAAGCGGATGGGCGCCCATACAAGCGAGATCAAGGCCAGCCATGTCGCCTTTATTTCCCACCCCAAGGAGATCGTCCAGTTGATCGAAGAAGCGGCGACCGCGCCGGTCAAGTAACTGAGATCGCCCTCAGGACATTCGGACCGTGAAATGCCTTGAGGGCGCCCAGGTCCCGGCTATATCGGTCCCCGTGGAGCTAAAGCTCTACGGGGACCGATGTGCCAATGAGTAATATTGGGTGAAAAGATTCAAAATTGGTCTTGACGACTCAAGCGGACTGTGTTAGACTGAGTGCGCAGTATGGGACATGCTTTAAAGTCTTATTGATAGATTTGCAACTTATAGTGCAGCGAGAGATAAAACAGATTCCATTGCTCGTGGATCCCTGAGTTTTATTTATTGCGCCTATTGCAATTTATTGAGTATCGAATGAACTTGCGGTCAAAGTCCCAACCCATTACCGCAGCCGACACCGTCGTTAAGGGAGGATAGGATATGCACGAAAGTCAGGTCCGGGATCTATGCGAAGAGAGTTTTAAGAGAGCGCTTCTCTCTATTGAGCGCGTAACACGAGCTCGCGCGCTGCAGCGTTTTTTTGCGCCGGCCGTTCTTGCACTGCTGCTCGTCATCGGCTTTGCCGGGACAAGCGCCCGGGCGATGGAGGGCGATGACGGTATCTTCGATCCGTCAACGATCATCAAGGTCGGAAGCACGTATCACGTCTTTGGCGACGGCCAGGGCATTACTCATAAGACGTCCACGGATCTCGTGAAGTGGACAAACGTGAGCACCGTGTTCGGCAGCGGCAGCGGGCCGAGCTGGATCCAGTCGTATGTCTCCGGGTTTTCGGGTTACTTCTGGGCGCCGGATATCATTTCGATGGGCGGGAAGTATTACCTCTACTACTCCTGCTCGACGTTCGGATCGAAAATCTCTGCGATCGGCTGCGCGACGAGCACGGATCTCAACACATGGACGGATCAGGGATTGGTCGTGTCTTCCAACAACTCGTCCACCTATAATGCGATCGATCCCTCCATGTTCAAGGATGCCGCCGGCAATTACTGGATAACCTGGGGATCCTGGAACAACGGCATTTACGATGCGCAGCTGAACTCAAGCACCGGGAAGCTGCTGAATTCCACCAAGTATAACATCGTCAATATCTCCGATGCCGAAGCGTCGTACATGGTGTATCACGGCGGATACTACTACATTTTCTATAACCGCGGCACATGCTGCAACGGCGTCAGCAGCACGTACTATGTAAGTGTTGCGCGGTCGAGCAGTCCATCGAGCGGCTTCACCGGGAACACGACGTTTATTGCAAGCTCTTCGCCCTGTATCGGGCCGGGCCACTTCGGGTACCTGAGCGACGGCGGGACGGAGTACGTGTCGTATCACTATGTAGATGCCAACAGCAACGGTTATCCCAGACTCGCGATCTCTCATCTTACATGGAGCAATGGCTGGCCGTACATGTCGCCGGACTGGATCGCCAACGGAACCTATAAGGTTACCAGTCAGGTGAACGGGCTGGCGTGGGATGATTGGGGCTGCACGGGAGCATCGGGACAGGCAGTGGCTCAGAACACATATACGGGGCTGAACTGCCAGCAGTGGGTATTCCATCAGCTCGGCTGGGGTTCTTACTATATTACATGCGCCAATGGCGGGCTTGCGGTGGATGCCCTCAACTGCTCCAATGCGAACGGCACCCCTATGGACCTGTATTCTTACTGGGCCGGCGCCTGCCAGCAGTGGAAAATCTATCGAGCCAGCGACGGCACTTACGTTCTCGCTACCATGAACGGGAGCGGCAATGGGACGTCGGTAATCGATGTGCCCGGTTCGAGCAGTACCCATGGCCTGCAGCTTGACCTGTGGGCATACAACGGCGGATCGAACCAGAAGTGGGTGATCTCCGCGCCGTAGGGAAGCAGATATTGGCCGGGTTTGCCGTTCACGTTATTGATCGGCAGATCCGGCCAATTTTTCGATCGTTCGAATGCCCGCGAGCATTTTGGCGCGGGCAGGGGAGTTGGCGGAGTGGACGGCGATCTTTGGCGGCTTGAAGGAGCGGAGTACGACGGCTTCTTCGATCCACAGTACCACATCGTAGCCGGTGCCGCGTTCATCGTCGCCGAGGTCATGGTCAAGGCTCAGCTCTTCAACTTGTCCCGTCTCCAGAAGCTCGATCGCTTCCGATGGCCAGTAGACGCGAACCCACCCTTCAGGCGTCGGGCGTTCATCGTCGAGATATACGCGCATATTTTCAAATCCTGCCTGTTAATTACTTGAACTGTGCAACCTGGCGGATGCCCGGGATGTCTAAGGAAGTATGGAACACTGGCAACAAGTCGATACCGGCTCTTCTGAAGAGTACCCGGAGAGTCCGCTGCGGAAGTGCCGCGCGATGATGAACTGGAGCGCTCTCGTATTTGCAATCGGAGCCATGATTCTTTTCTCCGATCTTAAAGCGCACAAAAGAACATCCTATAATACTCCGGCTCCAATCTGTACGGCGGGGAACCAGGTGGTTGATTGCAATAGCATGCAACTTCAAGATCCAGCGTGGCAGGAGCCTGCGAAGGAGCAGCCTTCGTTTTCTGCGGCGTATCTCGGAGGATTCATTATTATCATTGCCCTGGGCATGGTCGTTGTTTATGGCTGCATACAGAATAACGTTAAGCAGGAGCTAATCGATTTCGCTTATGAGAAGGCGCGCATCGAGAACACAAATCCGGATATGTCCTTCCTGTTCTACTTCGACACCCGGCATCCCAGAGCCGCCGAATTGGAGATCGCTGAGCGGGCCTATTTGGAGATGATGATCTGGCGGTCCATGTCTAAGCGCGCTGCAAGCTGAGGCTTCAGACGGGCAAGTATAGTGCTTGTGTTTCGCCAGACTGCAATGAGAGAGTCTGGCGGCCCCAGAGGGCATTCTGGCCGATCGGCTGGGAAACCTCCGAAGCCTTCTCTGAAAAAATGCGGACTTGCGCGTAGTATGCCGTCGGATTGGTGATGTTTATAGTCATTCCATCGGCATCGTGAGACTCTATGGTCACATCGATATGGTCGAAGGCGACGATCAGGCCTGTGTCTGTTTGTACGTAGAGGCCTGGGATTTCGGCGTATGTCAGCATACAGGAGACTTCGCACCAGCAGGAGCCGCGGAATATGCCGCCGATGTTATTGTCCCAGTCCGACAGATTGACGCGCTCGTTTATCCAGCCGGACGGCATATCGCCCACGGGACGGTCTTCGCGGGACAGATACTGCGTGATGTTGTGCGCCGTTTCGCGGAGCATTTCCAGGTAGAGTTGGTCGCCTGTCGCCCGATACAGCTTCCAGAGGCTGTCGCCGGAGAGAGTGCAGATCCCGGGAGCGGAGTGCTTATTCTGGACGTTTGCCCAGACGGAACCGGCTGCCTTCATTCCCATTTTTCCGAACAGGGACCATTCGGGAAACGGCCAGTCGTAGGAGACGCACCAGGAAGCGCACTGGCGGGCCATATCCTCGGCCCTGTCCGCCCAGTGGCGTTCGCCGGTTGCTTCGTACAGCACAACAAAGCTCTCCAGGAGGCCGAAGGCCGATTCGCTGTCCGGGCACTGTAGGATTTCGCCTGGGCCGCCTGTGGTGATTCCGGCAAGGACATCGCGCTCGTAGAACTGATTTGCAGATGCCTCCGCAACCCGGAGATAATCGGCATTTCCATAACGCTGATAGGCAAGCGCCAGGCCTGCCGGGGCGATCCCGGCGCTGGTGGAACCGCCGATCAAGATCTCTCCTGTGCCGGCGTCGGCGAATTGGCCGAGCTGTCCGTATGTATTCCACAACCGTACGAAGGCATCGGCGCAGCGCTTTGTCCCGTTGTCCCAGGATGGTGGAACTGCATGCCCCTGCTTATCCAGAAGGTCAAACTGCTTCAACAGGAAGTACAGGGTATCCGCGCTCTTTCGGATCAAATGGAAGCGGGTGTCGTCCATGTTGCGGAAATCATCGCCATACCACCGTTTGCCGTCGCCGCAGCCGTAAAAGAGACCCGATTCACCCTGCCCGCTAAATGCAAAGTCGAATGTACGCAGGGCGCGCTCATATGAGACTTCGCTGCCGGCCATGAGAAGAGGGTGTGTCGCCATCAGTCCGCCGACCCAGCCAATCTGCCAGCTCTGGTGAACATTTTCGCGCAGGCCGACCGAGTAATAGCCATCGTCCTCAGCCCAGTTGTCTCTGTTGTACTTTTCCTCTTGAATTGCCCAGGCTGCGGAGAACGGCAGGCCGTGTGTCAATGCCACAGGACCGGTGAGGTATTTGCGGATATCGACGAAGCGGTCAAACAGGGCAGGGATGTCCGGGCAGTCGAATGAGAAGAGGCGCAGGCGTATCGTCACTTCCTCGCCAGCAGTGAAGTTTGCGCCGCGGTCTTCGGAGGTCTTGCCGAAACGGTTGCCCTCAAAGCGCAGCCCTTCGCGGACGCCGGGGGCCATCACCATTAACGTTGCTTGCGAACGGTCGCCGCTCTCTTCCAGGTCGATGCCGCTGTCGCCAAGGTATGTCTGCGGATTGGTGAGCAGCCAGAAGCCCCGGCGTGTGCCGGGATCGAAGAACCCGGCCGCCGGTGTCGAGAGGTCGCGCGTCAATTGCTGGATGCGCGAGGGGCCTTCGCCGATGTTGAGCCGGGGGACATCGGTGATGATCGGGGGAACGTCCACGCCCCGGGCCTCGGCGGGAAGGATAGGCGGGTAGGGTATCGCGCGGGCATCAAAGCGGTTGCCTGCGTATACGGCGGAGGGCAGCACGACGTACCGATCGCTTGACCATTTTTCGAATGTCAGGCTGATCCCCACGGAGGTCTGCTCGGACTGTCCCGCGGTGAGCCGGAATCGCGCTGTGATATCGATGGCATCAGGCCTGTCCAGGACAGGGGATGACGTTACGTTGCAGTCCCAGGAAGCGTCATCCGTGTCCGCAATTATGCCTGGTTCCCGGCGAATGCGCTTGAGAAGGTTGGAACCATCGTAGTGGGCGATCTGCGCTTCGATGCTGGCGTCAATCGCGCCCAGCCAGTGTGTGAGGTTCATCGGGTTTTCTATCATAGATTATGGAATGATCAGGCGCAGAGACATGCTCCCACTATCGAGAGGTCCCAGCTGTCGCGCCACTCGACGGTAACGTGATCGTCCTTCACAAAGAGCGGCAGCCAGATATAGCGCGAATCGCGCAGATCCTTTGGGTTCCAGCGATCCAGCATGAGAATGAAAGCGCCTGGGCGATCCGCAATGGGCAGCACGAACGTGTTCTGCGCTCCGAAGGTTGTTTCAGCGTTGTCGCCCAAACACGGCGAGCCTTTGACTTCCCATGGGCCGAGCGGCGACGGAGCAACAGCGTATTCGGCGGCGTTGGGAGCCCAGCCTGTGCAGCCGGAGCCTATAAAGAAATAACGATCTCCATTGTGGAATATAGCGGGCGATTCGCGCCCCGTATGGTTATTGGACCCGCGGAATGCCTCGGCGACGGTATCTGTCGTGTTCAGGTAATCATCCGTCAATCGCGCGATACGTGTGACGGAATTCCAGTCTGACGAGAAGATGACATACGCCGCGCTGTCCGTATCCTGAAACAAGGTCATGTCCCGGCTATCCAGATCAGCAGGGCGAATGCTTCCGATATAGGTAAACGGTCCCGTGGGCGAGTCGCTAATTGCGCGGCCGGTGCGAGCATAGGTGTAGTCGGAGCTGTCGACATGCAGCCAGAGCACGAACTTGCCCGTGAGAGCATTATAGATCACTTTGGGGCGTTCCGCGACCTTGCTTGGATGGAGATCATGCTCAGGACTGTCCGGAACGGCTGGCAGCACGACGCCCTCGTTCTTCCAGTGAAAGAGATCCTTCGACGAGTAGCAGGATACGCCAACCACGTCTACACGTTCCACGGAGGCGTCCGTGATACCGTCCTTATTCTCGCCGTACCAGTAGTACATGCCTTCGTGGGCAAGTATGCCGCCGCCGTGGGCTTGAATGGGAGCTCCATCCGTGTCCGGCCAGATGGCTCCGGGTTCAAATACTTCGCTGATCGCTGCGATCTCCTGCAATGCCCGCAAAATCTAAGCCATCGCCGATTTCTCATCCGATGACATGGGCCAGGAGATGTTTGTCACGAGAATTCGAATATCCTCCTAATTTGCTGTATCGTTACATCTGCGGGGAAGGAGGCCAATCTCTATCATGTGAATCTGGGCGAGGAGCCGATGGGGTGTTTCGCAAACGCTTTGCGCGGCGGTTCCAGAAGTACGCGCATGGAAACCATAGGGGAGGGAATGCAGCCCCCGAAAGCAGAATCAACCACCAGAAGTTCTTAACTATCTGTATGGTCATGAGTGACAGAATTGGCAGAGTGGGTTGTACGTGAAACCGGATTTTCGCTTCATAAGCTTGTATCAACAGGAGGGCAATGATTAAGCCGATCATGGTCATCGGCACAGCGATTGCGCAAATGAGGGCAAATCGCCGGACGTCGATATCGGTGTTCTTTGCCGGGCGTGTGAACTCAAAAGGTCCCCAGTGCCAATCATTGAATATGTTGACTAACGCTTCAATCCTATCCAAAATGTCCTCTCCGTTACATGCCTATTATATTCATAACTTGCATCAAATTGTTGTAGACGGAGAGGTTTTCGATGCTGCCGTTAAAGCCCTCCAGTGCAATGTTACGCATCCCAGGATACACAGCCATGCCAGCCAATCTCCCAGCTTTGTGAATAGCGTCCCGCGACCGGTTCCCATCTGTACGCTTGCGGAGATGGTTTCGGCTCGGTAGAGTCCGCCTTGCGCCAGGACGCGTCCCTGGCTGTCGATGATTTGCGAGAGGCCGCTGGGATCGGATCGCACGAATGGGACGCCGTTTTCTACAGCGCGGAACAGGAGCATGGCACTGTGAAGGTAGTGTAGTGTTCCGTAGGGGGTTGGGGGATCGTAGTTGGGCAAGGCGATGATCTGGGCGCCTGAGGCGGCCAGGCCGCGTGTGATGCCAGTGTAAAAGCTGTCGAAACAGACTTCTGCGCCGACGCGTCCGAGGCCGGTATCGACGGCCGGGCGTGTTTCGCCGGGGATATTGGTGAGTGTCTCGGCAAGATACAGGTGCTTCTTTTGAAATACGCCCGCCATCTCGCCGTTTACGTTTATCACCGCAGCGCAGTTATGGGGTTTCGGTTTTGTGTCGTCGATATAACCGGAGACCAGCACGATTTGATTTTGCCGCGCAAGCGAGCGGGTTGGATCTGAATCGTTGCCGGGGTGAAAGGAATGCAGCAGGCATTCTTCCGACCAGACTACAAACCTGGCAGGCCGCTTTGCCGCGACAGCCTGGTTTGTCAGATCTGCCCGGCTTGCGGCTTTCGAGCCATGGGAGTTCTGTTCGCCTGCAGGATAATCCTGAATGGCAGCGACATTCAGCAGCGGCCCCGATGTGCCGCGTATCAGACCGGCTGCCCCAAGCGCCATAATGACGGCGATAAGCGGAATCGCAATCTTGAGCGACTTTGTATCGCGCCGCCCTTGCAGTAAGGCATCGGCGACTGTGGCGTTGGCGAGCCATACCAGCAGCGATACGCCCCATATTCCGGTAATGCCGGCAAGCTGGATCAACGGGAGGTTCCGGTACTGGGTCAACGCGACATTGACAGGCATCGGCAGCCAGGACGTTGCCCATTCCAGGGTCATTGCGGTGCACACAACCGCCAGAACCCAGCGTTCCGGGCTCAATCGCGGCCGGAGCAGGCCGGCCGTCATGGCTACTATGGCGAAGAGCAGCACCACCCAGAGGAACGGGACATATGCCCAGATCAACCGCGTCGTATCTGAATGCCATCGGGCCAGAACCACCGCACTCGTTACTCCTGAAAGGAGACCGAGGCCGGCGACAACGCTGGGGCGGCGCCCGCAGGAGGCCCAGAGCAACGGCGCTAACGCGATCCAGGCCAGAAACTCCAGATTGTACGGCGGCAGGCTGAGCCCAAAAGCAAGACCGGACAGCAGCGAACATAAAAGCGCGACCAAAATTGCATGTCTCCTTGCTATAGTATAACGTCAACTACTGATCGTCAGCAGGTTATTAGTTTTTGAGTCTCGAAGGATACGCCGGTCTCAGCCTGTTGTGAGTCTATAGAACATCTCAATCATGCATGCCTGGCTTGACAATCGCTTTTATATCGGACATAATTCGAACTAATGTTTGATTGTGTGACGCGTTCAAAAATAAGCGCTTTTCGATGCAATCTGCAACCCTGGAAAACTTAGAATATGATCTTATTATATTGCCGCAGAATCATTAAACTCTTTCTCATGTTTCTATTAATATCAAATAATATAGTAGACAAATGAAACAATGTGGCGCACATGTTTTCTCTGGTGTTGCGCTGTGTTCATGATTTCGGTTATTATTGTCTGCGCGAAGTAGCGCTTCGCGCAGTGTCCTACGTACCATGATCCTTTTATATGAGGAGAGCGCGCGTGAGATTTTACGAAAACATCACAGAGTTTGCCGGTAAATCTGTTGTCAGTTGGGATGCTGAGAGCAGTGTCGAGGCCTTCGACGGCAAAATTGTTCGGATCAGCATTGATTGGGACGAGTACGAAGAGGGGTTGAAGTGGGTCGACAAGTTTGCCGCCTATCTTGATCATCCCGCATCGGCGAAGGCGACCGGCCTGGTTGTCGGCGGGTGGGATGGGCTTAGCGAGATGGCAGGCGATGCCAATCTCGTTGTGGAGGCGATCGTCTCCGCGCGTGAGCGGCTTACCGATCTGACAGCGATCTATTTTGCAGATGTCATCTCCGAAGAGTGCGAAATCTCCTGGATCGAACTGACCGATCTTTCCCCGATATTCGCTGCCTATCCGGCGCTCGAATATTTTGTGGTGCGCGGCGGACCAGGATTGAGCCTGGGCGCTCCGCGGCTGCCGGCGCTTCGCTCCCTCATCGTTGAAACGGGCGGTTTGAACGGCGAGGTTGTGCGTGAAGTATCGCGGGCCAGTCTTCCGGCGTTGGAGCACCTGGAACTATGGCTGGGAACGCAGCGCTACGGCTCAACCGTGACTGTTGAGGATCTTGAACCGATCCTGTCCGGAAGCCTCTTCCCGAACCTGAAATACCTGGGCCTGAGAGACAGCGATATCGCCGATGCTGTGGCTGCGGTCGCGGCAAATGCCCCGATCCTGGAGCGTATCGATACGCTGGATCTGTCGATGGGCACCCTCGGTGATGAAGGGGCGGAGGCGCTGCTGGCATCCCCTCTCGTCATGCAGCTTAAGAAGCTCGACATCCACCATCATTACTGTACCGACGCGATAATGGCTCGCCTGGAAGCGCTTGATATCGAAGTCGATGTCAGCGAGCGCGAGGACGAGAGCGAGTATGGCCGGTATGTGGCCGTCGGAGAGTAAACACGCTGTAGATATTTGATTCTGCACAAGGGAGAGTGCGTATGGCCTCGTATCACAATGTCACGGAGTTTGCCGGCAAAGTTGTCGTCGATTGGGATCCCGCAGAGACCGTCACAGATCCGGCCGACCCGATCTATCGAATCGCACTGGATTATGAGTCTGGACAGCGCGGCACGACATGGCCGGATAAGTTCTCTGCTTTTTTAGAGCATTCGGCATCGAAGGGGGCAACCGGCCTGGTCGTGGGTATCTGGGAAAGTTGGACGAGACAGCAGGAACTGGCGGATCGTGTTGTCGAGGCCATCGTTTCGGCCCGTGAGAAGCTGCCGGATTTGACGGCGATCTACTTCGGCGATATCGTCTCCGAGGAGTGCGAGATCTCATGGATTGCCCAGACCGATGTGTCTCCGTTGTTTACGGCCTATCCGGCGCTGGAGTATTTTATCGTCCGCGGCGGCAACGGCCTGAGCCTCGGCACGCCGCGACTGCCTGCGCTTCGTTCTCTGGTGGTTGAAACCGGCGGCATGAGTGCCGAAATCGTGCACTCTATATCGAAGTCCGATCTGCCAGCTCTTGAGCATCTGGAGTTGTGGCTGGGCGACTCGAGTTACGGCGCGACATCTACCGTCGAAGATCTTGAACCGATCCTGTCCGGCCGCCTTTTTCCGAATCTGAAATATCTGGGCTTGCGAGATAGCGAATTTTCCGATGATATTGCTGCCGCGCTTGTGACCGCGCCGATCCTGGAGCGCCTCGAAATACTTGATTTATCAATGGGCACTTTGAGTGACAAGGGCATGGAGGCGCTGCTGGCATCTCCGAATCTCACGCGCCTAAAGAAACTCGATATTAACTTCCATTACTGTTCCGACGCGATGGTGGCCCGATTGGAAGCGCTGGATATTGAAGTCGATGCCGGCGATCAGCAAGAGGAAGATGACGACTACCGGTATGTGGCCGTAGGTGAGTGAATGCCCAGGCAAGCGTGGGCGATAGATATCGAGGGAAATGCTTGTGGCTTTAAACGCGAATATTACGGAATTTGCCGGCAAACCGGTTGTTGATTGGGATGTCGAGAGCGGCGTTGCCGATCCGGCAAGCAACAATTATCGGATACGTATCAGGATTGGCTGGGAAGGAAATCAGGAGAAGCTTTCATGGCTTGAAAAGTTTGACGCTTTCCTCAACCATCCGGCATCCTCTCAGGCGACGGGGCTGGTGGTCGGCGTCTGGGGAGGTTTGCGGCAGATGGAGGACGAGGCCGGTCCCATCGTGGAGGCGATTGTCGCGGCTCGTGAGAAGCTTCCCAATCTGACCGCGATTTACTTCGGTGATGTCACCGCCGAGGAATGCCAAATCTCCTGGATCATACAGACAGACCTTTCTCCGCTGTTTACGGCCTATCCCACCCTGGAATACTTTGCCGCTCGCGGCGGCAATGGTTTGAGCCTGGGGACGCCGCTACTGCCTTTGCTGCGCTCTCTGGTTATTGAGACGGATGGCCTGGACGGCGAGATCGTGGGCTCGGTCACGCAGGCTGACCTGCCCACTCTTGAGCATCTGGAGCTATGGCTTGGGACCAGTGGCTATGACGCTGCGGTGACTGTCGAAGACCTTAAGCCTATCCTCTCCGGCGCTCTGTTTCCGCGCTTGAAATACCTTGGCTTTCGTAATAGCGAAATCGCTGATGAGATTGCGGTGGCGCTTGCAACCGCGCCGATCCTGGAGCGTATCGTGACCCTTGACCTATCCCTGGGAACCCTGGGCGACGAAGGGATGGAGGCGTTGCTGGCGTCGCCGACTCTGAAGGGACTGAAGAAGCTGGACATCCATCACCATTTCTGCTCCGAGACGATGGTGAAGCGGGTGGAGGCGCTGGATATGGAAGTCAATACTGATGAGCGTGAAGAAGACGATGATGACGACGTAGATGAACACCGCTATGTGGCAGTTGGAGAATGAGTTCCCCCGTTGTCGTTATAGGCAATCCTGAAAGCAATCGAGTGGGGTTTCTGCAGGAAGCGCTGGCATCTCTGGGAAGAGAACCTGCGATTGTTGTGCCGTGGCGGGAAGTGTTGGCAGAGGCTCCCCTCCCCAACCCCTCCCCGGAGGAGAGGGGCTTTCAGATTAGGAATGTTGTCAAGGCTTACATTTCTTTTCCTACACTCCCTCTCCTCTGGGGAGGGCCGGGGAGGGGAGCCTCTAGACCAACTCTCCGCATCGAATCTCCGGGCAGGAATTTCGAAGCCGAGTGTGCTCTGCTTGAGCTTGGGGCTGATGTTGTTGACGAATGCGGCGATCCGGAGGGGCGTCTCTCGAAGGCGGATTGCGCGTTGCTCACTGATGATAAGGGGCTGATACGGTATCCGCGGCAGTGGTACCTCGGCTTCTGCGCGGCGCTTGAAATGATCGAGGCGCAGCTTGAGGATGCTCCTCCGCATACGTTGATGAACTCGCCGAGAGATATCGCTGTCATGTTCGATAAACGTCTATGCCATGCCAGGCTGAAGGCGGCCGGCATTCCTGTGCCCGGAAGTCTTGGGCCGATAGGTTCATACAACGAGCTTGTATCACGTATGCGGGAAACGGGCTGCCCGCGGGTGTTTGTGAAGCTTGCGCATGGATCGAGCGCGTCGGGCGTGGTGGCGCTGCAGATGAACGATCTGCGCTGCCAGGCGACGACCACTGTGGAGATGATCGAAGACGATGCCGGAGGGCCTCCGCGGCTTTATAACTCGCGGCGCATCCGCACTTACTCAGATGCCGGTCAAATCGCGCAGCTGATCGATGCTCTTTGCGTTCATGGCGTCCATGTGGAGCAGTGGCTGCCCAAGGCAGGCATGGATGGACGCACTCTGGACCTGCGTGTGGTTGTCATTGCCGGAGAGGCGCGGCATGTCGTGGCGCGGATGAGTCGCAGTCCGATCACCAATTTGCACCTGTTGAACCAGCGCGGCGATCCCAATGCCATTCGGCAGCGTATGGGCGAAGCCGCCTGGCAGGCCGCAATGCGCACTTGTGAGCAGACCATGCAATGTTTTCCGAACAGCCTGTATGCGGGAATCGATCTGCTGATAACGTCCGATTTTAAGCGGCATGCCGTGCTGGAAGTCAACGCATTCGGCGACCTGCTTCCGGGGATCCTGTCTGATGGGCAGGACACATACACGGCGGAGCTCTTGAAGGCCATATGATCGACGCCGCCTCGCTAATCGGCACGCACGATGTGCTCTTTATGACGTTGGACACCCTGCGATACGATGTCGCCTGCAGGGCGCTTGAGCAGGGGAGAACGCCGAACCTGGCGGCTGTTCTGCCCGGCGGGAAATGGGAGGAGCGCCATTCGCCAGGCAGCTTTACGTATGCCGCTCACCATGCCTTCTTTGCAGGATTTCTCCCAACACCCGCTTATCCCGGCCGCCACCCGCGCCTGTTCGCGGCCCGGTTTGCCGGCAGCGAGACCACCGGCGACGGCACCTGTGTGTTCGACACTCCAGACATCGTAACGGGCTTCGCATCGCGCGGATATCATACGGCGTGTATCGGCGGGGTGGGGTTCTTCAACAAGCAGACGCCGCTTGGCTGCGTTCTGCCCGGCCTCTTCGCGGAGAGCCATTGGGACACGCCGCTGGGCGTGACCGATCCGGAATCGACCCGGCATCAGGTCGATCTTGCGGTGAATATCCTGAGCCGGACACCATCTGATAAGCGTCTATTTTTGTTTATCAACGTGTCGGCTATGCACCAGCCGAATTGTCACTATGTGCCGGGCGCAGTCGTGGACACTCCTGAGACCCAGGCCGCCGCGCTTGCCTACGCCGATTCACAGTTTCCGCCACTCTTCAATGCGCTGCGCCGCCGTGGTCCGGCGCTCGCCGTTATCTGCTCAGACCATGGGACGGCTTACGGTGAAGAGGGCTATACAGGGCACCGGGTTGCTCTTCCTGTGGTGTGGAATGTGCCTTATGCGGAGTTTATACTTCTATGATTACAATCGACCAGATTATCTCCGGCACGCCGTATGTGTCGTATGCATATTCGTATCCGCATAAGACGTCTTATCGGCCGCTGCCGGCGCCTGTGCGTCTGACGGATCTTTGGGCGGTGGAGAGCAAAGATGCCGTATTCCTTTACATGCACATCCCGTTTTGCGAGATGCGATGCGGGTTCTGCAACCTCTTTACGACACCCAATCCGGCGATCAGTATGGAAACGCAGTACATGGACGCGTTGAAGCGGCAGGCGGATCGTGTTCGCGAGGCGACCGGGCCTGTTACGGTTGCGCGCATGGCGGTGGGAGGCGGAACGCCGACTTACCTCGACCTTGCCGAACTCGACGCGATGTTCGATATCGCAGAGAAAACTTACGGCGCAGACCTTGCCAATATCCCGATTTCCGTGGAGACTTCGCCGCGCACCGCCGAGCCGGAGAAGCTTGCGCTGCTGCGCCGGCGCGGCGTGGATCGCGTGAGCATCGGCGTCCAGAGTTTTGTCGAGGATGAGGTCAAGGCTGTGGGCCGGGCTCAGAAGAATTCCCTTGTGGAGACGGCGCTCAGCAATATCCGCGAGGCGGGGATTTCGTCGCTGAATATCGATCTGATGTACGGCCTGCCGGGCCAGACGGTCGAAACCTGGCTTGGCTCCCTTCGCTCGGCTCTGCGGTTTACTCCTGAGGAGCTCTATATCTATCCCCTCTATGTCCGCCCTCTCACAGGGCTCGATAAGTCTCCGAAGGACTGGGATGACATACGCCTCGCTTGTTACCGTGAAGGACGGGAGGTGCTGCTGGCGTCGGGCTATGAGCAGGTGTCGATGCGCATGTTCCGGGCTGTGCGCGCGGCATCGACGAAAGATGGTCCTGTTTACTGTTGCCAGGAAGACGGCATGATCGGCCTTGGCTGCGGCGCGCGCTCCTACACGAAGGCATTGCACTATTCGAGTGAATATGCTGTCGGCCGCAGCGGCGTCAAGGCGATCCTGTCGGACTATGTCTCAAAGAGCGCCGAGGACTTCGAAACTGTGGACTTCGGTGTCGCTCTCGACGAGCATGAGCAGAGGCGAAGGTTTGTTGTGAAGAGCCTGCTGCAGGCGGACGGCCTGGATCTTGAGGCGTACGACCGGAACTTCGGATCGACTGCCCTCTGTGACCTTGCGCAGCTTGGCGAGCTTCCCGAGCGCGGTCTTGCCACAATCCATGGATCGCGCCTTGTCCTCACGCCGGCTGGATTGGAACGCTCCGATGCCATCGGTCCCTGGCTCTATTCTGCTGCAATGTGTCAATTGATGGAGGAGTATGATCTGCAATGAATCTGAGCATCCTCTACCGCGGGCCGCTCTCCAGCTGCAACTATGGCTGCGACTATTGCCCGTTTGCAAAGCATACGGAAACTGACGAAGAGCATGCCGCCGATGCCGCCGCTCTCGAACGCTTTGCGTGCTGGGTCGAAGGCAACGGAGAGCACACGATTTCCGTCCTGTTCACGCCCTGGGGAGAGGCTCTCGTGCGCAGGCGGTATCAGCGCACGCTGGCAAGGTTGACTCGGCTTGCGCATGTGCAGAAGATCGCCATCCAGACCAACCTTTCATGTCGCCTTGACTGGGTAGAGGAATGCGATAAGGCCAAGCTAGGCCTCTGGGCGACATACCATCCGACACAAACCTCTCGTGAGGCCTTCCTTGCGAAGTGCGCGGATGCCGATAGGCGTGGAGTGCGGTTCAGTGTGGGTGTGGTGGGGATGAAGGAGCACGCAGAGGATATCGATGCGCTGCGTCGCGAGCTGCCGCCGCATATATACCTGTGGATCAACGCCTATAAGCGTGTGCACGATTATTACACGGCCGAGGAGCTTGAGCGATATACGGCTGTCGATCCGCTGTTTCCCATCAATAACCAGCGGCATCCAAGCCTGGGGAAGGCATGCCGCGCGGGGCAATCAGTTATTTCGGTAGATGGCGACGGCGCCATTCGCCGCTGTCACTTTATCCGCACCCAGATCGGCAACATCTACGATGAACATTGGCAGGAGGCGCTGCAGGAGCGCCCCTGCGCCAACGATACCTGCGGGTGCCATATCGGCTATGTCCATATGGATAGTCTGAAGCTGTATGACGTATTCGGGGATGGGGTGTTGGAGCGGGTGCCGGTGAGGAACTTACACCAGCCCCTATAGCCCGGAAACGTTTGCTCGCTAGGACCCACCCTTATTCCCGGGGGTGCCCTCTGGGCGAGGAGGGCGCGTCTCGGTTGGCATAGCGTTTCGCTTCTTGGCGCATGGTCAAGAACTGCAAGCTTTTCCGATATCGAGAACGCGCCCTCCCTTCGGGAGGGGATGGGGTGGGTTCTTCTCTAGTTAGGTCAGGTTTCGGCAATCGGCTGGTAATCGTCTTCGTTGCTGAAGCCGGCGATCCAGGCTGCGGCGCGGCGGCATGTGCGGATCTGGGGTGGGACACGGATGATGTATTGGCGGCCGGTTGATGGGCAGAATACGGAGATGCAGACGATGTCTTCGTCTCCGGTGAGTGGCACCCGCAAAAGACGGCGTTCGCCGCCGGGATCGGTATCCCGGTCCAGCTCTTGGGCTTCGGCCCCGATCATGAACGCTTCGTAGCCCATTCGTTCCAGCATGACACGACGCAGTTCGGCGTTGGTCGTGCCCAGAACCTCCTGTGCAGTGATCGTTTCCGGCTTAAACGCGGTGCGGTGGTCGATCGGCACGCCGCGCCAGCGCAGACCGGCAGTTGCCATCGATTCCGGCAGGGACGCGATCGTTGTATCGGCGAGGTCTACCCAAGAGGTGACTTCGAGACCTTCAGGCAGATGCGCCAGCCGCGAACATCCACGCAGATCTAGCTGAGCAACCTGTGTCAGCCAGGCCGGCAATTCTGTCAGACCGGAGCAGCCACGGGCATTAAGCCTTCCGACCCGAATTGATCCGCGCTCAGGCCAAGCCTGCAGTCCGGAGCAGCCGGAGATGTCCAGAAAGTAGACGTCGATGCCTTCCGGCAGCTTCTCCAGTCCATGGCATTCTTGAAGGAGCAGCGAACCTGTCTTTAACCCGACCGGCAGAGAGCGCAGGCTCAGGCAGCCTGCCAGGTTGAGCCGGTAATCGACGGCAAGGTCGTCGGGCAACGTCTCGATAGCTGTGTTCGAGAGATCCAGCTCATAGCAGCGCAGGCCTCGCGGCACGCGGGTGAGCGAGCGGCAGTTGGAGGCGTCGATGCGCCGGACCTGAAGCCCATTCGGCAGGGCTCGCAGGTTGACGCATCCGCTGACGTCCAGACTGGTGGCCGAGAGACCGGCCGGCAATTCGGTAATCACCGCATCGCGCTCCAGTGACAGATGCCCTTTTACACGCATGCCGACGGGAGCTCGATTCGTTTGAATAAGCCGCAGGGCATCGCCGGGATCGTACTCGGCATCGGACACGGACATCGGAGAGAGCACGTTGAATAGTGTCGTGGTCATGAATATGCCCTCCGTTAATCGATGATCCGGCGGATGGCCTGCGGTGTGTACTCCCGCTGGAACCAGTAGCGGTAAGTGCCGCGAGGCAGCACGATCGGCTTATGCTCCTGGTGCACGACACGCGCCTGTTCGGCCGTGACGCGCACAAACATTTTTCCATTGAGGTCGAGGATCTCAGCTGTCTTTGCATCCTCGATCCGGTGACTGTGCCCCGTCAATTCGCCCAATGCCAGTACGGCCGTAGGCTTGAGCTGCGCCTGCTCAGGGATCTCATTTACCGCCGCGATCATTACGTCGCCATGCCGCCACATCATATCTCTAAACCTCCGAAGTATCGCTCTTAACCGTTTGATTGCAGCCACTCTCGGCGGCTGCCTATGAACTTATTATAGGTGATTGGAAGGGCTGGGGATAGGGTTTCCGGCAGTTGCGCCGAAGCCGGTTTTCAAAATTGTCGCCAGGCGAGATTCTGTATACGTTTTGCCGATATGGCGCGCAAGCTCCTGCTCTGATGCCCTGAGCGATGTGGCAGTATCCGGTCAAACCTTGGTTGCAGGAAGCTGGGACGCTTCCCGCATTGCGGTCTTAGATATGCAGACCGGAAACGATCGAGTGGTGAATCTTTCGGATGATGCGAAGACATCTTTGCCGGACGATCTCGATTCGCCGGTTGTGGCGCGTGTTGAGATCGACTCGAACCATGGTATTCATGCTATTGTGAAGCAGGACAAAGGATATGCTCATGCATTAGTGTCGTCCGATATGAGCCATGTAGAGATGCGTCCCGATCCTTTCGCTTCTGGAGGAATCCCATCTCCTTCCGGCGGACTTGCCGGTAAGAAGGAGATCAATGTTCCATTGGAGTTGGGACACGACATAGTTCATACGGAGCTTCATTCGTATGAGCATGGCCATGGTGAGACCGTCATGGATTCGTTTGAGGGTGATAAGCTTATTCTTGCTGATCTGATCGGCTATTCCGCAGACGGTTCTCTGTATTTCACATGTGTTCGCACAGCTGCTTCGAAGCATCCCGCGGCGTTCGAAGTGTATCGTCTCAGGTCTGGGGGACCGCGCCAATATCTCGCCGGTCTGGGGTGGCCATACCCGGTTGTCCCGACGTGGCAAGGCGAGCCTCGAAAGTTTGTAGTTACTCCCGACGGCAGCGTATACGAGATGGATACCGTCACTCGACCGACGCAGGCTGGACAGAGAATGGCATTTGATCTTGTCAAACTCCATTCCAAATTTCGCGTGCAATAGAATTCGAGATATACAAACCGGATGAGCCGGCTAATTCGTTTAGGTACTGAACTCGCAGAATAAAAAGAGGCTCACAACTCTATGGCTCAATCTTTGAACGTTAACCGCGTTGCTACCCTCTATTTGGGGAAGATCCTGCGCAATGCGCTCCTCGCATTGATACTCTGCCTGTTCACACTCTGGGCCGGCGCCGGAGTCCTTGCGCAAGCTCCCACCATAACCGGCTTTACTCCCAAATCTGGAAATGTTGGGGCATCTGTCACCATTAGCGGCACGAACTTCACGGGCGCGACGTCGGTGAAGTTCAACGGCTTTGCGGCAACGACGTTCAGCGTCACTAGCGCCACAACGATTACGGCGACAGTTCCCATATCTGCTTCTAAAGGCCCTATTTCGGTTACGTTGCCAAGTGGCCACGCCAGCAGCACAACTGACTTCACGGTTGTTCCACGGTTCCAAGTCCTTAGTCCCAAGAATGGTAACGTGTTGTCCGGCACGGTCTCAGTTTTTGTCCTTCTCTCCGATGAAAGCGATGGAGGCGATATTCACATGTATGTGGATGGCGCCGACTATGGTACCAGCAATGCAGATGCCCACTCCGATGACACCAGACAACTCAGGTTTCCAATTGACACAACCAGTTTATCGAACGGGGCGCACAAAATCAGGGTGACCGGCTCGAATCGCTTGGCGTATACAATAAATATTACTACCAATAATTCTATCAATTCTGTCAAATACACACCGCATTCTGACCCTGCCGGAGCTTCCAGCAAATCAATTGCTTGCCACATTACGGCTAACTTAGCGGTGTCGCAACCATGGCAGGTAAAAATAAATGATTTAAACGGGAATGCAGTAAAATCGTTCAGCGGAAATGGGACGGCAATCGATGTAGTATGGGACGGAACGAACTCACTCGGAGTGCAAGCCGCCGACAATTTATACTTGATTGTTATAGCTGTCTCTAAGACCGGAACGCATATCGATAATCCTATATCCAAGTGAACGCTGGGTGATGTGTTTATTCTGATAAACCTCGAAGCGATTCTAGATCTTTTCGAGGCGCGCGAACCGAATGGGCCGGCTAATCCGTTTAGGTATTGAACGCGCAAAACTAAGAAGAGGATCACTACCATGTTGGCATTTACCGCAATGAAGCGAAGCTGGATATCCGGGCCGCTTCTCCCCGCTCTGGCCATCGGAGCTCTGCTGCCTATTGCCGCTGACGCTCGACAGAGAAAGAGCAAGCAGCACGGTTCCACTGAAGGATTAGCGCTCTATATTGCCAATGTCGGCGATGGTTCGGTTATGCGTTGCGATGGCGCAACGGGCAAAGCCCTAAGCGTCATCGGCAAAAACGCAAATCCTTGTGGGATGACGGTAGGACCGGATCATAACCTGTACACCACCAGTCCGAGCGACGGCACGGTAAATCGTTATAGCCTGTTGACCGGGAAGTCTCTAGGGACATTCATTCCTAAGGGGCGCGGCGGCATGGGTTATCCAATTACCCTGGCATTTGGCCCTGACGGCAACCTTTATGTTGCAAACTGGCAGAACAATGACGTTCGCCGATACAACGGAAAGACCGGCGCGTTTATCGGTGTGTTCGCGCGATACCATAGTGGAGGACTGGTCAATCCGGGCGATATCGCTTTCGGGCCGGATGGCGACCTCTACGTGACCAACAACAGCGCCAACGATGTATTGCGGTTCGACGGAAAGACGGGAGCATCCAAGGGGACGTTCGTCAAGCCTGGAAGTGGAGGCCTGAAGGATCCGCAAAACATTGCATTTGGTCCTGGCGGGGATCTGTTTGTGGGCGGACCTGCCGGCGTGCTTCGTTACCGGGCCGGAACCGGAAAGTTCAAGAGCGTATTTGCTGCGCCTGGCCCGAAGTTGAGCAATGTCGGTGGATTGGCATTTGGCCCGGCAGGCGATCTCTTTGTGGGAGATTGGAAAAAGAACGATGTCGTGCGATATGACGGAAAAAGTGGCGCTTTCAAGGGAGTGTTCGTGCAGGAGTCGAGCGGCCTTCTTGAGAACCGCTACATCTTATTTGGCCCGGCAGGCGGAGGCGGCGAGCCGGCGTCGCAACTCGCGGAGCGAATGAAGCGCCAGAAAGCTGATGATGCAGCGCTTGCTGCCGCTTCGTCGCATGAGCCTGCGCTGCTGGAAGCCGGTAAGACTGCGCCGGATTTTACTGCGATCGACCCTAATGGGAAAAGGGTGCGCCTTTCAGACTTCAAGGGCCATATCGTGATACTGGATTTTTGGGCAACCTGGTGTGGGCCATGCCAGAGCTCCATGCCCCATCTGCAGAAGGTATTCAAGCAGGTAAAGGACAAAGATGTCGTAGTACTGGCAGTTTGCGTTATGGATAAGAAGGATGCCTACGACAAGTGGGTCAGAGCAAATAAGGATGTCTACACATTCCCGACAGCCTTCGATCCTGCGGGCCGAAGTCCCAAAAGCATTTCGTTCGAACTCTACCACGTCGGCGGCATACCGACGCAGTTCATCATTGGAAAAGATGGAACTGTCGCAGCTGCGAATGTCGGATACGATACGAATGATGACCGCCTTGAGAAGTCCCTGGCAAGTCTGGGAGTCTCTACCGACGCAATCGACGTATCGTCGGCGAAATAGCCGTTCTGAGTTAGATTTTCTGGGAATGAGCAAGGCGGTGACGGAGTTCCGTCGCCGCCATAGCCATTGAAAACAATGTTACATTTGCGCAAGCGATACCTCATTCCCATCTTGATCTTTCCGTGCATCACTATATGCTTGATCGCGATCGGGCTTCACGGCTGCATGAACACCCATACTCGTGGCCGTGGGCATGATGATATCACCATCAGCGTCTCGCCGAAGGGCGACCTATTGATCTTCAATGCTGCCGGTGAGGGAGGAATGGACCTTTATACTCTCAATCTTAAGAGCGGCCGTGTGACGCTGATTGCGGCAACGCCGGAGTATGAAACCTCTCCCAGCTTTTCGCCGGATGGTAGATCGATCGTTTACTCGGCCGGACGCCGTGGTGAACGCGCCGATCACCTGTATGTTCGAGACATTGCAACGAATAGGGTTCATCAGATCACGTCTGCGGATGCCAACGATTGCTCGCCGAAATTCTTTCCGGACGGCAAGCGCATCGTATTTGCGCGGGACACCCACTACAACTGGGGCGGGCTTGCAAGCAGTTGGGGAGGCGGTGGATCTCTTTGGTCAATCAATAGCGATGGCAGCGGCTTAAAACGGCTTCCGGAGAACACCTATGCCTTCGATCCATCAATTTCTTCCGATGGAAAGACATTATGGTGGTGGAGCGCCGACGGTGTATTCACCTCTCCTTTGGATGAGAGCCGCGCCCCCCAAAATATTGCGCCAGGCGATCGATACGATGCGGCGCTTTCGCCGAGGGGAGATCGGATCGCATACGTAACTGGCCAATACAGCAGTGATTTGATGATATATGTGATGCCTGCCAAAGGCGGCGCGTCCGTAGCGTTGACTCAGGCAGGCAAGGAATGTAACCATCCAGTGTTCAGCCCGAACGGTCGCATCATCTACTATCTCGTAGAGTCGTGGCCTGGCGGCCTGTCAGACGTGTCGAAATACAGTTTGTGGCAGGTCCAGGCGAACGGAACACAGCCGAAGAAACTTGCGGGATATGCGTTGTTTGACGATCCGTTGCACTGGAAGCTGTAACTGTTCTTTGAGGCGGCGAGTGGTGGGCAGGTTGTGGAGAGCGGTTGGAAGCTGGAGATCGTCAGGCGAAGTGACGATCCCCAAACCTGCAGCGCCCACGCAGAGGCGTCTTGCGCCGTGTGTGGCCGTACTCGCGACGAAAGATCGCGCTGATCTGTGCTGCGTCCCTGCCGCTCAGTTGCTTCCGTCGTATCCTTCAGGGAAAAACGGGCGCACCTCGACCGGCGCCCGGCAGGCGATGACGGCCTTGCGTCCCCATTCCAGCGCCTCGTCCAGGTCAGCGGCTTCCAGTATCCAGAAACCACCCATGTGTTCCTTGGTCTCCAGGTACGGACCGTCCGTGATGACCACCTCACCACCGGGCTGCGCCCGCAGCGACCTTGCGTTGGTTGGCGGGCGCAGGCCACCAACGAAAATTCTGATACCGGCAGCCTCCATCTCGTCGTTGAGCGTGTCGATATCGCGGGACATCGTTTCATCCTCTATGGACGGGTCGTAGTCGTCGGGGTGGTGGATAGCAACTAAATACTGCGTCATAACGTCTCCTTTAACGATCTTCGGGCGGGCCGGTTGCCCTGCCTTCACTATATAGTCGAACGGCCGACCCGAAATTCGACATGTTGCCCAAATTTTTTTAGCCAGGCGTCTCCGATGGCTTTCGGCATTGCGCAATCTTCACTGCTGCTTTAATTTGCGAATGTTGTGAAAGAATTTTCTGCTGCAGCTCTACAATAATGCATTTTATCTTGACTCTCAAACTTATGTTTGCCATAATCTGCGCATGGAGATTACACGAACGGAAGTTTGGAAACCGGTGGTGTTTCGCGGGCGTGTGATCCACGATTATGAGGTCAGCGACCGGGGGCGTGTGCGCAATATCAAGACGAGATACTTTGTCGGCAGCCGCAGCGGACTGTACATGAGGGTTAATCTACACCACGAAGGCGAACAGATTACGGCCCTGGTTCAGTGTATCGTTGCTGAGACGTTTCTTGGAGAGCCGCCGCCGGATTCGAAAATTCACTGGCGGGATCGCGATAAGTTCAACTGCGCCGTTGAGAATCTGTTCTATGGGCCTGTAAAGAAGGCGGCAGGAGGGCGCACTGATCCGTCCTGAGCGCGTATCATTGCGATTCTGTGAGAATTGGCGGGTTTCGAACCGCTCGATACGGACAGGAAGCAAAGCGGCGCCGAAAACGAAGAAAGACCAAGCGAACGAAGGAATGCGAACGGCGAGGTAATATATACGGGATCGCCAAACGACCCCAAGCCCGCTCTTTATCGGTTGGTCTTCAATCATACTGCGATCTTATTAAGAATGTCTCAGGCGACCGGATTTTGTAATGAACAACCTTTTAGTGCGAGGCGGACGGCAGCTTTCCGGCTCGATCACCCCTTCCGGCAACAAGAATGCCGTCCTACCCATCCTCTGTTCGACACTGCTGACGACCGAGACGGTGGACGTGCACAACGTTCCGGACATCACGGATGTCAAGTATCTCCTTGAGTTTTTTCGCTCCATTGGCAGCGATGTGTCGTGGGACAAGGCAGCGAAGACCGTTACTGTAAACCACAGTAACGTCACCACGGAGGGGTCCGAGCTTCCGGGTGGTATGCGGAGCGCGCTCCTTTTGCTTGCGCCTTTGCTCAGCCGCTGCGGCAAGGTCTCACTGTTCGATCGTTCGCAAGGATGCTCCCTGGGAATTCGAGAGATCGATCCGCACATCGAGATCCTGCGGGCCTTCGGAGCGGTTGTCGAGGATGTGGTCCCGATTAACCTGGTTCTCCCTGACCGCTTTGAAAATGCGTTCTACTGGGCGGATTATGCGTCGGTGACGGCCACCGAGCAGTTTGTTCTCGCGGCCGTGTTGGCGCGGGGCACGTCGAGGCTGGTCAATGCCGCTTGCGAGCCGCATGTGCAGGACCTCTGCAAGTTCCTCGTGACGCTCGGCGCGCGTATTTCGGGAACCGGCACAGGCGTTCTGGAGATCGAAGGGGTGGATCAGCTTTCGGGCGGATCGGTGACCATCAGCCCTGACCATCACGAGATCACGACATTCCTTGCGATCGGCGCGATCACCGGCGGCGAGGTTCGCGTCGAGAACTCTATTCCGCATCACTTCCCGCTGATCGACCGCGTCTTTGAGAAGTTCGGCGTGCATGTGCATCACAAGGACGGCGTATCGTGGGTTGAGGCCGGTCATCCGCTGGTGATCAAAAAACCTTATACGCCGAGCGTCCAGACGAAGATCGAAGGCGCGCCGTGGCCTTACTTCCCTGTGGACTTGCTGCCGCCGATGGTGGCGCTGGCGGTGCGGGCTGAGGGGTCGGTGCTGCTGTGGAACAAGGTTTACGAGGGAGCGTTCGGCTGGGTGTCTGAACTGCAGAAGTTCGGCGCTAACGTGCTCCTGTGCGATCCCCACCGCCTCATCGTATTCGGCACGCCGCGTCTGCTGCCGGCCGTGGTGGAGACGCCGTATATTATCCGCGTCGCCATTGCTTTGTACATGGTGGCGAGCTCGATCGACGGCGAAACGGTGGTTCGCAATGCATCGCCCATCCGGCGCGCGCACCCGCAGTTCGTCGAGAACCTGCAGAGCCTTGGGGCGCAGGTCGAGTGGGTGTAAGTGACTGCCTCGACGGTTAAACATGTAAAGAGCCGATATGCATCGGCTTGCCCTGGCGATTGAAACCAACATGTCAGTCGTCGGTTTTGCCCTGGCGATTGAAATCACGGGCTGGTAAGATCACGAAGTGTCCCTACGGACACTGAAGAATGGCATACGCCATAATCTTCAGTCGGCGAAGGCGGGCGCCCTCTGGGCACTTGTGAACTTGCCAGCCCGTGATTTTAATCGCCAGGGCAAGTGAACGATAACAACTAACGTTTGCGATGGATATGGAAGCTGCTGCGATCATTTCCTCGCTGCTTGGGCAGTCTCGGCTGCCGGCGTGCCATCCGGTTTCGTCTGCGGCGTGAAATATACCTTGGAATTCTGATAGTCGAAGGTCATCACCGTATCCGCAAGCAGTGGGAATCCCACGCGGCCGTCGAATTTTCGTTTGTTGGGCGTTGTCAGGAAGAGTGTCGGTATTTTGCCGTCGAGCTTCGGTATCTCGCTCTCGCCGAGCTTAAGGCTTTGGCCGTCGTAGACATCGGATGTCGCCACGCCGCTTACCGACGAATGCTGCACCGACCCGATCTTGACGAACAAATCGCGCAGGTTGTGCGAATCCACAAAAGGCGCATTCAACTCCGCCGGGAATGATGACCCGGTGTCGATCTCAAGATTTGCTGCCGTTCCTCCGATTGTCCCCTCGACGATCGGCACGCGCTGGCTGCCGAAGAGGATGGGCAGCGCGACATCCGTTTGCTCCGGGGTGAAGGCATTCGCAGCGTAGGTCGTCAGTTTCTTGCCGGCGAGGTCGAGCCGGATAATCCCTGCATTGAACAGCGGAGCGCCGATAATGCCGTCGTAGGGAAGGTTATTTTCCTGGACGGTGCACACCGGGTGTTTCAGGGTGAGCCCTGCCACCGTCGCTGTGTCGATCTCCGCCTGGCCGACGGGCACGAAGCCGCCGGTCGGCCCCTGAACCTCGATCGTTCCGGTTTTGACAGTCACTCCGCAAGCCTTTGCGATGCTTGGCTTGATGACCATGATTTCCGATCCGGTATCCACCAGCAGCGAATACGGCCCCTTGCCATCAATCATCACCCCGACACAATACTTCCCGCTCGGCGCTACGGTCAGCGGCACGGTTACCGGCGCGCTCGTTGATGCCGGCGCGACTGCCTCCGGAGTAGCCGGGATAGGCGCTGCCGGAGCTGTGGCAGGAGTCTCTGCCGGCGCGGCAATTACCGGGCCTGCGGCAAGAACGCATGCTGCGACGCAGCACAGGTTAACTGCATTATTTCGTTTAAAGTTGATGTGCACGAACGGATTATACCCATGACTTCGATGGTCGCCTGAGTTAAGAACCGTTCTGCTCGTGGAAAGTTATTTTGCCCTTTAAAGGGTCAAACTCGCTCACGCAATTACCTCCCGTCTTGATGATCAGCCGGTCCTGCGATGTCCACGAAGCGTCGATTGTCCATGCAGTTATCACAGCGCGCACATTAGATCTTTGGAGATCCCAGCAAAGGAGCGTGTGTTGTGTTGAATATTTTGTGAATGTCAGACCATGGTCATATAATGTGAGGAAACGGCTGTCGGGAGACCAGAAAATAGCGGGATCATAACAGTCGTGGGCGACAAGCGGCGATATGCGGTTTGTTTGCAGATCGATCAGGTGAATGGGAATGGTTTCGAGAACATCGAAGAAGCTGCCTGCGGCATAGGAAAGGTATCGTCCATTTGGCGAAAATTGCAGATGGGATGCGCCGTTAGCTATGCGAAAATTGCGTTTACGCGATTGTCCGCCCGTGATGATTGTGACAGTGATATCAGCCGCTTCTATTGATGGTGACAATTTCACCAATCGGGCGACAGCTGAGCGGCTGTCGCCATCCCGTCCCTGCCATTCAGTATGTTGCAAACCTTCTGATTGTGCCACAGCCGGCATTGCGGCGGCGTTGGGCTCGATTGTGCTCCACCTTCCAACGAGACTTGGGGTATCTGCGTAGAACTCTGTTATGGGAGGGTACCAGGGCAGAGCGCGAAAAGGCGCGGGGGGGGTGAGGGGCATGGATGCCGGCTTCAGGAACGGGCCATGACGTTGCGCATCGACGCAGGCAAGCATTTTCCCGGACGGCGATACCGCCAGGGCTGACCAGTCTATTCCTTTCGGAAGCGCCGGATCCGCCAGCATCTTAAAAGGCATGTTATCCAATTTATTCGGATTGTATGATTGCACTGTCCTATTCCGGGCAAAGCTCCAGCGGACAAGCTTCCGGTCATTCGTGCCGATCAACATCTCGGGAGACTTTGGAAGGAACTGCATCAATTTGAGGAAGCCATTCGCCTGATAGATCGCCACAGGCTGCCAACGATCTGTGCGCCATACCATTACTTGCTGCCGAACGCCGCCGAAACTGCCACGTACGCTTGTTGCGAGATAGCGCCCGTCTGCTGACCAGGCTATGTCCTCAGGCAGACCACATGGCATACTGAGCGTCCGAACAAGAGCCAGATTCTTCGCGCGCCAGATCACGATATCCCTGTCCGAAATACCCACCAAAAGAGCCCCATCCGGTGAGAAAGACATTGCGCCATATGACCTGTCTGCGGCGGATTGTGGACCGACTATTGGTTCTGGTAACCAGAATATGCCAATCATGAGTGAGATAATGACGGCAAATATAGACATGATTGCAGCGTTACAGTTGAGTTTAGCGGACATCGTATACAGACACTCCATATTGAACGGCTGTTGTAACCGAAAGCTTATGATACCTATTGACTACTAATGTAGTTAATAGGTATCTGCCGCCATCTCCGGCCAATACAGCGGAAAAGTCCATAACTTCCGCGGCTTTTACCATACCTTCGCGGCTTTACCGGATGTAGAATTGGCCTGTGTCGAAATCGCGCCGGATTGTCTATCCTGCGTGTGCGGCGGCCACTCTTACAACCGTGAAAAGGCTCGAACAGAATGACAACCATGGACACGGGCGATCTGCGAATCGCCGACGGACCGTTCTCTCCCACCTGGGAATCGCTGCGACAATTCCAGTGCCCCGACTGGTTTCGCGATGCAAAACTTGCCTTTTGGTCGCACTGGGGACCGCAGTCGGTCCCGATGTTTGGCGACTGGTATGCGCGCCATATGTATGTTGAGGGACACGATCAGTACCGGCATCACTGGCGTGTATACGGGCATCCGTCCCAATTCGGATACAAAGACATCGTTCCGCTCTGGAAAGCGGAGAAGTTCGATCCGGAAGGTCTGATGCAGCTCTTTGTGGACGCCGGCGCGAAATACTTCGTGGGGCAGGCGATGCACCATGATAACTTCGACAACTTCGATTCGGAGCACAATCCGTGGAACAGCGTCAACATCGGCCCGAAGCGCGATATCACCGGCCTCTGGCGCGAGGCCGCTCGTAAGCATGGGCTTCCTTTCGGTTTGAGCGAGCATTTGGGCGCGAGCTTCAACTGGTTCGAATCGAATAAGGGCGCGGACAAGACGGGGCCTTACGCAGGCGTTCCCTATGATGGCCGCAATCCTGAGTTTTCTGACCTGTACTATAAGAACGAGGGATACCCGTTGCAGGACGGCGATGCCTGGAACTGGTACACGACCAACGAAGAGTTCCATCGCCACTGGTTTGCGCGCATCAAGGATGTCGTCGACAAGTACCAACCTGACCTCCTCTATTCCGACGGCGGCGTGCCGTTCGGCGACATCGGCCTGCGGATCGTGGCCCATCTCTATAACACCAGTGCGGCCGTACATGGCGTGAACCGGGCCGTGTACAATCAGAAGGACACAGATCCCAATGTCTACACGATTGGCGTGCTCGATATAGAGCGCGGGCAGCGCGACGATATCGCCGAGCATCCATGGCAGACCGACACAAGCGTTGGAGACTGGTTCTACAATGTGAAGGATGTCTATAAGACACCCACTCAGGTGCTTGAGACGCTTGTCGATATCGTCAGTAAGAACGGCAACCTGGTCCTCAATATCCCTCAGCGCCCCGACGGCACTCTCGACGACGAGTGCGACTACCTGCTGCGGCATATGGCAAAGTGGATGAAGGGCAACGACGAAGGGATCTTCGGCAGCCGCCCATATGATGTTGCCGGAGAAGGCTCAGCCGCCGCGGAGGGGGGAGCGTTCAAGGAAGGCGCTGTTGCATGGACGCCGGAAGACTTCCGGTTCACACGCAAAGGCGAGACCGTTTATGCCTACCAGATGCGCCTGCCGGAGAACGGACAATCGGTGATCCGGACGCTTGCGGCCGGAAAGGCGCGACGCGTTGCTGGTGTACGGCTGCTGGGGCATGGCGATGTCGCGTTCGAGCAGACGGCTGAAGGGCTGAAGATTACGCTGCCGGACGTCACGCCGGTTGCAGGGCCGGTTGGGTTTGCGGTGGTGTAGGGAATCCTCTCCGTTACCCCTCCAGCGGCCGTACCTGATTGCCTTGCAGGTGGATGCGGTCGTCGAGCTCAAGGGCGGAGAGCGCTTCGTTGATGCGGTCGCGTATGTTGACGCCGGTGCTTCGGTAGCCGAGTACGCGGCCGGTCTCTATCACCAGCTCTTCGCGGCGCATTCCGAACCCGGCTTTGAGCACGGCCAGCGCAACCTCGCCGATCTCTTCCAGGCTGATCTGCTCAATAGGGCGCGGCGAATGTCCCGGGCTCGGTATGCGCGCGGGAATGGGCGCTCGCGATATGTAGAGGAAGTCGTGCTTCATCTCGATCTTATCCTGCATGATCAGCTCTTCGATATCATCGTCAAAGATCTCACGGATGCGGCTGCGAACACTGCCTAGCGATGCGGCTGTTGCAAGTTTCTGAACGGCCGTGTCTACGGGCAGGGGGCCTTCCTGCTGAATGAGGTCAAGCGCCAGCGCGCAACGCCGCTTCTGGGCGGCCTTTGTCTCTTCATAGAATGTGTCGCGGCCGCCGGGCAGAACCAGATGCGCCGGTTCGAAGTAGGTGATCCCTGGTATCTGATCGGGCGTTGCCGTGGCGACATCATTCTGGTGAATGCTGGCAGGCGGCTGGGGCGCAGCGCCGTAGGCGGGACGAGTTTCGCGTACGACGGCCGGGGCTGGGCGCGCAGTCTGTGGCAATTGCAAAGACAATTGAGCCGGCAGATCGGTAGGATGCTTCGGCGATTGCGCCATAGATGTCGCAGGCGGTTCGGCGATGGGCGGAGATTTTGCATCGGCGACTGCCTTTAATATCGCCTCGATTTCGCGCTTCTGGTTGCGAACCCAGTCGGTGGACCAGACGCGATGCAGGCGCCAGCCGAGATCGCGCAGGACGCTGCCGCGCAGGCGGTCGCGTTCGCGCGCAGTGGCGGCATCGCGGTAGAAGCGGCTGTCACATTCGATGCCGAGCAGGTACTCATCGGGGTTGTCGGGATCGCGCACGGCAAGGTCGATAGCGTACTCGAAACGTCCGATATGTCTCACGACATCCAGGCCGGCCTGTTTTAATGCGGTCTCGACGGCCGCCTCGAATTCAGCCTGTTTGTGCGGCATGGGCGCGAGTATCGCGCCGCCTGACTGCGCATACTCCAGATATTCGCGGAGGAGTTTTGGGCCGGTCTTGTCTGTGCGGTTCAGGTCGATCTCTCGCGGAACGATGGAACTGACGACTGTCATGGCGTGGCGGGCGCGTGTCACGGCGACATTGAGACGGCGCTCACCTCCTTCGGAGTTAATCGGGCCGAAGTTCATCGAGAGCTTGCCTTCAGGAGTACGGCCAAAGCCGATGCTCAGGAAGATGGCGTCACGTTCGTCTCCCTGGACGTTCTCGATATTCTTGACGAAGAACCCCTCCGCGCCGTGGTCGCTCAAGATTGCGGCGATATCGGCATTATCACGCCCACGCGCCTCCGCTTCTGACTCGATCATCGACTTCTGCGATTCGTTAAAGGTGATCACTCCCAATGAATGCCCGGGATGATCCTTTGCATATTCCAGGAGCAGGTCGATGACGCGCTTTGCCTCAACCGGATTGTTGCGCCTGGTTTGCCCTGGATAGTAAATGCCGTCCGGGATATATGCGAACTTGACCGCCGATGGTATCCTCGGCGATGGGAATGCCGTGATATCTTCGTAGAAGTGCTTTTTTGAGAAAGCGATCAGGGAATCGTGCCGGCTGCGGTAGTGCCATGTGAGCGGGTGTTCCGTGAACTGCGTGGACTCGGCGCTTGCCATGGTGGCTGCGGCCTGCAGCACACTTTCGTATTGGATGGCTTCCTCGTCCTCCTCGGCATCATCCTCAAGGCTTTTGAAGAACGAGGTTGGTGGAAGCTGCTTGGTGTCTCCGGCGATCACGACCTGCTTTGCCCGAAGCAGGGAGCAGATGGCGTCCTCGGTGAAGATCTGCGAAGCCTCGTCGAAGATGACGACATCGCAGCGGATGGCCTCGGAATCCAGGAAGAGGCTCACCGAGAGCGGGCTCATCATCAGGCAGGGCTTGAGAGCGAAAAGCAGATTGGGAATGTCGGCCAGCATCTTCAGGATCGGCTTCGTCCGTTTTTGCGCCAGCATCTTCTTTAATGCCCCGACTTCGCCGAAGTCCTGCAAGCGTGTTGGACGTCCCCTGTGTGCAAGGATGCGGATCTGCTGTGGGGCGGCCTCGATCTGGGCGCTGTCCATACGGCAGAACTCGGCGATCTGACGGCCATGGTCCTCACCGTTGAATTTACGCAGAGCCGGAATGGTGTCGCAGACGGCATCGTGCCAGAGGCGGAAGAAGCGCTTTCGGAAGGCCGGCACGACGCTTGCTGCCGGAATGTTACGGTTGACGGTGGTCTCAAAAAACGAGAGCAGGCCGATGTCGGCGCACTCTTTGCGCAGGTTCTGGAAGTCGATCCACTGCTCCATCTCTCCCAATCTG
>Ga0207671_10000721_pt1 | contig 42150 bp, 39 predicted proteins | sample KBSC24metaG_FD_184352 | JGI IMG/M metagenome (GOLD analysis project Ga0207671, IMG submission 184352) | Corn rhizosphere microbial communities from Kellogg Biological Station, Michigan, USA - KBS C2-4 metaG (SPAdes) (version 2) | ecosystem: Host-associated > Plants > Roots > Rhizosphere > Soil...
CTTTATTCGGGTACGCCGTTTTATAAAATGCTTCGTCCAGCGCTGCTTTTTCTATCAGTCCTACTTTGGTAATAAGCACGTGAAAATACCTGTCTGCATCATTTTCTTCCAGGCCCAAATCTTTCACTATAAAATCTCTTTCCTTTTTTTCAAAGGCTGTTGAGGGCTGTATAACAAAACTGTCATCCTTTTTTTTACCCATCAGGCTACTGCGGAAAGCGGCATCAAAATATTTTACCAGTAAGGAATTCTCTTTCTGTATACCGCCTTCAATGGCATTGCCAGCTGCATCGCTTTCTGTAAAAGTTACATTCAGTACGTTCTCGTCGCTGGTTACTGTTTCCGGATCGGTCATTTTACCATTGCGTGTCCGCAAGCGGTCGATTTCTTCGTTAATACTTTCTGTTGTTGGAGTGACCTTGTAACGGGTTAGTGTTGCTGTAGCCAGGTCTGGAATGGTGAATTCGGGTTTCAGTCCCACTTCAAAAGCAAACGCATATTCTGCAGGATTGCTCATATTTAGCTGGCTGGCATCATTTTCCGGAAGGGGAAGCGGCTGCGCAAAGATTTCCAGTTTTTCGTTCACCATATAATCAGACAGGCCTTTTTCCACACTCTTTAAAACTTCGTCTGCAAAAACCGAAGAGCCATACATTTTCTTTACCATCCCGGTTGGTACCATGCCCTTGCGGAAGCCGGGTATATTGGCCGATTTACTGTAAGATTTGATTGCTTTTTCAAAAGAAGGCAGGTAATCATCCTTTGCCACTTTAACAACGATTTTTTCATTCAATAAACCGATGTTTTCCCTGGTAACTGTTGCCATTGTGTTTAGTTGAGTAGTTGAATAGTTGATCGGTTGACTGGCCGGCTAACGCTTGTTTTATCAAGCAACTAATCAACTTCTCAACCAATCAACTGAAAAAGTGCGGATAATAGGGGTCGAACCTACATGCCTTGCGGCGCCAGATCCTAAGTCTGGTGCGTCTGCCAATTTCGCCATATCCGCTTTTCCGAATTTTGGGATGGCAAAAGTAAGCCTTTTGAAGAACAAAAACCATGCTTTTTTCGTAAATTCGTTATCCATGGATACTGTAGCCGCCACGCCTAAATATAACCTCAACGAAGAACAGGAAAAGAAACTCATCTTACGTGAATACCGTGCTTTACTAAGGAGCCTGAAAACTAAATTAAAGCCAGGCGACAAGGAACTTATCCGCCACGCCTTTGAAATGGCGGCTGAGGCGCATAAAACCATGCGCCGGAAAAGCGGGGAACCCTATATACTTCACCCGCTGGCTGTGGCCCAGATATGTGTGGAAGAAATCGGCCTGGGCGTTCGCTCTACTATTTGTGCCTTGTTGCATGATACTGTGGAAGATACGGATATCAGCCTGGAAGATGTGCAGCGCGAATTTGGCCATGAAATAGCAAGAATTGTAGACGGGCTAACCAAAATATCAAACGTCATAGATGTTAACGCTTCACAGCAGGCAGAAAATTTTAAAAAGATATTATTAACACTTACCGATGATCCCCGTGTGATATTGATAAAACTGGCCGACAGGCTGCACAATATGCGCACACTGGAAAGCATGAAACGTGAAAAGCAGTTGAAAATATCTTCGGAAACGGTATATGTGTATGCACCGCTGGCACACCGTATGGGCTTATACAATATTAAAACCGAGCTGGAAGATTTGGCAATGAAGTACCTGGAGCTGGATACCTACAAGGAAATTGCCCGCAAACTGGCTGAAACAAAAAGGGAAAGAACCCGCTACATCAATGAATTTATACGCCCCATAAAAGAAAAACTGGAAAAAGGTAATTATCAATTTGAAATCCAGGGCCGGCCCAAAAGCATTCACTCCATATGGAACAAGATGAAGAAAAAGGGGGTAAGTTTTGAGGAGGTCTATGACTTGTTTGCCATCCGCATTATCCTCGACTCGCCGCAGGAAAAAGAAAAATCAGACTGCTGGAGCGTATATTCTATGATAACTGATGAATACACCCCTTCGCCGGAGCGGTTGCGCGACTGGCTGAGCAATCCTAAAAACAACGGGTATGAGGCCTTGCATACAACGGTAATGGGTCCCCAGGGGAAATGGGTGGAAGTACAGATACGTACCCGGCGCATGAATGAAATTGCAGAGAAAGGCCTGGCGGCGCACTGGAAATACAAGGAAGACACTGCCGATGAAAGCCGTTTTGACAAATGGTTCCAGCAAATACGGGAAGTATTGAATACGCAGGATACCGATTCGGTAGACTTTCTGCAGGATTTTAAAACCTCCTTCCTGGCCGAGGATATTTATGTATACACGCCAAAAGGTGATGTGAAAATGTTGCCGGTTGGATCAACCGCGCTGGACTTTGCCTTCTCTATTCACAGTGCGGTAGGATCTCAGTGTATTGGTGCCAAGGTAAACCACAAATTGGTGCCCATTAGCCATAAACTGCGCAGTGGCGACCAGGTAGAGATTATTACTTCTGCCAAGCAAAAACCTACAGAAGACTGGCTGGGTTTTGTGGTGACGGCCAAGGCAAGGGCAAAAATCAAAGACGCGCTGAAGGAAGTAAAAAGAGGTATTGCAGAAGAGGGTAAATACATATTGCAAAAAAAACTGGAAGGTGTAGGGGCGGCGATGAACCAGCATAATATTGATGAGCTGACCAATTTTTACAAACTCAATTCATCGCTCGACCTGTTTTATGATATCGCGGTAAAATCTATTGATCTGAAAGAGATCAAAGAGTTCAATAAATCGGGCGATAAGCTGGAAATACCCAGACCGGTAAGAACGCCGGTAGAAATAAAAGGTGATGCATCGCTTTCTTCACTCACAAAAAAAGATGCGGAACTGATCATTTTTGGCGAAAGCAGTGATAAGATCATGTACACACTTGCCAATTGCTGCAAGCCAATTCCGGGCGATGATGTATTCGGATTTGTAACCACCGGCAAGGGATTAACGATACACCGTACCAATTGCCCCAATGCCGCCAAATTACTGGCTAATTATGGTCACCGCGTGGTAAAAACAAAATGGGCCAAGAACAAAGAGATTTCATTTCTTACCGGTTTAAAAATTGTTGGGCTGGACGATGTGGGTGTGATTCATAAAATTACCAATCTTATTTCAGGTGAAATGAAAATTAATATCAGTGCGCTAACGGTAGAAGCAAATGAAGGTATTTTTCATGGTAATATTAAAGTATTTGTACACGACAAGGAAGAACTGGAAGAGTTGGTGCAAAGACTGCTTAAATTAAGTGGTATACAATCGGTAGACAGGTATGATACCGAGAAGGAATAATTTATTCGGATTTTGAATGATAAATGTTGAATTATTGGGGGCCAATCCCCCATTTATAATTTTAAATACAAAATTTAAAATTTGTTCAAACAAATCAGTTCATTCAGCTATTTTTGCCACTTCTCAATAACAGTTCAACATTCATTTTTTATGGTAGATGCGATTTTGGGTTTGCAGTGGGGAGATGAAGGAAAAGGAAAGATTGTAGATTATTTTGCTCCGAAATATGATGTTATAGCCCGTTTCCAGGGTGGTCCAAATGCAGGTCATACGCTATATGTTGGCGACAAAAAAGTGGTACTTCACCAAATACCTTCCGGCGTATTTCATGAACAAACCGTTAACCTGATTGGTAATGGGGTGGTACTTGATCCGGTTACCTTAAAAAGGGAGTGCGAAATTGTTGCGTCATTTGGTGTGGATGTAAAGAAAAACCTGTTCATTTCGCAGCGTACCAATATTATAGTGCCTACGCACCGGGCCCTGGATAAAGCTTCTGAACTGGCAAAGGGCAACGATAAGATAGGTTCAACATTAAAAGGCATTGGTCCTGCCTATATGGATAAAACAGGCCGCAATGCACTGCGTGTAGGTGATTTGCTGGACAATGATTTTAAAAAATCTTATACACAGCTAAAACAAAAACACCTGCAATTACTGGGTAATTTTAATTTCCAGGAAGATATCAGCGGCTGGGAAGAAGAATTTTTTGAAGCGATAGAATTTCTGCAACAGCTTAATATTGTAAACGGGGAATATTTTATCAACGATAAAATAGCAAAAGGTAAAAAAGTGCTGGCGGAAGGCGCACAGGGAAGTATGCTGGATGTTGATTTTGGCACTTTCCCTTTTGTAACTTCATCCAATACAACCAGTTCTGGTATTTGTTCGGGCTTGGGTATTGCACCACAAAAAATACGCGATATCATAGGGGTTACCAAGGCTTATTGCACCCGGGTGGGCAGCGGGCCTTTTCCCACCGAGTTAAATGATGCTACCGGCGAAGAATTGCGTAAGTTGGGGAGTGAATTTGGTGCAACCACCGGCAGGCCCCGCCGTTGCGGATGGATTGACCTGGTAGCGCTGAAATACGCCTGTATGATAAATGGTGTTACAAAAGTAATAATGACGAAAGCCGATATTTTGGATAATTTTAAAGAACTGGAAGTATGTACGGCCTATAATATCGGGGGTAAAGAGTTGCAGGAAGTGCCGTTCCAGATGATGCACAAGAATATAGTGCCGGTTTTGAAATCTTTCAGCGGATGGAATTGCAATACCATTGCAGCGAAAACAGTTGCTGAATTGCCTGAGAAAATGAAAACCTACGTAAACTATATAAACCAGTATATTGGCGTAAATGTTTCTCATATTTCAAATGGTCCGGGGCGCGAACAGATAATACATGTTGGATAAAAAAACAAGAAAAAAATATTTAAAAAAATTTGGCGATTTAAAAAGTTCGCCGAAATTTTACACTAATCAAAAATCCTATTAGACCATGGCGAAGTCAAGTAAGGACAAACCGGTAAAAAAAGCTGCACCAAAAGATGCAGATGAAAAGGCGGAAAAAGCATCTCCGAAATCTAAGAAGCAATTGGATGATGATGATGACATCGATGACGATGATGACGATGATCAGCCCAAAGCTTCAAAAGGCAAAGCTTCAAAAAGCAAGAAGGATGATGACGATGACGACGATGATGATGTAGACGTAGAAGATGATTGGGAAAAAGTAGAAGAAGAGGAAGAATGGGATCCTGATTTTGATGAATTTGATATTCCCAAATCCAAGACGAAGAAAACCACCGGCTCCGGTAGTGGTGGCGCAAAAAAAGGCAAAGGCGAAGAAGAGGATTTGGGTGTAGATGATGATTTTAAAGACATGGATCTTTTTAATGACAGCGGCTTTGATGATGAAGATGATGACTATTAAGTTCCTGAGGTAATCTACTATCTTGGACAGTAATTTTATTTCTTTTCCAATAACAGATTTTAAACGTACAAAACAACAGGTGTTGAGTTGGGCAAACCAGTTCAGCACCTGTTGTTTTCTGGACAATCACCAATACCAGTTTAATCATCATACCTATGAATGCATAGCTGGTGCAGGTGCTGCAGATGATGTAGCAGCAAATGCTGGCAACGCATTAAACCAGCTTCAGCAATTTCAACAAAAACACAATGGCTGGCTCTTTGGTCATTTGGGCTACGATTTGAAAAATGAAGTGGAAGAACTTGTTTCCACCCACCCCAATCATATTAATTTCCCGGACCTGTATTTCTTTTCTCCACAAACGGTTTTGTTATTCAACCAGCATGAATTGTTTATTGCAGCAGAAAACACTGCAAGCGCGAACCGGGCTTTTACTGAAATTACCGCCATGCCCGTGCAGGATGAGCCTGCTGAAAAAAATCAGTTGGTCTTTCAGCAACGGTTTTCAAAACAGGCGTATATTGATGTTATTGAAAAATTGCGCGGCCACATTTTGCGCGGTGATTGTTACGAGATTAATTTTTGCCAGGAATTTTTTGCCAATCATGCTGCAATAGATCCGGTATATGTATACCAGCAGCTCAGCAATATTTCTCCCACTCCCTTTGCGGCCTTTTATAAAGTAAGGGATAATTACCTGCTTTGCGCAAGCCCCGAACGTTATCTTAAAAAAGAAGGCAGTACCATTATCTCTCAGCCAATAAAAGGCACCAGCAGCAGAAACGCGGCCGATGCAGGAGCAGACGAGATAAATAAAGAACGATTATACCGAAGTAGTAAGGACCGGGCAGAAAATGTAATGGTGGTAGACCTGGTAAGAAACGACTTATCCCGGCTGTGTATTGAAGGCAGTGTGCAGGTAGACGAACTGTTTGGCATATATTCTTTTCCCCAGGTGCACCAAATGATATCTACCATCAGTGGCACACTACAGCCCAACCTGCTGTTTACCGACATCATAAAAAAAACTTTTCCGATGGGCTCTATGACGGGGGCACCCAAAAAGAAAGTAATGGAGCTGATTGAAAAATATGAAAATGTAAAACGCGGTATATTTTCAGGTGCTGTAGGTTATATACAACCTGGTGGCGATTTTGATTTTAACGTAGTGATACGGAGTATTATGTACAATCAGCATAATCAATATTTATCATACCTGGTTGGATCGGGCATTACCTATTACAGCAACGCATATGATGAATATGAAGAATGTTTGTTAAAAGCCGCGGCAATAAAATCTGTTTTCCTATAGAACGAACATGTTTATAAGGCCTGCTCATCTGGCTTGCCCGGGGACATTGCGGCGTATGTATTTGCGCATAAAAAAAGGACGCACCATCAGAATGGGTGAGTCCTTTTTTTTTGCTTGCCGTTACTTATTTTTTAGCCATCCTGGTTGCCAGTATGGTGCTGTCTTTTGCAGCAGATGGGTTGTTATTGCTGGTAGTGCTATTTACGGCACTGTTCAGCAGCAACTGTATAGATTCATTTAAGATCTGGTATTTATTTGCGTTGAACAATTCAAGTTTATCTGCCGGCAATTTTATTTCATAGCTGTTGTTGGCTCCGGCCATTACTTTATCAAAATCCGGGTTGTACCGGTTAAAATCTGCCAGCTCCATCACTATGTTTTTGGCAATAACAGATGAGTAATACTTGCCAGATATCGTTTGCGATTTGGCTTCATCCAGTTCTGCGGCTGTGAGCCGGCGGTTGAAAATATAGGTGCCGTTTACCCCATAGTTTTCATCCGTTTCCTTTTTTGTAAGCGTACACAATCCGCCCTGGCCTTCAAAAATATAATGGGTGCCAATAAATTTTTTTACATGGTTACGGCTTTCTGCGGGCAGGTAGTACTGCAAGTCCCAGAAATTACGGCTGCCACTTTTGCGGATGGCTTTTAAGACATTTCCTGCGCCTCCGTTGTAAGCGGCAATTACCAGCAGCCAGTCGCCGAACTGGTCATATAAATCGTTCAGGTATTTAGCGGCTGCGTGGGTGCTTTTTATGTAGTTGGTGCGCTCGTCTGTTTTGCGGTTTACTTTCAGGCCCAATACCCTTGCGGTGGCTGGCATTAATTGCCACGGACCTACTGCGCCGGCCCAGGAAACAGCGCCGGTATGAAGCCGCGATTCAATAACGGCCAGGTATTTTAGCTCCTTTGGAAGATTGTACGAAACAAGTATGGCGTCCATGACATTAAAGTATGGTTTGCCCCAGGACCGCATATTTTCAAGGTCTTCCGTATTCTTTTCAATATAATCCTGTACAAAACTGATGGCCCTTGGGTTTAAACGCGGCCCACTGTTATTGGCAAAATTGTCGGTATCAAAAAGATCCTTAAATCCTTTCTTTTTGGCAACCACCAGGGGTGCTGTGGCTGTTGCAGTAGCTGCTTTTATACTGTCTTTTGCCGCAGATACGGATTCAATGGCTACAGCCGACGACTCCAGGGACACCGCCGGTTGCGCATTGGCAAACGATAGTAAGATTAGCAAAATGCCAATTAGTGATAAAACATTTTTCATTGTTGTAGTTTACGTTCACAAAATCAATACTGCAGTTGTACAATGATTTGTTTCAGAAGGATACCGGAAAGAAGGGATACAAAAAACGCAAAAAACGCGATAGCGGAACTGGAAAAGTGCAATTATTGAGCCAGTAATTGGTGCGCCAGCTGCAACAAATATAGTTCGGAAAACTGGTTTGTCATAGCCTGCAGGCCAAAAGGCATGCCATTGGAGTGTTTAAAAAGGGGAATGGAAACGGCAGGAATGCCAACAAGATTGGCGTAAACTGTATATATATCAGCCAGATACATGGCGATGGGGTCGTCCATTTTTTCGCCGATTTTGAACGCGGTGGAGGGTACCGTGGGAAGCAGGATAACGTCAAAATCGTTAAAAATCTCCCGGGTTTTATCTAAAAGCTTTTTTCTTACTTTTTGGGCCTGTGTATAATAAGCATCAAAATAACCGGCGCTTAAAACAAAGGTACCCAGCAGAATACGGCGTTTTACTTCCCGCCCAAAGCCTTCTGAGCGGCTTTTTTTGTAAAAATCAGTTAAATCAAGGCCTTCTTTACTGCTGCGGTAGCCAAATCTTACCCCGTCATACCTGGAAAGATTAGAAGATGCTTCGGCTGTAGTGAGCACATAATAGGCAGGGACAATATAGTCTATCAGCCCAAAGTTAACGGGCGCTACCTGGTGGCCCAGGCTGGAAAGGTTGCTAATAAAACCGCTGATGCTGGCTGATATTTCTTTATCAAGCCCGGGATGGTTCAACGCATCCTCAAAATAGCCAATTCGCAGTTTTGTGGGCGTTTCCCGGATGCCATTTACATAGTCGGGCACACTGGTGGTGGCAACAGTGCTGTCAAAATCATCTTTGCCGGAGATTACCTGCAGTACAAGCGCTGCATCGGGTATATTCTTTGAAAAAATACCGATCTGATCAAAAGAAGAACCATAGGCAATAAGCCCGTGCCTGGAGATGCTACCATACGTGGGTTTAAGACCAACAATGCCGCAGAAATCGGCAGGTTGTCTTACAGACCCGCCGGTATCGCTTCCCAGGCTTACCATACAAAGACCGGCCTGTACCGCTACCGCCGAACCACCGGATGAACCGCCCGGTACTAGGTCTTCATTCAGTGCATTGCGTGTGTTACCATAGTAAGAATTTTCATTGCTTGAGCCCATAGCAAATTCATCGCAATTGCAGGCGCCGAGAATAATGGCTTCTTCGTCCAATAATTTTTGTACCGCGGTGGCATTGTAAGTGGCGGTGAAACCCTGTAAGATATGAGAAGCTGCGGTAACCTTATGTCCCTTATAACAGATGACATCTTTAATGCCAACTATTACGCCATGCAGTTTGCCGGTTGGTTTACCGGCTAAACGCCGCTGATCCAATGCCGCAGCTTTTTGCAAAGCCTCTTGTGAAAAGACTTCGGTGAAGGCATTTAATTGTTTGCACGCATCTATACGGTGCAAAAAAAACTCAACAGCTTCCACACAGGTGGTAGTGCCATTGAGTAAATTGTTTTGGTATTGTTGTATTGAGTGAAAACTAAACAAAAGAATCCTTAAACTTCGAAAGAGAAATTAGTGAAAAGAAAAAACGCAGGACCGTTACTATACTTTGGTTTCTTTTTCTTTTAAACCTTCTTCAATCTCCTTGGTAACGTTGCTTTTTGCATCGTTAAATTCACGGATACCTTTTCCAAGACCTTTCATTAGTTCAGGAATTTTGCGACCACCGAATAACAACAAAACGATTATCAGGATGATGACAATTTCTTGTGTTCCGAGTACTCCCAACAACACAGGTTTTACATTTGCTTGTAGCATAATAAATAATTGAAGTTCAAAGATAGTAAAGACTGCAAAATGTATGCATATTTTATTTGCGATACATTGTTATTAACGAAAAATAAGCGCGATTATGATTTGACCGGGACCTTCTTAACCGGCGGCTAACAAAAAAGGACGCCTTCGGGGCATCCTTTTTTATATTTTTTACTGATTGTATTATACTTTTTGGGCAACCGCCATTTTCTTTTCCTGTATCCTTGCTCTTTTGCCGCTTCTTTCGCGCAGATAGTACAATTTAGCACGACGTACTTTACCTGTTTTGTTCAGTACAATGGTATCAATATTAGGTGAATAGAGTGGAAATGTTCTTTCTACACCTACGCCATCAGATATCTTGCGAACGGTAAAAGTCTGTGTAAAACTAACACCCTGTCTTTTAATAACGTCTCCACGAAAACCCTGGATACGCTCTTTACCACCTTCAATAATCTTATAGTTAACGGTAATGTTATCGCCAGCTTTAAACTTTGGAAATTCTTTTCCTTTTGTTAACTGCTCGTGTACAAATGCTACGGCGTTCATATCTTTAAATTTATAGGACGGCAAAGGTAGCGTTTTATTTTAATTTTGAATGATAATTTTTGAATTATCTGGCCGAAAAATTCAATTTATCATTCAAAATAATTACCTGGCTACATTTACAGCCCGTTTTTCACGAATTACGGTCACCTTAATCTGTCCGGGATAAGTCATTTCAGTTTGAATTTTCTGGGCTATTTCAAAAGATAGCCGGTCGCTGTCGGCATCGGTTACTTTATCGGCCTCTACAATGACCCTCAGTTCGCGGCCAGCTTGTATGGCATAAGCCTTTTCAACACCGGGGTAAGTAAGTGCCAGGCCCTCCAGTTCCTTAATACGTTGCAGGTATTGCTGCATGATTTCGCGGCGGGCACCCGGGCGGGCGCCGCTAATGGCATCGCAGGCTTGTATGATGGGGGAGATAACATATTGCATCTCCATTTCATCGTGGTGAGCGCCAATGGCATTTACCACCGCCGGATTCTCGCCATATTTTTCTGCAATCTTGGCGCCCAGCAATGCGTGGCTTAATTCGCTCTCCTCGTCGGGCACCTTTCCAATATCGTGTAACAGACCGGCACGTTTAGCCAGTTTTGAATTCATACCCAGCTCGGCCGCCATCGTTGCACATAAATTGGCTACTTCGCGGCTATGCATCAACAGGTTCTGACCATAAGAAGAACGGAACCTCATCTTTCCAACAATACGTACCAGTTCTTTATGTAAACCATGAATACCCAGTTCTATTACTGTACGTTCGCCAATTTCCATTATCTGCTCCTCAATCTGGCGGCGGGTCTTTTCTACTACTTCTTCAATACGTGCCGGATGTATTCGTCCGTCTGCCACCAGGCGTTGCAGGCTCAAACGGGCAATTTCCCGGCGAAGGGGGTCAAAAGAAGAAAGCACAATGGCTTCCGGGGTATCGTCAACAATAAGATCTACACCGGTAGCAGCTTCAATGGCGCGTATGTTACGGCCTTCGCGTCCTATTATCTGACCCTTTATCTCGTCGCTTTCGAGGTTAAAGACGGTGATGGAATTTTCTATGGCCTGTTCCGCCGCCGTACGCTGGATAGACTGAATGATGATTTTGCGGGCTTCTTTATTGGCCTTTTGTTTGGCATCGTCAATAATTTCCTGCTGCAGGCCAAGCGCCCTGGTATGAGCTTCCTGTTTCAGGCTTTCGATCAGCTGGGCTTTGGCATCTTCGGCAGAAAGCTGGGCTACCTTTTCCAGGCGGCGAATATGCTCTTCCTGGTGTTTCTCCAGCTCTGTGCGTTTTACATTAATTACTTCAATCTGCCGGTTCAGGTTTTCCTTTATGGCTTCGTTTTCCTTAATCTGCTTGTCTAAACCGGTTTCCTTTTGCGTAATGCTGATTTCTTTTTGCTTAATCCGGTTCTCTGTTTCGCCGATTTTACGGTTGCGTTCCAGCACTTCCCGGTCATGATCTGATTTTAACTGAACGAATTTTTCTTTGGCTTCCAGCAGTTTCTCTTTCTTTACTGTTTCGGCATTAGCCTGTGCATCTGCGATAATTTTCTGTGCTTGTTGTTCTGCTTCCTGAACTTTATTTTGTGTGTTTTTCGCGAAGACCAGCTTACCCGCTATAAGTCCCGCTATTAGTGCAACAATGCCAATTATAACCTCTATAATGGTAGAATCCATTGAATTTGTTTTTAATACGGTTTACAATCCTGTTATTATTTCTCTCCAATTGCATAAAATGGGTAAAATAAGTAGGTAGTTGGCGAAAATACAAAAGATACCGCATATTATAAGTGTTGAAATTTTCATAAATGACAGGCAGGCATGAAAGGCTTGCTGTAATTTGCCGCCATTAAATAACAGACATGAAAGGGATTATTTTTTTGATAATGGCTTTAGCAGGTGCTCATTCAATAGTTGCCCAGTCCTCCACATTTACACTAACGGGTGACATCAGCAACCTAAAGGCGCCCGTTGAATGGGTGTTTATCAGTTATTCGGCACACAACCAGCACATCACCGACAGTGTGCAGGTAAAACAGGACAGCTATAGTTTCAAAGGAAATATTGATGAACCCATTCAAGCAGAGCTTAGGGTACGTTATAAAACGGGGAGGGTCAATACCGCCAGGATACCGTTTAATTCCAAACGCGATTACGCCATTGTGTTCCTTGAACCCGGCAATATTACAGTGGCTTCTATCGATTCATTTGCCAATGTAGCCGTTACAGGTTCGGCAGCAGACGCTGAGTATCGCAAACTGCAGGAATTGGCAAAGCCGTATGACAACCAACTGGCCGAACTATACCAAAAATCTGCACTGGCCGGAAGAACCATGGACACCGGTTTAATTCGCCTGCTGGAAAAACAGATAGACAGTGTGAATGAGCTGGCCAATGAAAGAATTTATGGTACTTATGTGAAGAACAACCCTGCCTCGCCGATTGCATTGTATGCACTAAAAAACTGGGCCGGGTACGAAATAGATGCCGCAAAAGTAGAACCCGTATTTAAAACGCTGCCGGCGGCTGTACGCAATACCGCCTCGGGAAAAGAAATGGGTGATAAAATAAACACGGCTAAAAAAACAAGCATTGGACAAATAGCCATTGAATTTACACAAAACGATACGCTTGGAAAACCGGTAAAACTAAGTTCATTTCGTGGAAAATACCTGCTGGTAGATTTCTGGGCATCCTGGTGCCGCCCCTGCAGGTTGGAAAATCCCAACCTGGTAGGCGTTTTTAATAAGTACAAAGACAAAGGATTCCAGGTGCTAAGCGTATCGCTGGACAGGCCGGGTACGAAAGACAAGTGGTTAAAGGCCATACACGACGATGGCCTGCATTGGTGGCATGTATCTGATCTGAAATACTGGGATAATGAAGTGGCGCGGCAATATGGCATTGAGGCCATACCGCAAAACCTTTTGCTGGATCCGTCTGGAAAAATTATTGCAAAAAATCTGCGTGGGGAAGATTTAGGCAGGAAATTGGCGGCCATTTATCCCGATTGATACAACCAAAAGCTTTAGCCGGCATTTTTGTTGTACCGTTGTGCCGGCAAATCCTATTTCATAAGCACACCCTTTTTCATTTTATATAAAATCAATATTGTAATTTATTTATGGCAAAGAGAATTTTTTTATCCATTGCAATGATAGCTACAGTTGCTATAGCGGGACATGCCCAAAAGATTGCGGTTACAAAAGGACAGAAGCTGGAAACACTGACCACTACAAAAATGACCATGGAGATGATGGGGCAGAATATAAACAATGAAAGCGGCGCTACCACCGATATTGAAGTAAAGGACGTAAATGCCGAAGGATTTTTATTTAGCAGCGTCATTAAACGCATGACAACTAAAGTAAGCGGAATGGGGCAGGATATTAGTTTTGACTCTGATAAAAAAGAAGATATGGACGGCCAGATTGGCCAGGCTGTAAAAGATCAGATAAATGTACAGCAGGAAATACAGGTAGATCAAAAAGGAAAGGTAATCAGCACAACCGCCAGCAGCGATAAAAAGACAGGGGGCATGGCTGATATGATGAGTATAACCGGCGACGTAACCAAGGGACAGCCTTATCCCATACTTATTCAACTGCCGGCTAAAACGGTTAAGCCTGGTGATACGTGGGTTGACTCAAGCGGTACCACTGCCACTATCAAAACAGTTACTACGTATACCTTAAAACAAATCAATGCGGATGGGGCTTTGGTCAGTTTCACCGGCACATTGGCAAAAAATGGCACCATTGAACAAAATGGTATGGAAATACAAATGGATATGTCGGGTACCACCAAAGGCGAAGCCGTTTATGAGGCGGGCACGGGCTTGTTGAAAACATCTTCTACCGTTTCTGATATAAAGGGAACGCTGGGTATTATGGGCCAGAATGCACCACTTAGCGCAACTGTTACCGCAAATGTGGTGGCAAAAAAATTATAGGCTAAGAGCAAAAAGAGTGAAAGAGCAAAAAGAGTAAAGAGCCGGAGGGAAGTTAAAGGCTCCTCAAAAAACAATGGTCGCTCCCTTCTTGTGGCGTATTGGGTCTGTAAATTAAATTGTGTCAAAAGAATATTTTGATGTAGCAAAAAGAGGCGGGACAGCTCAACTAAAAGAGCAAGGACCGCCTCTTTTTTGCTGCTGTTGGCAGGCTCTCTTTTTCTCCTTATCTCTTAGCCCCTTAGCCCTCTTCCAGGCTCTTGTCCAGCAATAATTCCAATTTTTCCAGTCTTTCCGTTATTTCATTTACTGCAGGCAGGTTGCTGCCAGACTGTTGGGTGGCATACCACAAAACCACCATACCTATATAATCCTGCATGTCCTTTCCTGCAAACTGGGTTTTAAACTCAATGATTTTATCGTTGATCAGTTTAATGGTTTTGCGCACTATCTCTTCGTCTTTGGGTTCCACCCTTACCCGGTAGGTCCGGTCGCCCAGTAAAAGATTTATTGGAATTAATTCATTCATAAATTGTTGGTTTCAAAATGATTTTATATATTTATTCACACTTTATCCACTTTTTTGATTTTGCCAATTCCGTACCAATGAAAAATTTCTCCTACAACCACTAAAATCACTTCTTATGTTCGCCAAAGTTAAGTCCCCTGTTTTTATTGATTCACTGAAATTCGAAGTCTCCTCACCCAAACCTGCTTATCTAAAGGCTGTGCTAAGGGATGATAAGGGGAGTGTCTGCAGCACTTTTGAAACCAACCTGGCCAAGGTAGAAAATGAACTTACCTGGCGCAATTTGAATGACTTACCGTATGGTGTGTATACCATGGAATTGTCGCACGGTAAAGATGAGATGAAGGTACGACTGGTAAAAAGGGTGTAACTATTCACTAAGCAGGCCAATGCACCTGTCTATTTCCTTTACATAGTGATTGATTCTTTTCTCCAGGTCTTTTCTATCTTCCTCATTCAGATTATTGGTAGCTGTTTTAAGAATGGATACTTTCTGTTCCAGTTCGTCTATCTGCCTGTTTCGTTCTGCCTGCAGGTCTTTTATACCGGTTAGTTCTTTTTTCAGCTTTTCATTTTCTTTTTGCACTGCCCGGTATTGTTTCAGCAACTGCTGAAGTTTTTCGTTGATGCGTTGTATGTGTTGTTCTAATGGATTCATTAAAAACACTAATTAACGCGAATGGGAACTCGTTGGCACCTATTCGTGTCTGGTTTATTTTCTTATTTCCGCACTCAATTCAGTCTCCATTGCCGTCATTATCTTACTCATCATGCCATCAATTTCTTTGTCGGTCAATGTTTTTTCGCCATCCAGAAAAGTAAAACTCACTGCCAGTGACTTTTTATCTTTTCCTAATTTATCACTTTCAAACACATCAAACAACTGAATACCCTGTAATTTGTCAAGTTTTATTTTCTGAATGGTTTTCTCCAGCGTATCATAGGCGGTTGCTTTTGGAACTACCAAAGCAAGATCGCGGTGTACCGGTAATTGTTTGGGCAGTTCGGTAGCCTGTATGTCTGTTCTCTGCGATAATAATTGCAGCACCCGGCTCCAGTTAATGTCTGCAAACCATACCGGTTGCTTAATATCAAAAATAGCAAGCGTGTGTTTGTTTACTGCCCCCAGCGTGGCTACCACAGTGCCTTTTACAGTTATTTCCATGTGGTAGTCTAATTTGTTATGATCGGTTTTTGTAAATGAAATGGCAGCCTGACCCAGTAAATTGAACAGTTGTTCAACGGCGCCTTTAACAAAATAGAGATCGCTATCCGCTCCCTTACCCTTCCAGCCATCTTCTTTTGTCTGACCCGTTATATACAAACCCAGGTGTTCCTGTTCTTCGTAGGCGCCGGGTTTGCTGCTGCGGTAAGTTTTACCAAAATCAAAAAAACGTATATTATGATTGCGCCGGTTTAAGTTGTGCGCTACCGATTGCAGCCCTGTCTCCAGCATGGAAGGCCGCATAATATTTAGTTCTGCACTAAGACTGTTCAGCATTTTTACGGCAGTTACCAGTTCTTCTTCAGTGTAAAACGCATTGTTGGTAATTGAATTGGTAACAATTTCGTTGAAACCAAGTCCTGCCAGGTAGTTGGCGGCTTTTTCCCGGTAAATTTGTTTATAACCATCTGTATCTACAGAAGGCGTTATGGTAATACTGGTGGGTATTTCAATGTTATCGTATCCATCAACACGCATAATCTCTTCCACTACGTCTGCAGGTAAATGAATGTCTGGTTTGTTGTAGGGTGCCGCCAGCCATATTTCATCCATTCCATCCTTTATAATATCAAAGCCAAGGGCAGAGAGTATATCTTTTACTGTATCCTGGTGGTATTTTTTGCCACTGAGTTTTTTAAGGTAATGGTGTTTCAGGTGTATCTGTATTTTTTCCTTTTTATCAGGATATACGTCAATGATGTCAGAACTGATGGATCCGCCTGCCAGTTCCTTTATAAGCAGGGCAGCCCTTTTCAGTACCTGTACGGTATTACTGATATCAGTATTTTTTTCAAAGCGGGTTGCTGCATCAGTACGCAATCCATGGCGGAAAGATGTTTTGCGGATATCGACCGGATTAAACCAGGCGCTTTCCAGGAAAATATTTTTTGTGCTTTCTTTTACACCACTGCTGATGCCGCCAAACACACCGGCAATACACATGGGTTCCTGGCTGTTGCAAATCATCAGGTCTTCTTTGGAAAGTTTTCTTTCCTTGTCATCGAGCGTAATAAACGGCGTGCCTTCGGGTAGATTTTTTACAATTACCTGGTGGCCCTGAACTGCGCCGGCATCAAAAGCATGCAGTGGCTGCCCTGTTTCGTGCAGTATAAAATTGGTGATGTCTACAATATTATTGATGGGCCGCAGGCCAATGGCTTTTAGTTTGTTTTTCAGCCACAGGGGGCTTTCTTTTACGGTAACGCCGCTGATGCTTACACCGCTGTACCGCTGGCAGGCATTCTTATTTTCAATACTAACTGTTATGGGCAGGCTATTATTGTCGGGTTTAAATGCATTGGCTGAAGGCGCTTTTACCCGGCTGTCTTTTTTATCGTGGTGGGTAAGGTAGGCGCAAACATCCCTGGCAACGCCCAGGTGGCTCATGGCATCCATGCGGTTGGGCGTAAGGCCTATCTCATATACCCAGTCTGTGTACGGCTGAAAATAAGTGGCGGCAGGTGTGCCCGGTTTTATATTGGCAGGCAGTACCATAATACCTGCATGGTTTTCGCTGAGCCCTATTTCATCTTCGGCGCAGATCATACCATAACTGTCCTGCCCCCGTATTTTTGCCAGTTTCATGGTCACCGGTTCTCCATTTTTTGGATAGATGGTTGCACCAATGGGTGCTACCACTACTTTTTGTCCCACCGCTACATTGGAAGCGCCGCATACAATTTGCAGTGGCTGCTCCGCGCCTATAGCCACCTTTGTCAGCTTTAATTTATCTGCATTGGGATGCTGGCTGCATTCCAATACTTCGCCCACCACAAGGCCTTTCAGGCCACCTTTTAAGTCTTCATATTGTTCAAGGCTCTCCACTTCAAGACCCAGTGAGGTAAGAATTCTGCTTAGTCTTTCCGGTTCAATGATTGCAGGCAGGTATTCGCTCAACCAGTTATAAGAAATTGTCATACGATTGCTTCAGTTTCAATTTTCGCAAAGATAAACAAGTCAAAAGTTAAAAGGCAAAATTCAAAAAGCAGGTGGAAATTCAATAATTGAAAGTCAAATGAGACAGTGGCCGCGGTTTCAGTTTTGATTTTTGACTTTAAGCACCCCCCCACCATCTCTTTTAAGCCGTAACCTTATACCTTTGCACACATTATGAAAGAAAAAAAGCTGCATCCGGCATCCATTGTTATTTTTGGTGCAAAAGGAGATCTTACCAGGCGTAAACTGATTCCTGCTTTGTATAATTTGTTTTTGAGCAATCACCTGCCAGGCGTGTTTAATATACTTTGTGTTGATTACCTGCCGGTAAAACCAGCGGATTTTAATGCTGATTTGCTTGCCGGCGTCAATTCATTTTCAAGAAATGGCAGGGCCGATGAAACCAACTGGGCCAAATTTGCCGCGCGTCTTCAATACCTGCAGGGCGATTTTATGAACCCTGACACCTATACGGCTTTAAAAAAGCAGCTCGAAATTTTTGAAAACCAGCATCCGCGCCAGGGCACGCGGATATTTTATTATGCAGTAGCGCCGCGGTTTATTGAAATCATTTCTGACGGACTGTACAACAATAAAATCTGCTCCAATAGTAACCTGCACCGTATTGTAATTGAAAAGCCTTTTGGAACCGATCTGGCATCTGCGCAAAATCTTAACCGTTTTTTACAGAAACGTTTCGCAGAGAAACAGCTGTACCGTATTGATCATTACCTGGGCAAGGAAACCGTTCAAAATATACTGGCCTTTCGTTTTGCCAATCATGTATTTGAGCCATTGTGGAACAACCAGTTTATAGATCATGTACAAATAAGCGTGGCAGAGGCAGTAACGGTAGGCGCACGTGGCGGTTACTACGACGGTGCAGGCGCCATCCGCGACATGATACAGAACCACCTGCTGCAATTGCTTTGTGTAATTGCTATGGAATGCCCGGGTAAATATGAGCCGGAGATTATACGCAATGTAAAGGCCAAAGTGTTAAAGGATATCAGAGTATACAAAACGGGCGAAGTGTTTAAAGAGGTAGTGCGCGGACAATATACCGATGGGGCGATAGGCAACCTGCCACAGGTAGCCTACCGCGCGGAAGAACATGTGGCGCCGGAATCGGTTACCGAAACATTTGTTGCCGCCCGGCTGTTTATAAATAACAAACGCTGGAAGGGAGTGCCGTTTTTCCTGCGCACCGGTAAAGCATTGCAACGGCAGGCTTCCGTAATTGTGATACAGTTTAAAGACTCACCCTATAAAATATTCAAAGATGATGTAATGCCCAACCGCCTTATCATTAGTATACAGCCCGAACAGGAGATTAGCCTGCTGTTTGAAAGCAAGATACCGGGGTTGCAAATGAAATTAACACCGGTAGAAATGGATTTTATGTACAAGGATGCCTATACCCAGGATATTCCTGAAGCATACGAAACCCTTTTGCTGGATGTACTGGAAGGCGATGCCACTTTATTTATGCGGGCAGACCAGGTGGAAGCTGCCTGGAAAGTAGTGATGCCCATTATCAACGCCTGGAAAAAGAGCCCTTCCAAACAACTGCGGTTCTACGAACCCGGTAGCTGGGGGCCTGCAGCAGCCAATAAACTGCTTAAGCCGTTTGCAAAGGATTGGGTACTGCTGCCGGGAGAGATGAAAGTGCAGGGTGGCGAAAAAAATGTGAAACAGGCATAATCAAAAAAGCTGTTGGTGACGAAACCACAGCAGCAGCTTTAAACAACGCTGTTACCGCAGCCTGTTTGCTTACGCCCACCTGTTCAATGTTATTGTAAATAGTTTTTAGGCCGTATACATCCCTGCCCGGTTGTTTACAGACTGATCCCTTTTAGCAATTTACCCAGGCCGGTAAAATTGGCTTTTACGTTAAACAGACCAAACACGTTGCCGTTGGTAGGATCGTATTTAATTTCAAGCGGCACCCAGATATCTTCGTATACCCTGATTCTGATGGTGCTATTCATGAAGATTTTATCGCGATCTTCCCCCGGGTATAACCCATTAAAATTGTGATAATAAGCACCGCTTAGTTTCAATTCAAGATAAGATTTGTCATTGTTTTTATCTCTTATAACCCAGTTAACACCCGGTTCAAAGCTGAAAATGACTTTTTTGAGGTTTCTGCCTGTTTGTAAAGTGTCTTTAAGAAAATTACAGGCGGCTTTAATATTAAGTTCAAGATTGTTGGCGCCAGCCTTGGGTTCAAAGATGCCTTTTGACAATTCAGAATTTATGACCAGGTTGGAGAACAGGAACTGGTCTTTGTAAGTAGTATCGCTGAGACCTATTGTCCAGAGTAAATTCTTTTTAATTGAATTCTTAAGGCTATCGAATATTTTGGTGTCATTACTTTTAAGACTTGAGGCAGGGGTATTTTCTATCAGTTGCCTGATTTGCTTTAAGTCTTCCTCTTTTACAATGGAATCGACAATTTTCCTGAAGCCCGCATTTAATTTATTGTAGGGTACATCAATATTAAAAAAGATAGCAATAGAATCCCTGAAATTTGAAAGATGTTGAAAATCGGCGTCCGTTTTCGCGCTTGCATTATATTCATCCTTTGCGTGTTGAACGAGTGCCTTATTTAACTTTGCCCGCTCATCCGCAAACCCATCTATTTTTAATCTTGTGAAAAGTAGTTTTGAAGTGGTTGGATCTCTTTGATCGATAATGGAGTATTTAATTCCGGATGAAAAGCCATTAAAATGGTAAGAAGAATCCAGCCCGATACTAAAACCAAAATTTAACTTTCTCAGGGCCTGGTATTTTGTATAATATTTATCAATATTCAGCTTTGGATTATTTTTTAGCATTACTGCAAACGGGTTGGAATTAAAGTTAAATTCCTTTCTTTTACCGGTAAGATTTTGAAAAGCAAGTTGAAAGAAACTGGTTAAGATGTCTTTGGTATTTCCGCTTGCCAGTGAATCGGCAGTAAAAATGGCACTGGCAGCCGAAGGCGGGTTGTCCTGAGAAATACCTTGTTTTGCTGTCACTATAAAAGCCAGCATACAAATGTATTTTGGTAGTATTTTTTTCATTTCAGAAGTAATTGACTAAATATTATTTAATGAGAAAATTGTCATTGAAATTGCCGGGCGTGAAATTCATTACAGTTGGATTGGCACTAATATCAATGCTGATGGTTGTACTGCCCAGGCTGGTTCCATCAATTTCAATCATATCGCCCTTGCCCAATCCGCTAAAAATTATGGAATCGCTGCTGGTGATTTTTTTTGACTGGCTGTTAAATGTTGCGGTAAGTTCGCTATCTCCTGTGTTGACTTTTGTAAATGTCACTTCAAGCGTAGCCGTTTTTGTAACGGGTGCACCCACCACTCCTCTTGTTGCAGGTTTCGCTTTTTCTGTGCCGGAAGTTTTCGATTGCTTCTTATTTGTTTTTTCTACGCTTTTTATTTCTTTGGCTACCGTTTTATGGAGGGCGGAGTGCAGGCTTTTGCGCTGTTCATCGGTGAGCTTTATTTTTCCAAGGTCAATCACCAGCTGATTTTTTTTTGCCATAATTTGTTTTTTTTGTGCCTACTCTTTGATCCCGTTTTCGGCCATTCGGGTTTGATTGTTGTCTTAAATAAGCTTCCGGTCTTTTGAATGGAAGTTAATACAGCCATCCCTTCTGAAATTGGTATAAGGCGGTCAAAATAAATTTCGGTGAAGGATAGCCGGCAGTCAATCCATAGAGACAGGCTTATTGTTTTTACAGGCGGAGTTGCTTAATTAAAAGCTTGTTCAAAATTGCATCAGGAAAAATTACCCGCCAGGGGGTAAATCACCTATTTTGCACTCGTTTTTTCCGCATTCATAGCCGCATTTTAAGATAAGCATCAGCGTTATATCAAAAATGGGTAAGTGCAACGGATTAAACAATACCACAAACAGGGTATTATTTATCATGAGAGGTTTTTAATACAATGATAGCGGGTTTAAAAAAAAGGCATATCGATCAATGCCGGGCTGCCTTCTATTTGTGGCTCCTGCGGGTATTTTACTTTCCGCAGGCTTTTATTAACGATATCCACCAGCGATTTGAGCGGGGTTGATTTGGCAGTTTTGGCGCCCAGTGCTTTTAACAGAAAATAGGTGAGGGCCCCGTTTGCCCTTTTGTTAAATACGGCATCGGCGCTTTCCTGCGCGCTTTTACAACCACTTATCAGGGCCAGGTTTTTTTCTTTGGCTGTTTTTGCCAGTTCATGCAGGGGTATGGCAGTACGGGCAATGCTCATATTCCTCCAGGCAATATCGGGCGGGGGTATCATGGTTTTTACTTTGAATATGCCCGGGATGGGTTTTTTGATGCCTCTTGACAAATCCTGTGAATGACAGGAATCGGACACCCAGATAAAATCAACGCCTTTGGGCAGGAGCGCAAAAATTTTAGCGAACTCTTTATCTTTTAATGCTGTGGCATCGGTCCAGTCAAAATCATAAGGGCAGATTACTTCATCCAGGCCATCCAGTTCGCCGCTGCCCGAGCGGGTGGCCATTTGTGCACCATGACCGCTGTAATGAAACAGTAATTGATCGCCGGCTTTGGCGCCGGTTACCAGCCAGTTAAGACGATCCACGATACTGGCCTTGGTGGCCCTGCTATCGGTCAGCAGCCTTACATCGGGTGTATCAAACTGTTTTTGTTTTGTAATAAAATCGGCCATGTCTGTAATGTCGTTGATACAGCCATGCAGCTCGTTGCGGGGATCGGGGTAGTTATTGATACCTACCAGGAGGGCTTTTTTCATAATGACGCAATTTTAAAAATGATTTGATTGGTTAGGAAAAATCATGACTTACGGCTATTGGCTGCGGACTGTTTAGAAATAATTGCAGACCGCATTTATACCGGTTAATCCGGTCGGGCAATCCATTAATGCCACCGTTTATTTTTCTTGTCATTAGAATAAAACTGGTAAGATTGGATCCCGTTTCAATACTAACGGCAATATTGATATTGTCTGCAATGGCATTCAGGTTGCGGCTGCTCCAGAACCAGCCGGCGCTCAGGGCTGCATTTCTAAGTTGTACATCACTGCACACCGTTATATTTTTTCCGCCCAGTAAGCCGGGGTTGCTGATAAGATCAACACCCAGTGCATTGCCCGCTGCTGCATAATTCAAACGGCCGGTTATCTGTATCAGGCCACGCCCCTTAAACCTCACCCCATCGCCAGGCTGGGTATTTCCCAGGCCTTTGCGACCTTCATACGCTTCGCCGCTTGCCAGTTCTTCCGTAAAATACAGGCTACCACTCTCATGCCCTGCCTGGGCAAGAAAACACAATTGCCGGGCAGGTGTATCAATGGCAAACCTGTCGCAGGCATCATTAATGAATTCCATGAATTTTTGCGCGTTTGCCACAGAAGAACAGGTAGTTTCTTTAATTTGTTCCAGTGTCATAAAATTGCGTGTTTGCCCGTCCTACCGGTTACCGGTCCGCGTATTTTTATAACTACAGCAGGATGCGGCATTGGTCTTCATATGAGTTTGTCTGTTATTCCTGCATTTTATACCAGCAAATATTCAGTTGTTCCGGTTCGATTTGTTGCATGGGGTACCGGAGGGTGCTGCAAGGCCGTCAATCTTATATCAAATATTAATAAGAGTTATAACTTAAACAATACCACAAAGAGGGTAGTTTACACCAATGCCCGGCCAACAAAATTGACCCGCAATTTTGTTGGCCGGGCATCAAAGGGCGGAAGAATGGTTATAAAATACTCATCAGCTTTTTGCCGTCTGCTACCCCCATACCGGTGCAACCATCCCATCCTTTGCCGGCGGTATATCCTTTGCCTGTAGATGTGGTGATATTGTCTCCGGAAGTAATATCGCGGAATGCAGTGGCTGCCTGGTATATTTTGGGTTGAATAAAACCAACCTGTTTCTTTTTTAACTGGTTAATACGGGCAATAAGACCGGCTACCAACGGCGCAACCGCGCTGGTGCCGCCAATAATGGCGCTTTTACCATGCAAAAAGATATTATAACCCGTTTCAGGATCGGCCACGCCGGCCAGGTCTGGTACACCACGCCCTTTGAATTTAGTGCTGTTTACAGATACCGGCACTTTGGCGTTTTTTTGATAATCGGGCAGGGGAAAGAATTCGCTTACACCGCCGCCTGTAGCGGAATCATTCGACTCGTGCCATACCACTTCGGTAGCCGGTTTGTTATTGGCCACCGTTAGTTTGGTACCACCGCAGGCAAGCACATAGGGAGAAGAAGAAGGAAAATCTACATGCACTTTTCCGTCGCCTACACCATCATCTGAACCCGTATCACCTGCAGCCAGGCAAATGGTAACGCCCAGTAAAGCCGCCGCTTTACATACTTCATTAAAATTTGTTTTGGCCTGTGTGGTCCAGATGGTTTCCGGTCCGCCCCAACTGATAGAAATAACGGAAGGTTTGTTTACATCGTCATGAACGGCCTGTGTAATGGCATCTATAAAACCTTTGGTAGAATTGGGTGCATAATACATTACAATGGTAGCTTTTGGTGCAATGGCACCTGCTACTTCTATATCCAGCATCACTTCATCGTCGGCACTTCCACCCGGGCTGTTATGGCCTGTTCCAACAGAAACGGATTTTACAACGGGCACCGGCAGCTTAAGCTTTGTAAAATAGGTCTTCAGATCTTTTAATGTATGGCCGCCGCCAAATTCAAGTATGCCAATGGTTTGTCCGGTACCGTCTGCTGCGGGAAAATTATAAATATCTGCCAGCTGGTTGGGGTTATAGGACACCGACATTGCCCTGCTGCCAGGTCTTCTAAACTGGAATTTTGGGGTGGCCTGCGGGCGGTTATCTAATCCAAAAACGCCGTCTACTATACCTTCCAGCGCTTTGGGAATTTTAATAGTTCCTGTTCTGCCATGAAATACAGCTTTGCTTTTCCCGTCGGTATAGTAATGAAGTGTTACACCAAAAGCTTTGGAAATATTCTCCGCGGTGCCCAGCAGCATCATGCTGCGGCGCGAATAACTGGTATGTACAACCGAAAGGCCGCTGGCAGCAGCAAAATCGCTTACTTTTTTTACATCGGCATCACTGAGGCCAAATTGCTGCTGGTATTCCTCCCTGGTATAGGTTTTCCCGGTTTTTTCCAGTTCTTTCAATGCAGCGTCCACTGATTTTTTTCTGCGGATGCGTAAAGTCACTTCGATGCTGTCGCCGGCTTTTACAGCTTTTCCTTTTTTTGCATTGGGTGCTTTTCTGGCACTGTCTTTAAACACAGTAAGTGCCTTGTATGGATTTGGTTGCTGTGGCATAATGATTTGATTTTTTGCCTACTCTGGATTCCGTTTTCGGCTACCCGGTTATTGGTTGACTGATTATTGATTTGCTTTTATTTTACTTATTGCAACCGGCTTTGGGCCGCTATAAAGCAGGCCCGGCAATGGTTGTTGCAGGGTAGTAATAAATGAGGTTGTTAGCGGCGGCATTGAAACAGCCGGGGGGTTATTATTCCGTCATTAGCAGTCAGGCTTTACCGGTAGTGACAAAGAACCGGTAAACAGGTCATAATGTTATTCCTTCAAGTTTGTAGTCGAGTACGGATATGCCTTGTTGTTTTGCGGCAATTGCCCTGGATGGCGGTACTTCAATTCTCTTGTACAGCAGGTTGGTTTTGGTAACAACCTGATAGGGCAAATGTACTTTATTCAGCATAAAACGCATACCCGTTTTCTCCTGTATAAATTCTACACGTACCTGGTACACCGAATCATATTTATAATCCATAAATAAATTGTCTGCCAGAGGCGGGGCTGCCATTTCCTTTGCGCCTGCTGCTTTCAAAGTAACCGTGCCGTCTTTCAGCAACAATTTTGACTGGCTCATCATAAAACCTACTGCATTCAGCCCTTTTTGATTTGGATAATACACCACTTTCCAGAATACGCAGGGAATTTTTATAACATCGCCATTTATTTTGTGAATATAATAAGGGTCGTGGTCCAGCAACAGCGGACCGGTTATAACACTTACCTTAAGTTCATGATTGATAGTCTGGGTTTTCAGTACATATTGTTCCAGGCTTCTCCATAAACCAACATTCAGGCGCTGGTGCTGAGGAACACAATTGGTAAAATAAAAAGTATCGCTGGCCGCTTTTATTCGCTGACCGGCTGTTTTGCCCCATATAACTTCCTGGAAGGAGGTAAGATGCCCCTGCTGAAAATCATTGGGCCGCCCTGCAACCCCTTTAATGGCATTGTACAGTTCATCGCCCAGCTGGTAATCATCCAGGATTTTTTTGTCTTTTTTAAAGCTCCCTTTCCGGTTAAGCAATTTCCAGTCGTTACCGTCGATATTGGAAGCAGAAAAAAAAGCAAACTTTCGTTTTTTGTTCATTACCACAGAATGATGGCTGTAATTGATGAGGTGTCCTTTTCCATTTAAAAGAGGGGCAATTTCTTTTCTTCTGCCGGCGGGCACCCCGGGTAGTTTTACTGGCAAACCGGTGATAAAATTTACGTTGTAGGCCATGGTATAAGACAGGTTTAGTGGCTGGCGGTAATAAAATTCCAACTATTTTTCTGCTGTACAAATACAACTTTACGGTAGTTTTTTGCATAAAAACAACCATTAGTCAGTAGCCACGGGCATTGCAGCCCGGCTTTTGGCTGAAACCCTTTACAGGCATGCAAACCGGCGATGCAAAATTGGCGGATAGCTGTGTTATGGCTTGTTTCACATTAAAAAAATGACAAAATTGCCGGAGAACAGCGTTGCTGCTGGATCTTATAATGATCATATTGCTACCAAACTTTTCAGGGTATTTTCTTATGCACCGGATGTGGGGATTTTTATGTGGAAAACGGTGCTAAATTTTTTTAAATTGTGAATAAGCAAATAATAAGTGTGAATAACCCGCCAAAGCTGTGCATTACCATGTGTATGGCCTGGCAATAAATTTAAACAGACAAATTCTTTTTACGGAAAAAAATGTAGGTCTATATTCGCCGTCCTGACTTCGGGTAACAATTCCTTAACATGAAACCGGCATACCGGCAACATTTATCAAATAACTGATAATAAGGCAGTGGTAAAACCCATAAGTTATTGGCTGAATATCCAATGAACGGGTGGTATTTTGCCACGCTGCTCCAATCCTGAAAAACCAATCACCAATTGTAACAGCATTGCTATAACCCATTTTCTCTTTGGCACAATATGGATTTAACTAACCTTAATAAAGACCGCGCCAAAAGCAGGCGCAAGAGTTCAATAGATCTTAGCACAATGGTTTACGGCAAAGTGCCGCCCCAGGCAAAAGACCTGGAAGAAGCCGTACTGGGCGCCATCATGCTTGAAAAAAGCGCTTTTGACGTTGTTGCCGAAATACTGAAACCGGAATGTTTTTATATAGATGCCCACCAGCGTGTATTTAAGGTAATGCAGGGCCTGCAGCAGAAGAATCAGCCGATTGATATTTTAACGGTGGTGGAAGAATTGAAGAGCAAGGAAGAACTGGAAACGGTGGGAGGCCCTTATTTTGTAACCCGGCTTACCAACGCCGTGGTATCAAGCGCCAATATAGAAGCCCACGCGCGTATTATTCTGCAGAAATTTATCCAGCGCGAACTCATCCGCATCAGCGGCGAAATTATCAACGATTCTTACGAAGATTCTACTGATGTGTTTGACCTGCTGGATGAGGCGGAGGGCAAACTGTTTGAAATAACCAATAATCACCTGCGCAAAAATTTCGACAAGATTGATGATGTACTGGTAAAAACAGTGGCCCGTATTGAAGACATGCGCCATAAGAATGAAGATATTACGGGCGTGCCTACAGGCTTTCCCACGCTTGATAAAGTAACCTATGGCTGGCAAAGCACCGATCTTATCATACTGGCCGCAAGGCCATCAGTAGGTAAAACGGCTTTTGCGCTTAATCTTGCCCGTAATGCGGCTTTGCATCCTGTAAAGCCAACCGGCGTGGCATTTTTTAGCCTTGAAATGAGTGCTGGTCAGCTTGTACAGCGTATACTTTCTGCAGAAAGCGAAATATGGCTGGAAAAAATAGCACGTGGCAAACTGGAAGAGCATGAAATGAAACAATTGTATGCCAAGGGTATACAACGATTGTCTGAAGCGCCCATATTTATTGATGATACTGCCGCGCTGAACATCTTTGAACTAAGGGCAAAATGCCGCCGTTTGAAAAACAAGCATAATGTAGGTCTTATCATAATCGACTACCTGCAGCTAATGAGCGGAACCAGCAATGGCAATGGCAGCAACCGCGAACAGGAAATCAGCAATATTTCAAGAAACCTGAAAGGGCTGGCCAAAGAATTGCAGGTACCCATTATTGCACTGAGCCAGTTAAGCCGAGCGGTAGAATCAAGAAAAGAAGGAAATAAAATACCACAGTTGAGCGATTTGCGCGAATCGGGCGCTATTGAGCAGGATGCAGACATGGTAATGTTTCTCTACCGCCCGGAATACTATGATATCAACCAAAACGAAATGGGCGAAAGCAATAAGGGAGAAACTCATGTGCGCATTGCCAAGCACAGAAACGGCAGCCTGGAAAATGTAAAGCTGCGCGCATTGCTGCACATACAGAAATTTATTGAAGACGACGAAACAGGCGGTGCCCCTGGTTTTGGCGGAAACTATAAAAAACTTCCTCCGGATAACGGAGGCCAGGGCGCGGAGGGTGCCAGGCTATACGTACAGGCGGGCAGCAAAATGAACGATCTGCCCCATATGGACGATGACGACACACCATTCTAAATAATTGGATTAGTATGTATGAGAAGTCTCCTGCGTTTGCGGGAGCTTTTTTTTGAACCAGCCTATAAGATAAAGGGTATAAGGCAGAGGGTATAAGGCCCCGCCATCTTAAATTGCATTGTTTTGGTATTTATTCAAATCATTCTATACCCTTTACCTTCGTTCCCAGGCATTTATTTATGAACCTTCCTTTTTTTTATACAGAGAATATTGATACCGGCAGCAAAGACATGGTGCTGAACGAAGACAATTCCAGGCACGTGGTAGGTGTATTGCGTATGAACACAGGCGGGCAGATGCACCTGACAGACGGAAAAGGGCACCTGCTGACTGCCGTTATTACCGACCCAAATAAAAAAAAATGTCGCGTATCCATAACCGGTATACAGCAAACGGCGCCGCCTGAAAGGAAAACGGCGATTGGCATCTCGCTGGTTAAGAACCCCGTCCGGTTTGAATGGTTCCTGGAAAAAGCTACGGAAATTGGCATTACAGCATTTTTTCCGCTGCTCTGCGCCCGTACAGAAAAGCAGCATTTCAGGCCCGATAGAATGAAGAACATCCTGGTAAGCGCCCTGCTGCAAAGCCGGCAAACATGGCTGCCGGTCTTGCACGAACCGGTAAAATTTGAGAAGATAGTGGCGCAGCAGGAATTTGATCAGAAATTTATTGCGCATTGTACAGAAGACAATAAACAAAACTTAAGCAGTGGCCTTATTAACCCATTGCACAGCCAATTGTTATTAATCGGCCCTGAAGGCGATTTTACAACAGGTGAAATTGCACTGGCATTGCAGCACCAATTTGTTGCAGTTGGCCTGGGTGAAACGCGACTACGTACCGAAACGGCCGGACTGGTGGCGGCGGTGCTTTTACAACAGCAGCAGGTGTACACAAATGCATCATGATGCATCAAAGACGGCCTGTAAGTCTTTGGGTTGGCTACAAAATCTGCCCTGTTTTATGGATATGTTGCCCGCAGGCATCTAAACCAATATGCCTGTGGAATTTCTTGCCCGCCATTTGGTTAAAAGCGGAAAGAAACTTTTGGGCAAGATCAAAAAAAAGCCTGTCAATTATAAAAAATCATGGCCGCCAAACACCAGGAACAGGCAATATTTGACAGGGGTGAAAATTAAATTTCCTTAACTTGCCACCAGCTAAATTGAGCTACAAATGAATATTGATCCCACAGACAGAAAAGCGAGGAATTATATTGTAAGACGATCGCTGCTTGACTATGGCATGGGCGCCATTATAATGGGTTTCGGTTTGTTTTTTGCTGTTGCAGACAGGTTTGGCATTGAATTTAGCATTACACCTGCATTCCGTTATGCATTCGTGGGTCTATGTGTTATTTACGGCGCGTTTCGCATCTATCGTGGCTACAAAAAAAACTATTTTTCAGAATGAGAATTTCCAGGGCATTATTATGGAATATGGGTTGGGTAGCGGCGGGTAGTTGTATGACACTGTTATGCGCCTGCAGCGGTTCACCTTCAAAAGGACCTGTAGAAACCACCACAGTTGGTACTATCCAGGTAAGCGCCGATGAATCTTTTAAACCGGTTATTGATTCGCAGATAAAAGTATTTGAGGCATCCTGGCCCAGTGCAAAAATTATTGCGCACTATAAACCGGAGGCAGAATGTATAAAGGATTTAAACAACGACAGCATCCGCATGATCTTTATTACAAGGCCGCTGAGCAGGGATGAAGAAACGGTGATGAAAGCAAAACTGGGCTATGTGCCCATCTATGGTAAACTTGCTTTTGATGCCATATCGGTTATTGTAAATAAAGATTGCAAAGATTCCTTGTTTGATATGTCTGATATGCGATCGATGGTAAAAGGCACCAGTGGCTATAAATATAAGGTAGTGCTGGACGGGCTTACTTCTACCAGCACGGTGCGGTATGTTACAGACAGTCTTGCAAAAGGCGAGCCGCTGGGGAAAAATGTTATGGCGGCCACCAGCAGCCAGGGTGTAATTGATTACGTAGGTAACAATACAGATGCTATTGGATTGGTGGGTGTAAGCTGGATTGGCAACAAGGAAGATACTGCCCAGAACAGTTTTTTGAAAAAAGTAAAAATAGCCAGTATTGAGTGTGCTGCCTGTCAGCCAGTTGTGTATACACAACCTTACCAGTATAATATTGCTACGCGCCGGTATCCTATGGTACGCGGTTTGTATTATATTTTAAAAGAAAATTATGATGGTCTTGGCAGCGGTTTTTCCAATTTCCTCATCTATGAAAGAGGTCAGTTGATTTTTAAACGGGCCTACCTGTTCCCGGCACGCATGTCTTTTGAAGTAAGATCCACCAAAATTAATTAGGCGTATTAAACGTATTTAGGATTCTCGGATTAGTTATTTTAATACATTTACAAGCACACAACAACTAAAAACAAAAGGATTCAACAATGAAGAAAATCACATTCAGCCTGATAGCAGTAGCGGTAAGCGCCGGTGCTTTGTTGGCCCAAAGTGTAGATCAGGGCAAAAAATTTTTATATTACAAGCGGTATAAGAGTGCCCAGGATCAGTTAGAGAAAGCAATAGCTGCCAATCCCAATGACATTAATGCGGTGTACTGGCTGGGACAAACTTATCTTGCTAACAAAAATCAGCAGGCAGCAAAAGATTTATACCAGAAAACCCTGGGCACCAATGGCGCCGCACCACTTATATTGGTGGGTGTAGGCCAGATAGAATTGCTGGAAGGCAAGACCAATGATGCCCGCCAGCGTTTTGAAACCGCCATCAGTTTAACCAAGGCAAAAGACATTGATGTGCTGAACGCAATTGGCCAGGCCAATGCAGATGTAGATACAAAAGCCGGCGACCCCAACTATGGCATAGAAAAATTAAACCTGGCCACACAAATCAAAAATTTTAAGAACCCGGCTACCTATTCAATTATGGGCGATGCTTACCGTAAACTGGTTGATGGTGGTGCGGCGGTTACTTCTTACCAAAAAGCGTTGGGTCTTGATCCCAAATATGCAGAGGCCGAATATAAGATTGGCAAAATCTATCTGACACAAAACAACAAAGAACAGTTTATTCCGGCTTTTGAAAAAGCGATTGAACTGGATCCCAGTTATGCTCCTGCTTACTATGAATTGTATTATTACTATTATTTTCATGGCGATGTAAATAAGTCAATTACTTATTTTGATAAATACCTGACTGTAACAGACCCCAAGCCAAGTGATGAGTATGATAAGATTGGTAACCTGTATGCAGCAAAAAATTATAAGGATGCCATTGCAAAATCGCAGGCCAAATTAGCGGCCGAGGGTGCCAATGCTGATCCGCGTTATTACCGTTTGCTGGCTTATTCTTATAACGACCTGGGCGATACTATAAATGCAAAGAAATCACTCGATGATTTCTTCGCCAAACAGAAACCGGAGGGTTTTGTACCAATGGACTATTCTTTCAGAGCGCAGTTATTGTCAAAATTCCCTGGTAATGATGCAGAAACCTTTAAAAGCTATGAAAAGGCAGTTGAAATGGACACCGTACTGGCCAATAAACTAAGCCTGATGAGCGATGCAGCAGCACTGGCCAAGAAAATGGGTAACAGGGCGGAAGAGGCCAGGTGGCGGGGTAAAATATTCTATTCAGACCCAAAAGCGAATAAGACAGATTTATACAACTACGGCTTTGCCTATTACCAGGCCGGCCTGTATGATTCTTCTATGGCTGTTTTTGGAAAATACAAAGCACAATACCCCGATGAAATATTTGGTTATTTATGGGGTGCCAAATCAGCAGCAGCTTTGGATACCACAATGGCAGAAGGTAAAGCCATTCCGGATTATACCAAATTAATTGAGGTGGCTAAGAAAACGGATTCGGTAAAATATAAAAGCCAGATCCTGGGTGCTCTATTTTACCTGGCTTCTTACTCCAATGATGTTAAAAAGGATAAGGAAGCTGCAATTAATTACCTGACCCAGGTTACGTATATTGATCCTACAAATACGGATGCACCGAAATTTATTGAGATGCTGAAAAAGCCGCCAGTAAAAGCGCCCGCAAGACCAGCCGCCACGAAACCGAAAAACGGCGCCAAATAGCACAAACGTTAATAACCAGACATTATCAACTATAGAAAATCCCCCACATCACCGTGGGGGATTTTTAATTTCAGGGAATTTCATTTACGATAGCGGGAATTTGATAGTGCTGCCTTATTTTTGCTGCTTAACAATCCATCTTCTGAATGATATCATGGTATTTACTAAAAGCCGATCTTCCCATAGCTGATGTTAACAGCGCAGCCAGTTACCTACCGATAGCCATTCAACTCATTTTTGCAGTCATTTTTATAGGGGCTATGATGGGTATTACCCACTGGCTGGGTCCCAAAAGAAAAACTTCCGATAAACTGGAGAATTTTGCCAGCGGTATAGAAAGTCACGGAGATGCCCGTCAGCCCATGGCCATTAAATATTTTCTTGTTGCCATATTATTTGTGTTGTTTGATGTGGAAGTGATTTTCTTCTATCCCTATGCCATTAATTTCAGGGAATTGGGCTGGGCAGGATTTGGTGCGGTACTGATGTTTGTGGCCTTCTTCCTGGCAGGTTTCTACTATATCATAAAAAAAGGCGCTCTGACCTGGGAAGATTAGGAAAATGTGATGAATATGAAAATGTGATAATGAAACATTCAGGTAAGGCATTTGTTGTTTAGTTTGAGAGGTTTCATTATTATCCAATAAATAAAGATTATGGCTCGTCCGGTACAATACAATGTAAAAAATGAGGGTGGTAAAGCCATTCACATAGTGGCGCCGCCAGAAGGGCACACAGGAGAAGGATTTTTTACCACCAAACTCAGCGATGTTGTGGGTCTTGCCAGGAAAAACTCGCTTTGGCCCCTTCCATTTGCCACTTCCTGCTGCGGTATTGAATTTATGGCTACCATGGGGGCACATTACGATTTGGCTAGGTTTGGCGCAGAGCGGGTAGGGTTTTCTCCGCGGCAGTGCGATTTGCTGATGGTAATGGGCACCATTGCCAAAAAAATGGGCCCGGTATTGCGCCAGGTTTACCTGCAAATGGCCGAACCGAGATGGGTATTGAGTATGGGTGCCTGCGCTTCTTCGGGTGGTATTTTTGATACCTACAGCGTGTTGCAGGGTATCGACCAGATTATTCCGGTGGATGTATATATTCCTGGTTGCCCGCCCCGGCCGGAGGCGGTACTGGATGGCTTTATGAAGATACAGGAACTGGTAGGCAAGGAAAGTATCCGCCGCAGAAACGGGGAACAGTACAAGCAATTAATGGAGAGTTACGGAATACAGTAAGCTATTAGCTGGCAGCTATTAGCCATTAGTAAAAGATATAAATAATTGTTAGGCTTAGCCAATGGCTACAGGCTAACAGCTAACAGCTCAGAAATGGCATTAACCAACGAAACAATACAGGAAAGGCTTATAGCAAAATTTGGCGATCTGGTTACCAATTTTGAAGCACCCTATGGTATGCTTTGTTTTGAAGCGCCCAAAGATCAAAACCTCAAACTACTGCAGTTTTTGTACGATGACCCCGAACTGCGCTTTCAGTTTCTTACTACACTTTGTGCTGTTCATTACCCGCAGCAAAAAGGTCGCGAGCTGGCTGTTGTGTACCATCTGCACAACCTGCAGGACAATGTGCGCATCAGGTTTAAAGTATTTACCGATATTACTACGCCCGATATTTTTACGGCCACCAATTTATATGCTGCTGCCAACTGGATGGAAAGGGAAACCTACGATTTTTTTGGAGTGAATTTTATTGGCCATCCTAACCTGAAACGGATTTTAAATGTAGACGAGATGGATTATTTTCCGATGCGAAAAGAATTTCCGCTGGAAGATGGTACCAGGATTGACAAAGACGATGCAATGTTTGGAAGGTAACGGCAATTATTTTAAATTTTAAATTTTGAATTTTGAATTGCTGGATCAAGCAATCTCAAAATCCAGCAATCACTAAATCAGCAATCAAAAAGAATGTCCGAAATAGCACATCATCATATAAAACTGCCGGAAGGTTCTATAGAGAAACAAACCACCACGCTTAACCTGGGGCCCACGCACCCGGCTACGCATGGCGTAATGCAGAATATACTGGAACTGGACGGCGAAAGAATTGTTTCTGCAGAACAAACCATTGGTTATATACACCGCGCATTTGAAAAACTGGCCGAACGCAGGCCGCTTTACCAGATAACCACACTTACAGACAGGATGAATTACTGCTCTTCTCCCATCAATAATATGGGGTGGCATATTACCTGCGAAAAATTGCTGAAGGTAAAAACTCCCAAACGCGTAGATTACCTGCGCGTTATTATTATGGAATTGGCCAGAATTTCTGACCATCTCATTTGTAATTCAATTGTTGGTGTAGACAGCGGCGCTTATACCGGGTTTCTTTATGTGATGCAATACCGCGAACTGATTTACGAAATATATGAAGAGATTTGCGGCTCCAGGCTTACCACCAATATTGGACGCATTGGCGGTTTTGAAAGAAATTTTACCAATACGGCTTTTACCAAGCTGGAGAAATTTATGGATGAATATCCGAAAGTGCTGACCGAGTTTGAAAACCTGTTTAAACGAAACCGCATTTTTATAGAACGTACACAGGGCACAGGCGGTATCAGCGCAGAACGGGCATTAAACTATGGTTTTACGGGGCCCAACCTGCGGGCTGCCGGTGTTGATTATGATGTTCGGGTACATTCGCCCTATAGCAGTTATGAAGACTTTGATTTTACCGTGCCTGTAGGAAGCACCGGCGATAATTATGACAGGTTTTTAGTACGCAACGAAGAAATGCGGCAGAGCCTGAATATTATTGAACAGGCCTACCGCAAAGTACAGGCGTTTACGGGTGCCGAAGCAGAAGTATACCATGCCGATGTGCCGGAATATTATCTTCCTGAAAAGAAAGATGTATATACAAAGATGGAAGCCCTGATCTGGCATTTTAAAATAATAATGGGCGAAACTGAAATCCCTTCGGGCGAAGTATACCAGAGTGTGGAAGGCGGCAATGGTGAACTGGGATTTTATTTAATCAGCGATGGGGGCCGCACGCCCTACCGTTTGCATTTCAGAAGACCCTGCTTTATTTATTACCAGGCATACAGCGAGCTTACAAAAGGAGCCATGCTAAGCGATGCGATAATGACCATGAGCAGTTTAAATTTAATTGCAGGGGAACTGGATTCGTAAAATGTGATGAGTGTGATAATGTGAAAATGTGAGGAATGCCCGTCAAACCAATGACAGATTATAAAATAAAGCCGCAAAGTCTGAATACTAAGTACTCAGTACTAAATACTGATAAATTATGAGCGTTGTATTCTCAGAAGATAAATTAAAGGAAGTAAGCAGGCTGATTGGCCGCTACCCGGACGGAAAGCAGAAAAGTGCCCTTTTGCCTTTGCTGCACCTGGCCCAGGAAACATTTGGCGGATGGCTGAGCGTGGAAACAATGGACTATGTAGCATCATTGCTGCATATAGAACCGATTGAAGTGTACGAGGTGGCCACTTTCTACAGCATGTACAACCTGAAACCGGTGGGCAAATACATGTTTGAAGTTTGCCAGACCGGGCCGTGTATGCTTAATGGCAGCGATGATATTATAAAATACATCGGCGATACATTATCTATCAAACCAGGGGAAACAACGGCAGACGGCCTTTTTTCACTGAAGACCGTAGAATGCCTGGGCGCCTGCGGTTATGCGCCTATGATGCAGTTGGGAAAAACGTTCAGGGAGCATTTGACAAAAGAAAAAGTAGACGCCATAATTGAGGAATGCAGGAAGAACGCAGCCGCCAATAATTAATAATGGAAAAGAAAAATGCCAAATACCTTATTGCCGGGCATGTAATTGCTATTGTGTTGTTTGGTATTTTATTGTTTTTTAGCGCCGATAAAACTGCTTTGCTGCTGATGATGGCATTGGTGATAATTTCACTGATGGTGCAATTGCTGGTTTATAAGGTAAAACCCGGGTTTTTTGGTGATAAAACAACCAATCACCCGGATACAAAATAATAGTTGCAAATAATAAATGTAAGCTGTATGAAACTGACACCTTATATTCATTTTGCCGGAAATGCAGAAGAGGCGCTGAACTTTTATAAGGAGGTGCTGAATGGAGAGGTTGTAATGCTTAGCAGGTATAGAGACAGCCCGGTGCCTGCCGATGAGGATTATAAGCAAAAGATAATTCATGCAAGACTGGTTTTTGGAGAGAATATGATTATGATCTCTGATACCTTTAAGGGCAATGCCGTGCATACTAACGGTAATATACAGTTGAGCGTTGATGTGCCGGATAAATTGCAACTGGAGACTGTGTTTGGTAAAATGGCGGCAGGCGGAAAAATAGTGATGCCCCTGCAGGATCAGTTCTGGGGCGCTACTTTTGGTATGCTGCAGGATAAATTTGGGGTGAACTGGATGTTTAATCATACCACTCATTCCTGAGGAGATTGATAAGTTTTCAGCGCCATGATGGGATTATTGACAGGCCGGCGGCCAAAGCATAGTTGAAGTGATTGCTGGTGAAGCGTCTGCATAAAAAACAAAAGTACAAATGTGCGACGCCTGCCTGCCGGACAGGCTTGCAACAATGCAAACAGCAATTCAATTGCCGGGTTCATAAAAATGATTGTAAGGGTAGCATATAAATAAAGAATACGAATCAGCTCAAAGCTCACAGCTAAAGGCTCAAAGCTCCGATATGGGAAGAAAAGTATTAATAGATAAAGTAAACATAGAAGGCATCCGTTTTTATGATGTATATCGTAAGAATGGTGGCTATGCATCGGTGGAAAAAGCGTTGAAAATGCCGCCGGCCGATGTGGTGGAAGAGGTAAAGAAAAGCGGTTTGCGCGGACGTGGAGGCGCCGGGTTTCCAACCGGTATGAAATGGAGTTTTATTGCTAAACCGGAAGGCGTTCCGCGTCACCTGGTTTGCAATGCAGATGAAAGCGAGCCGGGTACGTTTAAAGACAGGTACCTGATGGAGTTTATTCCGCACCTGTTGATAGAAGGGCTGGTGGTAAGTTCGTATGCGCTTGGCAGTAATGTTACCTACATTTATATACGCGGCGAATACGCGTGGATAGTGGATATTCTTGAACAGGCCATTGCAGAAGCAAAGAACAATGGTTTCCTGGGTAAAAATATACTGGGCACCGGTTTTGATTGCGAGATTTATGTGCAGCGCGGCGCCGGCGCCTATATCTGCGGAGAAGAAACTGCCCTGCTTGAATCGCTGGAAGGCAAACGCGGTAATCCAAGAATTAAACCACCCTTTCCGGCCGTAAAAGGTGTCTGGGACCGGCCAACAGTAGTAAACAATGTGGAGACCCTGGCAGCAGTTGTTCCTATCATTAACCTGGGCGGAGAAGAATATGCAAAAATTGGTGTGGGCAAATCAACCGGCACCAAATTGATTTCAGCCTGCGGTAATATCAATAAACCGGGAGTGTATGAAATAGACATGACCATTTCGGTAGAAGAATTTGTTTACAGCGATGAATATTGTGGTGGTATACCCAAAGGAAAAAGATTGAAAGCCTGTATTCCCGGTGGTTCATCGGTTCCTATTTTGCCTGCCAACCTGTTGTTTAAAACAGCCAAAGGCGATCAGCGCATGATGACCTACGAAAGTTTAAGCGATGGTGGTTTTGCCACCGGTTCCATGATGGGAAGCGGCGGTTTTATTGTTTTTGATGAAGACCAGTGTGTGGTAAGACATACCTATACGCTGGCACGTTTTTACCGCCATGAAAGTTGCGGCCAGTGTTCGCCCTGCCGCGAGGGAACAGGCTGGATGGAAAAGATTTTAAAAAACATTGAAACCGGCAAGGGCAAAATAAGCGATATTGATTTGTTGTGGGATATTCAGCGCAAGATAGAAGGTAATACCATTTGTCCGCTGGGCGATGCAGCTGCATGGCCGGTAGCTGCGGCCATAAGGCATTTCCGGGATGAGTTTGAATGGCATGTGCTAAACCCCGAAGAAAGCCAGCGAAGAAATTTTGGACTGGCGCATTATGCGGATGCGAGACCGGTGCCGGCGTAGTTTTTTTCACGCAAAGACGGCTAAGATTAGGAGAAGCAAAGAATAGAAGTTTTAAAATATAAATGGAACACATTAAAAACATAGAGATTAAAAATTTCAAATCTATCCGGCATGCCGAAATAAAGGACTGTAGGAGGGTAAATGTTTTTATTGGAGAGCCAAATGTTGGGAAGAGTAATATTTTGGAGGCGATAAGTTTGTCTTCTTATTTAAAAAAAGAAAACACATTCCCGCTAAATTACTTCTGTAGATTCAAAGAGTTAATAGATGTGTTTAGTGATGGATATAAACAGAATGATGCTGAAGTTTTTGTTGGGAATTATGTTTTTTCTTTAAGATATATCAATAACAACCAATTAGACTTTTCTGTTATCGAAAGAAATAAATATGTCGAGAAATATAACTCAGTAACTGTTGACATATTAAAAAATCTTAAAGTAAGTAAAGATGGAAGAGTAGATGCTGTATCAATAAAAGAGTATCACGACGATGATAATTTTGTTGTTAAGATATATTTTTTTAATAGTAACAAGACACAACCCATAAATATCTATAATCAAACGATATTAAGTTTCCCGTTTGGGCCAAATCTTACAGAAGTGATTCGATATAATGGCGATCTCCGGAAAAGTTGTGGCGAGCTACTTTCTTCATATAAATTGAAATTGATATTTCACGAAGATGGAAGTATGGTTGTTCAAAAACAATTGGATGAATATAGTGCTTTTCAATTTTCATTTTCCCAGATTGCAGATACTTTACAAAGATTGATATTTTACAGAGCGGCAATCGCCAGTAATAAAAATACAACACTTCTTTTTGAAGAACCAGAAGCGCATATGTTTCCGCCTTATATTTCGAAATTCACATCGGATATAGTATATGATAAAAATAACAACCAATATTTTATCGCCACACACAGCCCTTTTGTACTCAATAATTTTATGGAAGACATGAAAGATGACGAGTTGGCTATCTATCTGGTTAGTTACAAGAGCGAAAATGGGGAGACTATTGTTGATAAAATGACTAAAGAAGAAATGCACGAAGCTTACCAATTCGGGTATGATTTCTTTCTGAATATGAAAAATTTTATACCGACAAACTGATGGAGAATTGGCATTCCTGTTTTGTACCAGAATGTTTTTTTGATACGGTTCTTTTCAAAAAAATATTGCAAACAAATAAAAGATTAAAGCATACAAAGGGGTGTCAAAATGTGATTAATAGGTTTAGAAATATAAATGGCAGAAAGGGAGATTTGTATGACAGGTTTGGTGTAGGGATGGTAGACAAGGATAAGTTGGATTTGGATTATTTGAAAGATTGCGATTCAGTATTGACCCATGAGAATTTGATCTTATGGAAATACCCGGGGAAACAGCATTATATTATTCAACTAAATCCTCCATTGGAAAAATGGGTCCTTCGAATTTTGCAAGAAAGCGGGATTAATATTGAGGATTTGGGATACTCATCAGATTTGAGAAAGTTGAAGCGGCAATTAAAGGACGATATTGATGATGAAGAAAATGAGAAGTTGAATATCATTATTCATAAAATAGTAAATTCAAAGCATCCAGTTGTTGAGAAATTGAAAACGATACTTTTGTACTTAAAGGAAAAAACGATGCTGGCAAATATTGAAGAGTTAAAAAAACTACTAAACTGATTCAATGGCAGAAGAAGTTAAAAAAGAAGCACCGAAACTGTTCAGGGTTACCATCGATAATATTACCATCGAAGTAGCCCCGGGCACCTCAATATTAAATGCCGCCAGGCAAATCGGCGGCGAAGTGGCGCCACCCGCCATGTGCTATTATACCAAATTGCAGGGCAGCGGTGGTAAATGCCGTACCTGCCTGGTAGAAGTAGCGGCCGGATCTACTGCAGATCCGCGTCCAATGCCAAAACTGGTGGCCAGTTGCCGCACCAATGTAATGGACGGCATGATTGTAAAAAACATTACCAGCGATAAAGTAATTGATGCAAGAAACGGTGTGGTGGAATTTTTGCTGATCAACCACCCGCTGGATTGTCCTGTCTGCGACCAGGCAGGCGAATGTGATTTGCAAAACCTGAGCTATAATCATGGCAAGGAAGGCACGCGCTACGAATTTCAGAGAAGAACTTTTGAAAAACATGATCTGGGCCCTTATATTCAACTGCACATGACGCGCTGCATTATGTGTTTCCGTTGTGTATTTACAGCCGACCAGCTGACCAATAAAAGAGTGCATGGGGTGCTGGACAGGGGCGATCATGCAGAAATAGCCACTTATATTGAAAAATCGCTGGACAATGATTTTATAGGCAACGTAATTGATGTTTGTCCTGTCGGCGCACTAACCGATAAAACCTTCCGCTTTAAAAACAGGGTGTGGTTTACCAAACCGGTAGATGCCCACCGCGATTGCCCCAAATGCAGCGGAAAAGCGCAGTTGTGGTTGAGGGGTAAAGAAGTATTCCGAGTTACAGCAAGAAAGGATCAATGGGGCGAGGTAAAAGACTGGATATGCAATGAATGCCGTTTTGAAAAGAAAGACACTGCCGACTGGGTAGTAGAAGGCCCTTCTCATGTAGACAGGCATTCGGTGATTGCGCAGGGGCATTATGAAGGTTTGCAAAAACCCAATGAAACCATTGTAAATGTGTTGCATGGCCGCAGCCCCAAATTATTAATGGATATACATAGTGTAAGCGAGGTTAATCAACCTAACATAAAGCTGAGTGAAATAAAGGGACCCTCGCACAGTGATGATTTTAATAAGTAAACGGAATAATTTCAATTGCCTTAAAAGATTTTGACTACATGATACTACTTGCATTAGACTGGGGCTTGTTAGGTGAGAAATTAACGCTTGTCGTGATAATTGTTTCTGTATCGCTGGTGATTGCTATGTATGAAACCTATGCCGAGCGTAAGATTGCAGCTTTTATACAGGATCGCATTGGCCCCAACCGTGCAGGCCCCTTTGGTATTTTACAACCCCTGGCCGATGGGTTGAAGCTTTTTATGAAAGAAGAAATTATCCCGAACACTTCCAATAAATTTTTATTTATACTGGGTCCCTGCCTGGCTATGATGACGGCTATGATGACCAGCGCCGTTATTCCATGGGGCAGTCCTTTTCATGTTGATATTAAATGGCTTCACCTGGACAGGGTGGTAAACCTTCAGATAGCCGATATTAATATTGGCATCCTGTATATTTTTGGTGTAGTTAGCCTTGGCGTATATGGCATTATGATTGGCGGCTGGGCATCCAATAATAAGTTTTCGCTGATTGCTGCCCTGCGTGGCGCCTCGCAAATGATTTCTTATGAACTGGCCATGGGGATTTCGCTTATCGCATTGCTGATGCTTACCGGTTCATTAAGCA
>Ga0207671_10000722_pt1 | contig 42147 bp, 38 predicted proteins | sample KBSC24metaG_FD_184352 | JGI IMG/M metagenome (GOLD analysis project Ga0207671, IMG submission 184352) | Corn rhizosphere microbial communities from Kellogg Biological Station, Michigan, USA - KBS C2-4 metaG (SPAdes) (version 2) | ecosystem: Host-associated > Plants > Roots > Rhizosphere > Soil...
TTTGTTCAACGATTGGATCAACGAAAAATAGGGAATCAGCGGAATAGCATGTTCCTCGCAGATATCCAGTACTTCTTCGCCCCCGCGGTTTTCGCCGTAGGCCATTTTCAGGGTGGTGCGCTGGCCGTGGCCGTACATGTTTTCGACGGTGGCAATCCGTCCCATGTTCATGGCTATTTCCAGCTCGGAGCGGCTTACATTGCTGACCCCGATATGCAAAATTTTTTCTTCTTTCTGCAGGGCAAACATGGCGTCCATGGATTCGGCAAAGGGCACCCCGCCATGTGGCATTACCCTAAAATGTACCAGGCTCAGCTGTTCCAGTCGCAAGGTGCGCAGGTTATTATCGATGCTGGTGCGCAGGTTTTCGGGGCTGTTAAAGGTGACCCAGCTTTTATCTGGCCGGCGTGTGGCGCCCACTTTGGAGCAAATGACCAGTCCGGGCGGATAAGGGTAAAGCGCTTCTGCAATTAGACGGTTGGTCACATCCTCGCCATAATAGTCGGCGGTATCCAGGAAATTGATGCCGTGTGGTTTTGTTTGTTGTAATATTTCCAGTGCACCGGGCCGGTTGGGAGGTTCGCCATAGATGCCTTCGCCAGTGAGCCGCATAGTACCGTAGCCAAAGCGTTTTACTATTAATGGGCGATTGCTATAGCCCGCTATGGTGATGGTGGACGAAAAGCTCATGACAGTGAATTTAACGATTTCCGCGTTAAATAACCCGTGAAAAATTGGAAGAAGCTGTGCGTGTAAATGTGATTCCCTTTTATGCTTTTCTGGAAATATTTGCATTCATAACACGCTTTTCATAAGCGTATATATTGGGGTTGACCCGGGCTCCGTTTCGTATAGTTGGATTTAAAAGTAGTTTTCCTTTATGCAGAAAAATTCCGGTAACCTCTGGAAAATGAGTTTTATAACTTATTTTTTTGTGATTTAAAACAAAGCCGGCCTGTTTTATTTCATCTAATATTTCTGGAATGATTGCTTTGAAATCTGCGCGCGATGAAAAGCTCTGATCATCCAGATAATTTGTAAAAAGCAGGTTATTTTTTTCGGCAATTTTGCGAAGTCTTGATGCAGTCTTCATAAAAACCAGGTTGGCAATAACTGGGGAAGTTGATGGGCCTTGCGCCAGTCTTCTCTTATAAGTCGTCAATTTTGTAAGTAGTCCGGCTATATCGGGAGGGCAACCAAGCGAGAGAAACATTTTGAATACCTGGCGATGTGTGATATTTGGAAAAAAATCTTTGAGATCTACAGATAAAAAATGCTTGTTATGCGAATGTTGCAAGGCATTTTGAATATTGTTTTTCTTTTTTATGGCCCCATACATATAATCCGGAAAGGCCACCTTCTGCTGAAGAAAAACGTCCAGCCTGCTTTGAATTTTTTTTAGAGAACCATCGCATGGGTCCAGTTTTCGCGTTTTTGGATGACCGTTCTTCGCATCAATTTGAGGATACCCGTATTTTTTCTTATTGCATTCAAAGGAATAATAATACTTATCAATATGATCGGCGACATAAATAATTTCTTCCTTGCTGCAACGAAGAATGTACGAGAGATGTTTTAAGTTGTATATCATATTTAGAAAAACCAGGGCCTGAATTTTTCGGTTAACATCGTCGGGGGTTTTAAAAGTTTAGTAACTTAAAAAGCTTCTTCATAATAGAAACAGATCGCCTGCTTTTATTAGTGTTTTGCAGAAGAAGCCCGAACGAGATGTTAAACCTCCATTCATACTGGGAAAATGTGCAACGGCTCTTTGAACAAAATTGAATGCCTTCCTGGAAATGATTTTTTCTTTTCGCATTTCTTTTCGTTTTCATGCTTAGAAAAAGTTATTGGTACCGCGAAGCGATATTGCTTCTCCGTAACCAGATCTCCAATAACCCCCATAATTGTTGCAGTCCCATAAAGCCCTGATTTTTTTCTAATTTTCGCGGCGGCTGCCGTAAGGCGCCGCGTTAATCCCCCCGAAGGGTAATGTACTAAGTACACCTGTCAGTTTTTGAGGGTAAAAAGGCTGTTCAAAGAACTGATACAAAATTATAGCTATATATCACGTAAAAAAAGTGAGAAAAAAGTTTTTTCAACCGTTGTGAATATCTGTTGGTAGATAACGCACGGTAGATAACGTAACCTTGATACTTTAGGCGCGAATAAAATTCTGATGTTTATCGTTAAAAGCCATAATTGATTTTTTCCTCTTGCCGGCAAAGCACCCTTTCCCTCTATTCAGTTTCTAAATACCAGGCGATAAATAACCGCGACCTTTCCAACGCAAATTTTAATGAGAATGCGGCGGTAGACCGGGCTTAATCATGTTACATTATTGGTTGATTTACAGCAGTAATCGTATCCCTTCATCCCGGAAAAGAAAAATGAAAAATTGCTTTGTCAGATGTCAAAAATGCTTATTTTTGCCCCCCATTTGGGAGATTGCTGATTTTGAGAATGGGTGATTTTTATGTTGCGGGTTCGCATAGCAAAGGCAAATCAGACATGAAAAAATCAGCCGTCAGCCATACTACACTCCTCCTTAGCTCAGTTGGTTAGAGCATCTGACTGTTAATCAGAGGGTCTCTGGTTCAAGTCCAGAAGGGGGAGCTAAACGGGGATTTTTAGAAATCCCCAAAATCGTAAAAATCGTTCAAACCCACGCTAGCACTCGCTTTCGTGGGTTTTTCGTTTCAGGCAAATACCGTTAATTCACTCCATTTCCCGTTAATTTTTTTACAGTTTTTATTACAGTTTTCGCATTGAAACTGGGTATTTTTACCCTGAAATGTGAGAATGAAAACGAGGAAATATGATACAGATACCCAAAATTGCCGTCAAACACAATTGGCGCAATGCCCGCACAAGGAGCGAGCTCTACCCGATTCATATATCGGTCTATCTACAAGGTCAGCCAGTCCGTTATTACCCCGTAAAACTGCCTCTAAATGTCTCTAAAGAAGATTGGCAAGGGGATTACAATCATTGGGTAAAGGAAGGCCACATCTTTTATTTTGAGATTAACTGCAAGATTGCAGAAGTGGTGACCAAGTTCAATGAGCTTATAAAGCGGCATTATAACCAGAACAAGCCGGTCACTTTTTATGCTATTGAAAGAGAGCTAATGTATCGGGGCGAACGAAATGTCTTCAATGACTATTTCAAAAATTTTATCCGTTTCCCTCCGGAAACCGTCAAACTGGATGAAGTTACGTGGGAGAAGTATACCGCCTGTCTTCAACATCTTAATGCATTTCAGCCACGTATCACGTTTGCTGAAATTGATGAAACAACGATTGCGAGGTTCAAAAATTACCTGGCCAATCTAAAAGGACGAAGGGGTAAAATGGATCCGGCCACTATAAAATCCTATTTTGACAAACTCAAAGTCGTCTTAACACATGCCGCGAAAAAGGAGCACTTTCTCGACCCTATTGAATTGGAGCGTTATTTTGACGAAATCAAGATTAGTGTACCACAAAAAAGGGAAGGTCAGCATCTGGAAATCGAAGAATTACAACGACTCCGTAAGTTACAATTCGATAAAAAAGACGCGAGCCTTGAACGCGATAGGGATCTTTTCTTGTTCCAGGTATATACCGGTTTTTATTACAATGACCTGCAAATACTGCGGAAAGTTCAAGTTCATACCGATGTTGAACATGGACAGTATATTATTTCTGAAAGGGATAAGAATGACAATCCAACCATCGTACCACTGTTTAAATTCCCATATGCGAAGGAAATCGTTGAGCGTTACAAGGACAATGACGCCGAAAATCCGATGTTGTTCAAGAAAAGTATTTTTATAGAGGTGCAGGTATACAATCGCAACCTGAAGCTGTTGGCAAAGAGAGCGAATATTGTAAGACCGTTGAGTAATAAAACTGGGAGACATACAAATGCTCAAATGTGGATTCGGTTTGGTGCGGACCGTCCAATCCTATCAAAAATGATGGGCCATGAAAAGGAACAGACAACCCAGAATTATTATAAGGTAGGTCTCAGGGAGGTTATAGAGGGAACCAAGGGAATTGAATTTGGAAGCTTGCACATTTAATGATTGATACGAGAGCACGTTGTAGACATCCTTAAAACCAAGTTGTGGCTGTATATAGTTATCGGATAAACAGCCAAAATTGTATTTTTCTATATCACATTTGACTGCATATGTGCAAGCAGCCGGAATATTGTTTTTTATATCAGTAATCATTTTTATGTGTCCAATTAACCACCAAAGTGCAATTTATAGAAATAGAAGTAAGTGATTTATGTTTGCAAGTAACCAGTATAATACGAAATAGCCCATTTTATGAATCCCGATCGTATCAAAGGTCTATTAAAACAAAAAGAAAGCATTCATCTTGAATTCAAGGAGGCTGGCATGGCTTTGCCCGGTAATTTATTTGAAACAATTTGTGCGATGCTCAACCGGGATGGCGGCGATATTTTGCTGGGGGCTGATGACAATGGAAATGTATTGGGCGTTATTGATAATGAAGTGCAAAAGATGATTGCTGACATTGTCAATCTTTCCAACAATACACAAAAACTCGAACCGCCATTTATTTTGTTTCCGCAGGTATATGATATTCAGGGAAAAAAATTGATTCATATTCAGTTACCTGCCAGCTCCCAGGTTCATAAGACTACAAAGTTGATTTATGACCGCAGCAATGACGGCGATTTCAAAGTAGAACAGCCTCACCGAATTGCCGAAATAGCGAATCGTAAGCGTAATCATTACACGGAAGGGATTATATATCCTGCATTAAAGATGACGGATTTTAAACCGGACCTTTTTGCGAAAGTGCGTAATCTGATTCGCAGTAACAATCTTTCCCATCCATGGTTATCATTAAACGATGAGCAATTAATGGAAATTAGCGGTCTCTGGAAGAAAGATTATCTCGGTATTCAGGAGGGTTTTACGCTGGCTGCGGCTTTATTATTTGGTAAGGATGAAGTGATCCAAAATATTATCCCTCATTATAAGGTCGATGCATTGGTTAGAATAAACAATACTGACCGTTACGACGATCATTTAAGAATTCGCACCAATCTAATTGATACTTATGATCAACTGATGGATTTTGTAAGCCGGCATTTGCCCGACAAATTTTACCTGGTGGACGATCAGCGCGTAAGCCTGCGTTCGACCATTTTCCGAGAGATAGTTGCTAATCTGATAGTCCACCGCGAATACACAAATGCAGCACCGGGAACATTTGTCATTTTCGCTGACCGTGTGGAGACAGAAAACGCCAACAACCCGCATGGCGAAGGTCCGATCGATCCCGCCAATTTTGTTCCTTTCGCCAAGAACCCCGTGATTGCAAAATTTTTTATCCAGCTGGGACGGGTTGAAGAGCTTGGTTCTGGTATCCTTACAACCAATCGGCTCATTACGCAGTATGCGGGCAAGGGTAAAGCAGCATTCATAGAGGGCACAACTTTTAAAACCGCGATACCTCTTCCCTACAGCAAAATTGAAGTGATAAATGATACTGTGAATGATATTGTAAATGATACTGTAAATGATACTGTAAATGATACTGTAAATGACATTGTAAAACGCCGCCTCGTAAGCCTGATTCTACTTTTACACAGCAGTCAGGGCCTCAGAGTAACTGAATTGGCTACTAAGCTCAAAGTATCCGAGATAACCATAAAAAGAGACATGCAAAAAATAAGACAATTGATAGAATACAAAGGAAGCCAAAAAACCGGCGGTTATTTTCTGACAGAATTAATGCAGTCTAAACTAGGCAAAACTTAAAACCAAAATAAACAAACAGTTTTATTCTAGAGAGTTTATTAACCCTAATTATCTTGATATTTATTACCTCTAATTTTATTTGCGTTTCCGAAATGTTTGTGATTATCAAAATTTTGAGTAACCCGAAATATGATGGAAAGAAAAATCTCTTTGGTCGGAATACCTGCTTCCTGCTTCTTGAGAATAGAAACAATCTGGGTCTCTGTGAATCTTGTCTTTTTCATGTTTAATAGTTTAAAATTAATGATTTCTCTAATTTTAAACTGTCTGCCATTTAGGGACACTTACAACAACGCCTCAAAAAAAGTCCATTCTCAAAATTATTTTGAGAAACGGTATGAAGCTGACGTTCATGTCGAGCAGACCTAAAGGGTAAAGTAACAAAAACTGGAAAATTTTCAATTATATGTAGAGAAATTTGATAAGGGCTTTGATTTTAGCTTAGGTAACTTGAATAATTGTTAGACATAACATCTTAAACAATTGCACAAACACGAAATAGTTAAAACTAGGTGTTTACACTTATCTCGACAATTCTAAGTGAACATCCAACTCACCCTTGGTGTTCTGTCCTTTAAAACAAATAAATCCTCTTCGCTGGCAATAGATTTTCGATTAAAGATTTTTTTTTAAAATAATACTGCTTTGAGTGAATCGAATCCAGTTTTAGTTTTATATTGCAGTTATTGGAATCGACACTTGGATATTTGCGACTGAGGTTAATTAGAACAAATAAGTCGATTTTTTGAAAAGCCACGACAGAAATTGATGTTTTCTTCTCTAGCTGTTTCAATAACCACGTTTCCCGCTGTTCCACCCTATTAAAATCAGCAGATATTTAATTTACCTACTCTGATTGAAAACATTTAAGAACGCTGATTCTCCTACCCAGCTATTAGTTAGTTTATCTCCATTGCCTTAAACCCAATCCATGAATAGGTGCACACTTATTTTTGCTTCATTCTTATTGTTCTCCTGCAGCCGAAATTCACTTGAACTTCCTCCACCAAAGGACAATATTTTAGTAAAGGAAATAATTAATTCCCTGGCCAGTGTCAAAACGATTGACATGAAATTTAGCCAGGATAAGTATGACAAAGAGGGAAAAGTTGATTTGGAACTTTCCAATTTAACAGGGCAGGATCTCAATCAGGTAAAAATTTACGTGGAAATGTGTGATTCGAATCCTTCGTTTTACACTTGCAACAATCAATATAGTTCGGTCATTTCTCAGCTTAGCTCGGATAAAGCAACTGTCCTTCATCTGCCTTTCAGGAATATTAAACTCGGAGGGGTATTTATCAATGCAGGGATTGTTTCTACTGATACCAAGTCTCAAACTCTTTCTGGCGTATACACAGATGGGGTTATCAACCTGACAGGGCCAACACCTCCCCCTATTTTAGGGCTAGTTAAAGGCGTTGTGTATGCAGACGGGCAGGCAGTTTTTAGGTTAGGTAATATTGCAAACAGTAATGCATTTAATATCAAGGGACTTTTTTCTGACACGCTCTCATTTAACGGTAATTTTTTTGCAAGGCGAAGTACCGGTGAAGTGGACAGTTTGACTTCCGAATTATCATTAGAGGTTCCAAACACAGTAGGCATCTTTAATGAAAATCCCGCGACGTTCAATCTGTTGTTGCATACTTCACAAACAATTGCTGGATCCCAGACTGATAAAATTCAATTAAAACTGAGAAAGTAAAACATGAAACACATAATTCTGGCAATTTTTTTTGGCATGCATTGTTACAATTTATTTGCTCAGCAGATAACGACACATGAACAAATTACCAGGGAAGGGAATTTTACAGTTGGATTCGTCGACTCTGCAGGTACGGCCCCACTGCACATTAAATGTATTTATGATGACGATAAAACCGATGACACATATTCCATCTATTTATCCAATGGAACAGTTTCAGACGCAAGCCAGCCCGATTTCACGCTTGACAAATCGCTGAATTTCGATGTGTTTGTAGATAAATTTGTGTCAAAATGTAAAACCAAGTTTGAATACAAAAAGTCTCCAAATCTTCCTACACTTCACAGTGTGTTCGATCTTATCTGGCGCATTAAAACTCCCACCGGCGATGCTCCACAGGCAGGCATATTAAAATTGAGCCGCGGTATATTGGTATTTAACGAAAAAACAGACGGGCATGAGGAAAAGGCCAATTATATCAAAAGAAGGGAAACCACGGACTCGATTACAGCCAGACTGGTAGATGCAGCCTCCAATGTAAAACAAATAAAGGAAGCAATTTCTAACAAGTTGGGTGAGGATACGCTTGAAATAGACCAGAACATTACTTTATTAACCAGAGCAATCGATATAGTTAAAGGGTTCACGTTCGACAAAAAGGATTCAGTGGCTTGCTTCGGTGCATTGGATAGCCTTACAAATAGTTTCCTGGCTTCGGAAGTAATGCCGACTGTCCAAAAAAACGCATATAGGTCTCGTTGGAAAGTAAGCTTAAGCGGGGAACAGCTAACAAATTTTAAGTCAGAGCTTATTGCCTTTTTAACTAACAGAAAGCAGGTCTTGCAAGCCGATAAAACTACAATAAAAAAGGCGCTAAAGTCTGCAAAATATCTTCCTTTATACTCGTTGTATAATACGGATGCCCGAGGGGCTCTAGATAGTTTGATTAACCAAAGTAAAGATGCCGACTCTGTAAATGCAGTAGCCCTAAAAAATGACACTGTAAGCTTTGGAGGAAAACTTACTACGATAAAATATGCCAAAATCAATAAAATAGACATCCAGTTTGAACGTGGTTTTATTGAGTCTGTTAAAGTCAGTATAACCATTAAAAACACCGAATATTTTTTTGAAAACATATATGCAATAGGTTTCTCTTCTATCAGCAATTACAATAAACTTGGGAATACTAAGCTATATTCTCGTACCGGGAGCTCACCGGTCTATTATTACATCTTTTTAAGTGACATCTTTAGAAATTATGATAATAATTTGCACTTAAGCCAGCGGGATTACAGCCCTGCTGATACCACTTTAAGCGTCTCACCATCCGAGGTGCCGGAAGTGGTTGTGAGAAAGGAAACTTATGTAAATTTATTTGATGCAAAGCTATACACAGACCTTGCAGGTATTGACAGAACTAAACCCAATGGCCTTTTTCAAATTGAAGTAAGTAAACGATTCAATCTCCACACAGAAAGAAAACAGGCTGGCGGGACAAGATCCGATTTTGGTTATTTCAATTATGTTGATTTGTTTGGCTCATTGAGTAAAATAGAACAGAATAACAGGGAGCTTGTTTTACACAATGCAAACCTGGTAAACAATGGTAATGCCGTATCTCCCAATTTTGCCACCAACCTTGATTTTCTGCGTTATGAAAATTATAGTGTTGGTGTAAATCTCGGATTGCTACTGTTTGACAAGCCCGATGAAAAATTTACGATTTATCTCGATTTGGGCATCCGGTATGGCCATGTACTGATAGCTGATAGCGTGTTTGTCGCATCAAATAACAACTTCTTAAAAAAATTCGACAAAAGTCTTGATGCGCACACGGTCACTTTTCAGTTTCCGAAACTTTCAATTGAATTGTTTCCGGAAAGTCGAATCACACCAAAGCTTTCCTGGCAATTCAACACAACCAAACTGTTTAGCAACAACCAATTTAAACAGGTTGTTAGCTATGAAAAATCGGATCTCAATAATTTTTTGTTGGAAAAAAATGCACGCAAGTCCAATCAATACGAAGCCTCTGTGAAAATTGCGCCGAGAAAAGATCGAGCCTCCCATATATTTCTCCGATGGCGTTTTTTTACTCAATACAGTGATGCGAATACATCCTTTTCACAGTTCCAGGTTGGTTACACTTATAACTGGACACTTACCCGTTAAGCTCCTTTCATATGAACAGTAAATTATTGACAATTAGCAGTTCACTACTCATTATGATATTAGCTCAAAATGGGTACGCTCAAACTGACCAAAAAAAATCAGATAAGAACGCCAATACAAGGCATGATACGACTGTAAAAAACTATAATACCAGACTTAATTTGGAAGCAGTACGTATTGACAGCATTGATAATTCCAACGGCAAATTGATAGCAAGTATTCTAGAGGAACAAAAGCAATCCGATAACGATACTAATCATATCAAGGAAATTGATTCCTCCATCAAAAAATTGGAGCCGCAAAAAACAACAGCGATAAAAAAGCTTTCCAGGGATTCTGCAACTAATCCCGCACGTGGCAGCCACACTGTTCCCAAAAAACAATTGGATTCTCTGAATAGCTTAAGAGACATGCGTCAAAAATCAATAGACCAGCATCGGAAAGCTATCGATAGCATGAAGCAGTTATTGAAATATCAAACTAGATCAAAAGACTCACTTGCTTACGACACCCTGGTATTGAGACGAAAAATTGATAATTACCCGCCCGATACAATCAATGGTGGCTATTGGCAAAAGAAGGTAGTGTACGAAGAAAACGATCAAATTGTGATCAGTTTTATCTCAAAATCACAAAAAGGATATGATAAAAAGATTTTTATCGGTATTAGAGGTTGTAAAATCAAAATCTTAGCTACAAAATATTATGCAAAAGGTGGTGCGCCAAGCGGCAAGGACATTATAGACAGCACTAATAATATTGATGATGTAATGGCATTGCTAAATGGAATATACATTGATACAGACCAAATTAATAATTATAAAAAGGATTCAATCATTGCAGTCAATTGCGAGGAGTTGCAAAATTATATTGAAAACCTTCCTGATGGTTTTGAAGAAGCCATCGCCAAAAAAAACCGATTTTATATTATTGCAAACTTTGCAATAGGCGCATCCGGAGGAAACGTTTTTGTTGACACGGGATATTCTGCAAATGCCGATGCCTTAACCAGGCGCAATGAAAGCCAGCGGCAAATTATCGGACACAGTTTTGGTATAATGCTGGGTTACAGGCCGCCTATACTTTCAAAAACCCATCTGCTATACTGTGAATTCATATACAGTGTAATGGGGTTTGAATCTCGTTACCAGGACATTGACTGGCAAACGGGGCTACCAGGCTCAGGAAATGACGTAAACAAAAGCACCACCTATAAATTTAAAAGTTTTACAGCAGGACTCGGTTATATGTATGCCCCCGAGCGTGATTGGTCCGAGGGCAGACGTATCACGCTGTTATTCCAAATTGGAGGTTATTATAGTCATGGAATTGGTAAGAGTAACAACGCAGATATTGATCATAGCTCTGAAAAATATATTGTTCAGAATAGATTCGGGGCAAAGGCAGGATTTGGCTTAACGCTCCATGTATTAAGATGCCTAAATGTGAACATACTACCCATGTATCAGGCAGATTTTACCGCATTGAATCATGGACAGCTAAGCACCAAATTATACCTTAAAGGCATTAATATCGGATTGGCCTTTCATTAATCACAGCCTTGGGGTAATTACATGACAATTGAACTGAGGTAACATGTATTAAGCATACAAAGAAAAATTTGCCTTATCATCACATACCGGCATATGGTTGCAGCAGTATCTCATCCAGCTTCTCGTTCACCTTTTCAAATGAGTATTATTATTCATCCAATTCTGGCGAAACAAAATGTTCATTCTATTTCAACATAAAAGAATTTCGGTTTAAATGAATCCTCGAAATACCTCTTTCCGCCTTCTGGGCTATGTAAGTTATTTATTGTAAAAGGCATATAGGCATAGTGCAATACAGTCAGGAGTTTATATTAGCAGCCCTTTTTTTAAAAAAATAAATAAATTCTAACCAAATCAGAAATTGGCTCTAAGCAACAGCTGCATGGTAATGAAATTTAATGGTAACTGTCACCCCGCCGCGAGTGTCCAGCTGAAGCGTTCCTTTGAGTTGATTTGTAAGTCCCTTGATAAGAGTTAGTCCCAGTGAATCGGTCTTAGTCATATTGAAATCAACCGGAAGACCGATACCGTTATCACTTACCCGCATTTCAACCTCGTGTGCGGTTTGTTTGACCATAATAACAATTGCTCCTGTCCTGTTTTCTGGAAAAGCATGTTTTAGTGAATTGGTCACAAGCTCATTGAGTATGATCCCTACTGGAACCGCCTGTGAAACGTCAAGGAAAAGGTTATCAACTATACAGTCAATCTTTACTTTGTGATTTCCTCTGTTGATGGAATAATCGAGGGACTGAACCAGTTCGGTGATATAGGACTTGAGATCAATTTCTGTGGTTTTGTCTGTTTTAAACAATTGATCGTGAATAAGTGCTATTGACTGAACTCTGTTTTGGCTTTCCAGAATTGCCTGCTGCGCACTTTTGTCGTGCATGTACCCGGATTGAGATTGCAGCAAGCTCATGACGATGTGCAGGTTGTTTTTCACCCTGTGGTTAACCTCTTTCAATAACAGGTCTTTTTCCAATAAAAATTCATCTTTATCTTCCAGGAGCTCGTTCTTATCTTTTATCAGCTGCTGAAGGGCATTATTCTTCTGGTCAATCTCCGCCTTTTGCTCCATAAGCAAGGCATTGCTTCGTTGCTTCAATCTAAAACGACTGTATATGAGCGCAGTGATTATCAAAAGCATTACAGATCCGGCAATGGTAACGTTTTGAATCAGCTGGTGACGCTTGAGTTTAATGTCTTTTATTTGCGCATCTATGGTGAGCGAGTCGATATGCGTGTTTTTTTCCAAGGCTTCATTTTCTATATCCAGCAATGATATTTGGTAAGCCTTAACGATATTATCAATGGAATCTTTGATCTCCTTTTCTTTAAGAAAATGCCCATAAGCAGACTTAAAATTTCCTAGTAAAGTAACCAGTTTGTAATATTGATTTTCAGCCGTGTAAATACCAGTAATATAATTAAGTTTATGCGCCAGTGAGGAGTGTAATGTTGTGTAACGATAAGCCTGTTTCAACTGACCTGTTTCCGTATAATACGACGCAAGTGAGGTATACGCGTTCATGATTTCCGTAGCATTATCCTGCGGAATTTTTGGCAACATTTTTTTTAACGCTTGTGCGTACTCACCTGCTTGTTCAAAACTTTTTGCATAAGTCAGGTTAGTAAGAAAGTCCACTGTCACAGATAGTTTATCTATATCATTAACAGCATTACTTTTCATCTCATTCAGTACTGCTAAAGCTTTCGATAGTTGGTTCGTGTGTGTGTATTCAGTAGCCAGCGATGAAGACTCGCCCCTTATATAGGCCGTTTCTTTGTAACGTTTTGCCAATTCCAACACTGTAAGGGAATAAGGTATAGCGGTGGCGTAGTCCTGCATTTTAATATAGGTCGAAGCTATCAAATGGTTGACAACGCAAAACTGGATCGATGTATCGTTAACTTCTTTGGCTGTTTTAAGGGCTAAAAAATTATATTTTAAAGCATTGGTGTAATCGCCAGCTCTCAATGAGATGACGCCAATATTCCAGTAAATTCCCTCAACTGTCCTCCGGCTTACTTCTTTTCCAAGATTTAATGCCTCGAAAAGTGATCTGAGTCCTTCCGTTGTTCGTTCTTGCTGAAACAGCAGCTGTGCATTTTGTGTCAGCATAAAAGATAGCCAAAGAATATTCCTTTCCTTTCTAAAACATTCTATAGCCTTGTTACTGTACAATATTCTATTCCCAATGGATGCAGCATCACTGGTCGGGTAGTATTTACTGATAAGATAATATGATCTTGCCTGGCCATCAATATTGTTATGCGCTTCAGCATAAGCAAGCGCCTTCTGCGCAACCTGTAAACCCCCTGGCAGGTCATTACGACTATATAAGGTTTCCGTATTAAGCAGCATGGCGTTAATGATCCCAAAATCATAGTTTAGCCGCTCACTAAGGGCTGCGGCCTGCGCCGCAAATTGTATCGCCGAATCAATGTCCTTTGGCCCCTTAATCCCTTTTAGCAGCATTAAATGTCCTAAAGCAAGTTGTAACTGTACCTTAATAGTATCATCCTTATTTATAGCCAGTCTTTGCCTTAAAACGTCCAAAGGCAGTTCATCCAGGTTACTTGTTTGAGTGTAGGATGACTGCACCAGTAGTAGTAGCAGCAGTCCGGACAGGAGATACTTTTTCATTTAAACATCCCTAATATAAGTTTTACTAATAGCCAAATTACTTCTATAAAAGTAGGAATTAAATTGAAAGAATAAACATCTTTGAATATGGTGTACACGCCATCTGGCGCTGGTTAGATGGTTATTCTAAAAAGATTAGTGTTACTGCAAGCACTCTTTCAATGAAAGAATTTTTCCATTCAAAAAGTAAAATGCATAAGTTCCAGCGTGAGAACCAAGTGCGGGTCTTATATAAGTAATTCATCGCATTAATGCTGCATAGCGTGATTAATCTAATGAGCGGTTTCACTTTCAAGTATTGACGCTTTAAAATGTTGTTGTATGTGCCATATGTGCCTCCAAAGCAAAGACTAAAATTTCTCGAATTGAATTAACCCTTGTTACAAGGGATACGATTAAATTTCTGCTAACAAATATGCCACCGTATTTAAGAATGCAGGTTTTATTACCACGGATACCATCATTACCGTATTCAGGCAAAACTGATAATCCTGGCACTTGCCTTTTCGTATAACAATTCTTTGAACAGTTATAATTCATACTATTTCCCCATTTGTCCTGCCTTGTTCAACTTTGTTTGCACTTAAAAAAATACTATTATGGCAAAGAAAAAACCAAGCATCGTATTCTGTCATGGGATCTGGGCAGATGGCTCCTGCTGGAGCAAAATGATTCCCACTCTTCAGAAGGAAGGGTATGAAGTAATCACTGCCCAATATGGGCTTGATACACTCGAGGGTGATGTAGCACGGGTAAAGGGATCTTTAGGCAGGGTTAACAGTCCTGCAATTCTGGTAGGGCATTCCTATGGCGGGAGCGTAATCACCGCGGCTGGTATGGACGATCGCGTATCAGGTCTTGTTTATATCGCAGCCCTCTGGCCTGACGATAAGGAAACCTCGCAAGACCAGCAGGACAAGTATCCCAAAACTGACATTTGGGGTCACGTTGAAATTGCTGACGGACGCGCATGGATGAAACATTCAGGGGTCGAATGTTTTGCCGGGGACCTTGCGCCTGATGAGAAGCAAATTGTATGGGCAACACATTATGCGCCGGATGCAAATTTGTTTAACACAACAGCGCCTGGCGTTGCCTGGAAAACCAAACCGAGCTGGTATATCGTGGCCACAGAGGACAGAACTGTGAATCCGCAACTGCAACGCGACGGTGCAAAGAAGATGGGTGCGGCTACCTTCGAAGTCGCCAGCAGTCATGTACCAATGATTTCAAAACCGAATTTTGTCCTGGATGTAATTCGCAAAGCCGCAAAGTCAGTGGAGAACGATCAAAAGTAAAAACAAGGCCCTCTTTTACAAAAGGGGGCTTTTTTTTATCGCTGCTAATCCTTTCATCAGGATAGAAAGTTTTTCTAACTTTGTAACTGCAAGCGGCCGGAAATATGAATAAAAAAATACTCATAGTTGAGGATGAATTTGTAGCAGCAAACAGTCTGCGCATCATCCTGGAATCGGCAGGATATGTAGTATCCGGCCTGGTTGACTCGTATGAACAGGCTGTTTTATTCCTTCAAAAAGATACACCTAATCTTGTTCTACTTGATATTTTTCTGACCAGTCCAAGAACTGGAATAGATCTCGGAAGGTTATTAAAGGAAATGAATATTGCGTTTATTTATTTGTCCGCCAACTCCAACATGGAAACACTCCAGTTGGCCAAGGTGACCGAACCATATGGTTTCCTAGTAAAACCTTTCCGGGAAAAAGATATTCTTATCGCCATCGATATCGCTTATTATCTCCATGAGCAAAAACAGGCGATTCGTGCACGGGAAACGGTTTTGGCCACTTCTGAAGATCCGGCTCCTTTTCCAGGCATCATCGGCAATTCTCCGGAACTACTAAAAGTATTTCATCTTGTAAAAGTCGTAGCACCTACCGATACTTCCGTATTAATTCTTGGGGAAAGCGGTACCGGGAAAGAAGGCATTGCCGAAAGTATCCATGCATCCTCTTCCAGAAAATCGAAACCGCTCATAAAAGTAAACTGCGGTGCGCTGCCTGCAACTCTTATCGAAAGCGAATTATTCGGACACGAAAGGGGTGCTTTCACCGGCGCAAATGAGCAACGGATTGGGAAATTCGAGCAGGCAAACAAAAGCACGATATTCCTCGACGAAATTGGGGATATGCCAATCGATTTGCAGGTTAAACTGCTCCGCGTTTTGCAGGAAAAGGAAATAGATCGGGTTGGAGGAAAAGGCAGTATCAGGGTAGACATCCGCATTATTGCTGCCACCAACCGGGACCTGGAGAAAGAAGTTATGGAAGGAAGGTTCCGCATGGATCTTTATTACCGCCTGAATGTTTTTCCGATCCTGATGCCACCCCTCAGGGAACGTAAAAAAGATATTCCTGGACTGGTCGCATTTTTTTTGGAGCGGTTTTGCAGGCGCAACAATTGCCCGGTTAAAAAGGTTACTCCCGCCGCTATGGATAGTCTTCTATTGTATCCCTGGCCAGGGAATATCCGTGAGCTGCAATACTTGCTTGAGCGAACTGTCCTGTTGACGCCGGGTTACATGATAACCGAATTCCAACTACCAGGGATTGCCGCGGTGTCTGTACCCGCTCTGCCAGCAGGTGTAAAAACAATCAGGCAAGTAGAAGCCGAGCATATCAGGTCCGTTCTCCAACTTTGCAAGGGTAAGGTTTATGGACAAGGCGGAGCCGCCGAGATGCTGCAAATACCTTACACCACGCTGGTGTCCCGGATGAAGAAACTTGGTATAAAAATCGAAAAAAATTACAGGTAACCTGCTTCAGGTTCGACCAGTTTTTCGCAAGTTGACAAACCGGTTTGGAGAGAAAAAGTTGCAATGATTTTATCCAGCTTCAAGATCTCGTAAATGAACGATATTAAAAGACCCTTTATTCCGTGTTGAGTATCTAAATAATTGATTACAAATGTGGTAGCGGTTGGCATAAAATAGGATACTATGCTTTTATCAACCACACTTTTTATGCTGAATCTGGAATGGTTAAGAACTTTTAAGGCAATTTATGAAAGCGGTAATTTGTCCAATGCAGCGAACAGGTTACTCATGTCGCAACCAGGCGCCGGACTTCATCTCAACTCTTTGGAGGAATATATCGGGTATCGCTTGTTTGAGAGGGACAGGAGAAAAATGATTGCCACTGAACAGGCAAAAGTCCTGTATCATTATATCTGCGATTCCATCAATACACTTGCACAAGCAGAAGACACTTTTTGTAAAAACTCCAGTGATGTTAAGCCCACCCTTGCGCTTGGCATGGGATTCGGGGCTTTCGAACAAATTGCCGCTGAACACTTCGCACAATTGCCTTACAACCTGACCGTCAGGTTCGGAGATGCTCCGTCACTTGTGCATGAACTTTGTGCGGGAACACTTGATCTGGTGCTGACGTCCCAGATAGAAACGCATCCCAACCTGGAATATACCACGCTCACCAGCGAACGGGTATTGCTTGTTTGTGGTTCGGGCGCCAATACGGATGAGTTGAATGCACTGATCGTTGCAGGTAAGCGTGTCAGCATCATGCAATGGCTGAAAAAGCAGTTGTGGTACACAACGTCTACCGAGTTAAGTTATCTGCAAAACTTCTGGTTAGCAAATTTCGAATGCGCCCCTGGCTTCAGGCCCAATTTTATTTTGCCTCACTTTGGGGCCATCCTGCGATGTATTCGTAATGGAAACGGATTTGCCGTAATGCCGGAGTTTCTTTGTACACCAGAATTGCAGCGCGGCGCCATCCGGTTGGCATGGGAAGGAGATCATACTGTAGCAGCTAACCTGTACTTTGCCAAGCGCAGGAAAAACCGGCATGAAACAGCCATCCGCCAACTGCAGGCGCTGTTGACAAAAAACATGCACCAGCATTCTACCAGGCCTGTTTCCTTAATCAATGAATAGTTTTTTTGTTATTCCCAGTTTCTTCATTCTTGAATGAAGGGTCGAAGCAGGAATCTTCAGCAATTGCGCCGCACCGCCTTTTCCAGCTATTTTTCCGCCACAGGCGATGATCGTATTTACAATATGTTGTTTCTCAGCATCCGCTAATGACAGAGCCTTCTCTTCACTGCACAGATTGTTTGCTGTGGTGACAGGCGGCAGGAAAACTTTTTCCAAAATTCCATGGCGGAAAAGGAGCACACTACGCTCGATGAGATGCTCAAGTTCACGAACGTTTCCGGGCCAGTGATAAGCAGTAAGTTCCTGCATCGCACCAATAGAGATGCCCGTAATTCTGCAAGCATGGTTGCTGTTGTACTTGGCAAGGAAGAACCGCGCGAGTTCCGGGATGTCCGCACGCCGCTCACGAAGGGGTGGTAAAACAATTGGAAATACATTTAACCGGTAATACAAATCAGCGCGAAACCTGCCTGCTCCGACTTCCGATAAAAGATCAAGGTTCGTTGCAGTGATAATCCGGACATCGACCTTTATTGTTGTTTTTCCACCGATCCGTTCAAACTCACGTTCCTGGATAATCCTTAATAATTTTACCTGCAATTCCAGCGGTAATTCACCGATCTCATCCAAAAAAATAGTTCCATTTTGAGCAAGTTCGAACTTCCCTATTTTTCGTTCACACGCTCCGGTGAAAGCCCCCCTTTCATGTCCAAAAAGTTCTGCCTCAATGAGACTTGCCGGAAGCGCTGCACAATTGACTTTGACCATGACTTTTCCTCTGCGGGAAGATGCTTCATGAATCCCTCGTGCAATGAGCTCCTTGCCCGTTCCTGTTTCCCCACCAATGAGCACGGTAGCATTGGAAGGAGCCACCAATGACATTAAATGATAAATCCGCTGCATTGGTTTTCCTGTTCCAATGATTTCAGAAGCATTATATAATGCCCGGATGGGCTTTTGTAAATGTTCGTTTTCAATTTCTAATTGCCGCCGGTATCTGAGCAACTCTTCATTTGCAAGGATGTTTGACATGGCGATAGAAATTTGAGCGCACATGCCATGTAAGAGCTGACAGTTCGATTCGTCCGAATCAATGCAAAATATGCCAAGGTTACGGTCGCCGGTGCGTAATGGGATAGCTATACATTTATCAACACCCATGCTTCTCCAAAAATTGAAATAGAATGGCGCTTTGCCTTTCTCTATCCATTCCTGCAGATTATAGATGAGGGTTTTATTTCCTGCAAGTACAACATTGGCGACATTGTCTTTTACCGGGTACGCTGCATCGAGTACAAATTGACAACCCTTTTTTTCAATCGTTTCTTTGACTTTGGTATCATAAATGTACGGGCGTTGCTTTTGCTGATCCTCACTGAGAATATGAATAATATACCTAGTTATTGAAGACAGACTGCTAACTGCTTTTTCAATGGCTATCGATAGATCCTCCTTATTTCTTACCGATGCCATCATATGGCTGAATGAAAGCAACAGCGCGTTTTCTTTTTCTTTACGGACCAGCGATTCGTTGATTAAAACATTCGGAACCGCTGTTGCGTGCTCTTGAAAAACACACTCAGCAACCTGCGAAGCAAAAAGCTCATTCATCGTATTTTTCCAGTTTAAGATGACTGGTGTTTTACAAATAGGATGCCTGTATGCATTCTAATCATTATCAGTGATTTAGTTTACAACGCAAATTATTTGTTACGAAATTTCGTAAGGGCTTTTCGACAAATGAATGAAATTCCTGAAGTTAACATGAGCGGCATATCACTTTGGTGGCTTTTAAAAAAACAATTATTTAGCGATGTACTTTGATTTATGTGTATTCTGGAGCAAGTTTTTTGCTTTATAGAATTGGAGAAACAATCCACATAATTTTTAAAACGAAACGCGTTCTGGGGCATGTAAATAATTTATTGTTACTTACATAGCAGCATAGTGCAAATACAGTTAGGAATTTGTCAAATTTTTATAGTAAATGTTACAAAGCAATGCTGCGAGCCAATGGTGAATGAAACGGACCGCCCCATAGCATAATTAAAATCTGAATTGGAGAAAATGATTGGAGAAATGATAAACATTGAATTTAATAAGCCCGACATTATTTTTAGGTTCGATTCCTGATGAGAATCGAACTCGAACTTTAAATTGCTTTTTTGTTTTGATTGAATAGTTCTTGACTGCTAAAGATTAAAACGTCACATTAATACAAGAATGGTAGTCGCTAAGAAAATTTTTATTCTTTTTAACATATTTATGTTTCGGATTGACCTTCACTGAAAGTCAAATTTTATTTGACGTTTGGATCTTTAAAGAAGCGCTGCACTTCATTTACCGAAACATATATTTTCCTTCTTTTTTTAATTACTTTTATTTTGTTGTTGTTAACCAATTGGTCAAATTTTGTCCTTCCGATATATACCGCTTTCATGAATTCCTTTGCCGTAATATATTCAACAGATAGACCGTTTGTTGTCTTATTATTTAATTGTTTAAGTTGTAGCAATATTTCTTGTTGGCTGCTCCTTAAAACTGCCAGCTCTTCGGCTGGGATCATAAATAATGTAACTCCCTGCAATTCCATAACCTCATTTTTATTGTTAATAAATATTTTGCTCAGCTCCCGGATTCACAAAAAAAGCGTCAGATGGTTGTACTGATTTATCGTTTCATTTGTGCGTGCTAAACCAATATAAGTACGTAAGAAAAGTAAGTCCAATTAATAGATAAACTGCCCATTTTTTTGCGTCTGATTCCATAAAAACGCGCAGATTGTTTGATGGCGGTTTCTGCATTAACATATCAAAACTAAGTTTGATGTGCGCAAGCGTCCTTTCAATACCTTGCTGTATCGGTTTCAAATCGATTTGTGGAGTTGCGGTTGGTTGGTTTTTTAAAGCCTCCTCAACACTCTCTATTTTTGTTTTTAATTGCTGGATAGCCGTCGATGTTTCGGCATGGGAACTGGTCATTACTTTTTGTTCTTCCAGCAGTTCAGTAAGCACTGCTATTATCTTCTCATTATCCATAACACACATTTTTAGTTTAAATAATTATAAATGCCGGTGTCTCTGCTTTTTCCGGCGCTTTCTTTCTTCTGCCAGCAGGGATGGGTTAATACCTTCAACAAACTCATCAGATGGTTTTAAAAGGATGTCAATGACTGGTAAGCCTACTTTCTGCGCCTGTCTCTCCGGTTCATGGTGCAATGACTGCAGAGATTGCTTTTCATCATTAAACCTGGGTTTTATAGAGTCCGGCTTCTGTTCCATTTTAAGTAGCTGTTTCTGAGCTAAACTTTTTTCGATAGTGGCTAATGAGTAACCCACTTCGCTGCCCTTGGTATACACCTTTTGTTGGTCCCGGAAGGCGATGCCCCGCATTTTGATAACGTCATATTTGAGTGCCTTCATTTTCTGCTCAAACTGTTCATAGTTTTTTGAAACTGCCAGGCTCATTTTGATATCAGTTTTCAGCTTTTCTTTTCGCTCGTCAAGGCGCTGATATTGCCTCAACTCTTTTGGTAAAAATGCATTAGGACTAAGCACTTGTTTCAGCTCGTGTTTTAGTTCCTGTTTCCGGCACAGCTTAGCTATTTTCTGGTAGTTATTGCTGTCGCTTACGGTCTTTCCATTGTAGCCAACCCGGTTGGCCACTATATGGATATGCGGGTGTTCGGTATCCTTGTGAAAAATGGCTACGTATTGGTTGTTTTCAAAACCTAAATCATGCGCGCAATCACGGGCCATTTCCGCAAGTTTATGCATCGGTAAACTTTCTCCTTTTCCGAGGCTTAACGTAACATGCAGAACCGGCTTTGCCAGCTTGGGTTTAAGCCGCCTTACTTCGTTGAATTGCTGAATCAATTCCATATCATTTCCAAAGCAATGGTTGTATAAAATAACCTCGGCCCGATCTTTCATCACCAGTTCATTTTTCTTTTCATCAGCAATCTTGTCGTGGAGGCAATATTGCAGGCATCCACGGAACGATTTTCCGGTTACAATTTTTCCAATCATACCAGGTATTTTTTAATGTCAATAGCCAGCTGTTTCAGCAGTGCTGACAGCTCATTTAAGTCGGCTCTTTCCAGTGCGTTCAGCACATCCATCCGATTCCTTTTTTTGGCTACCTGATTCAGGTTGGCTGCAAGGTGATTAAGCGTGCCGGTAAAGAACAAAACTTCTTTTGGAAAAGCTTTCGATTTGCTGACAGCTTGTCCTTTTAGACCGACTTCCCGCAGGTATTCTGATAAGGATAAGCCGACTATTTTGGCCTTCTGCCGGAGCAGGGTCTTTTCAATCAGTGAGCACTTAACCCCTATGAAGGCGTCCTGTTTTATATTTTTCTTTGGCCGGCCACCTTTGTTTCTACCCGCCTGCTTTTTTACTTCACTCATCACTTTTCATTTTCACGGTATTACAATATCACTGCAGAATCCCGCGCAGCGGGATGAGAGAGAACCAGAGTTTCGGTTTTACCGAAACATAGCTGGCTCCTGAAATTCATAAACCCAATCCTCTGCGCTGACTTTGCTTTATTTGTAGTCTCTCCAATTTTACCAGCCATTCATTTAAATCTTTACAGTGCTTATAAATATGACTTTGGTCTTTGTATTTATCTGACCATTTTAAAGCCATTGCCGTCGCCTCCATTCCTCTCTTATCCCGGTCAAGTAATAGATAAATGCTGCGGTATTGTTCCATTGTTTGCCTTTTGTTTTCAAAAAAAGAAAGCGAGTTGAGAATCAAAAAATCAGACTGCATTCCTGTCAGTCCGGGGAAGCTTTGTGGTGAAGTTTTTTGCAGTGTTTGAAAAGAAAGAAAATCGAAAAAACCTTCGAAAACGGCAACACTGTTTGATCCATCATCCCTGATTAAAACCGGTTCTTTTGGAGCGCTGCTTCCTTTAAAATGTTGGCTGCGTAATTCGTATCCCCCGGACTCATTTTTAAATCCAATAGCCAGTTGCCTTTTGTTATACAACTCAAAGCAAACCTCACTGCAAAATTGGTTGGCAATGGCCACTGGAATTTTACGCTGTTCCAGATATTCCAATAGTCCCGGATCGGTAATTTCTTCGCTGCAGATAACCTGGATTTTTCCGATCGGTTCCGAAGATTGTTTCTGTTCTTGAATAAAAGGCTGGCGAAAAGAAAAAGGAATGGCTTGACGGTGCTGCAACCTATCCAGCAGTTCTTTCACGGAAACATTATGGTAGAGGATACCAAAATCTACCAGGTTGCCGCCTTTGCCGGTGCCATGATCATACCAGCAATTCAGTTTGCGATTCACCTTAAAAGAAGCCGTTTTTTCCTGCCTGAGCGGCGACAGGTACCAGTAATCATTACCGTGGATCTTTTGCGGGTGGTGACCGAGGCTTAAAAGATAATCCACCAGGTCAATCTGATTGGCCTGTTTACAAAGCATTGGTTCTGCTTTCATGGCCGGCCGTTTAAAAGGTTGACCTTGCTGGTGCTGATAAGTTCGTCCACATCGTTCCAGTGGAAATACCGGCGGGATTGAATTTTTACGGATTTGATTTTACCCTGCTTCAGCCAGTCGTAGAGCGTGGGTTTGGAGACCTTGAAGATATCGCACACTTCAGTGGCTTTTAGAAGCGGCCTTTCGGTGTGGTTATCAACTGGCGGATGCTTCTGCCCTTCCGCCACCACTTCCGCCACAATTGTTCTTAACTGTTGCCAAAAGGCATCGGGTTCCATAGGAACCAGCATCTGCACATTGTTCATACTTCACAAGTTTTTAGGCTTGCAATATGGCATCGGGGACAGGAAAAATCCAGTTAAGTATAGATAAATTAGTAAAAACATTCAGGAGATTGGCTGTTATGAATAAAAACAACCATACTCCAGCTTGTATCAGGCTTATTGCAGTATTTTATTTTGTAGCTTTTCCAGCAGCTGAATGGCCCTGTTTTGGGAAAGCTGCCGGAAATGCTCCTTCGCCGTTTCAAAATCGTCCATGATCTCCGTCCTTTTTCGGATGCTTTTGCGGTTCCAGTCGCCTTGCAAAATAAGTTGAAGCGCCGGGCTGATGCTTTTTACAGACACGCCGTATTGCCGGGCTAATAACTGGGCGCTGGCCGTATTGATTAAAGGCCTTTCCAGGCCCGCCATTTCCATTAAAACGTACTGGATGAGCATCAGGCTTACCACCGAATATTGCTGCTTCTTGCATTCCTGAATGCCCTCGAGTTGGCTGCCCTTATAGACCTCCACACAAGTGTCCAGATGGGGTAGAAATTCAATGTGGTAAAGCGGAAAGTAAAGGCTGAAAAATAAGGCCAAGAATACCAGCAGCCCACCGGACGCCAATCCGCTTACTAAAATAGCTATTGGTAGTTTACTAAACAGCAATACCAGTATGCTGCCAGGAACAAGCAATTTGAAGTAATTGTGTAGAATGATTTCAAACCAATAATTGGCAATTATTTTCCGTCGGGTGCTTTGAATACTCCAGCCGGGAAAGGCTGTAACAAAACGCTCATGTTGTTTTTGGAATTGGTCCTGCAATGAAGGTTGGGAGGACGGGAGATGGGGTAAAAGATTGCTGAATTTCATAACACACAATTTTCATTTTCACAATTCTAGTTAACTGTTTAAATATACAATTTTATTTGCGAAGGTTCCCAAGGATACTCAGACCGGTCCGCTTAAGTTTGCGGCCCACTTGTTGGCTCAGTGCAATTACATTAAAAATAGGTGTTATGGACAATCAAAAGCGATTCGGCGTATGGATGGATACCCACCAGGCTACTGTTGTGGGAAATGGCGACAGTAATGGTGAATCATTTGCTGTAATAGCCCATGTAAAAGGGGAAACCGTTCCCCCGAATTCAAATGAGAAGAGTGCCAACAACCAGGAGAAGACCAACCAGGCAAAGTTTTTTAAGGAAATTGCGGCCCATATGGTGAACGCCACCAGTGTACACGTGACCGGAACAGGACAGGTGCAGGAACAATTCCTCCACTATCTCGCAGACACGCCCCAATTTAAAAATACCAGGTCAGCAGAATCTACCGCAAATAAAATGAGCGATGAAAAGCTCATTGAATATATCAGCGGGAAATTATCATAAACTTCCATCCAGTACTGCTTTAGAGCACCCTTGTCGTGCCCGCTGCCGGAGGAGATACACTCCGGTTCCGGGCGGGCCTGCAAGCTTCAAACCTAACGCTTCAGGGCCTCGCATAGCTGCGGCCCGCTGCAGACTGATCCGCCTGGGGACCATCGTGCATCCCTCCGGCCGTCCACTTAAGCCACAATAAAAACCCACCTGCAGGTAACATAAATTGTGACTTCATTAATTAAGGCCTACCGCAAGTTCTTGTGTTTTCGTATAAAGTGTGCAGAAAGTCCCCCATTAACAGCATTGGCTTTCAATCATTGCTATAGATTATTTCCTGCTGTTAAATCTCACTTAACTTATATTTGATTTATAAATAACCTAAACCTATTCCATTGCCTCCTATAGTTCCAAATTCCCATATCGTTAATTATGGCAGCCCAATCTTGCCTATCAAACGGGTTGAAATATTTTCAGACGAAGAGTGGGAAATATTTATTGAAGAATGGCTTGATACGAGAAAATCAGAATATCCGGAAACTGAAAGGCTAGGCGGATCAGGTGATAAAGGCAGTGACATTGCAGCGTATGTTACGGACAAAAATTCAGAAAATTATATTTGGGACTGTTATCAGGGTAAACATTATGGTCATCCTTTGATGCCTTCGGAGGTTTATATTGAAATGGGGAAGATAATTTATTTTTCCTTTATAAAAGTTTATCCATGTCCGCGATCCTATTTTTTTATTGCCCCTAAAAATTGTGGGAGTTCCCTGTCAAATTTACTAAAGTCCCCTGCCCGGCTGAAAGCCGCACTTGAGAAACAATGGGAAAAAGATTGTGAAAACAAAATTACAGCAACAACAGATGTTCCATTATCGGGCGCATTCCTCGATTACTTTAATCGTTTCGATTTTTCAATATTTAAGAAATTTGTGACCAAGGATATTATTGCGGCTCATGCATCACATTCCAATCATAAAATTTGGTTTGGTGGAGGTTTGCCGCCACGGCAAGAAATGGATGAAGCAGGCATTCCTGCCGAGGCTCAACCGAACGAAAACATTTACGTGGTTCAGTTGCTAAAGGCTTATACGTCTGCAGCAGCAAGAGCTTTTTCCGGAGCACCTGAACTTACCGAACCATATACTAATCATTTCAAACGAAGCCGGATTAGCTTTCACTATGCAGAGCAATTAAGAAATCTATACAGGGATAGCTTGCCACCAGGCACATTTGAAAAGTTTCAGGGTGAGATATACGACGGAGTAGTTAATATCTATGAAGGTAGCCATAGCAATGGCTATGAGAAAGTCAAAGCAGTTGAAGTACATGCTGCAAGCATTCCCATAACTTCAAATCCCCTCACGGATGTTAGTGTAATCAAAGACAAAATTGGCATATGCCATCAATTATGCAATGAAGAAAAATTAAAATGGACATAAACAAAACCATATTTCCTTTTAATAACGTCGTTGAGACGGGGTTTAGGACCCTTTGTATACTAACGTCCCTCCATCCCAAACTATTTGATATTGAAACGTTGGTTTGTTTGGATTACCTATGTGTACATAGCGGCGATTTCGAGCCTGGCATCAGCAGTTTGCATCCGGCAAATCCAAACAGGCAGGGAGAACTATTTGTACGCAGGAATATTATTGAAGAGGGAATGGAAATCTTCATACAAAAAAAATTGTTGGTGCGGGCTTATCAGCCAACTGGCATTGAATACATGGCTACTGAATTAGCAGCAAGCTTTTTGGATACCGTTAGTGCCAGCTATTCATTGGCTTTGATAGAGCGATCTGATTGGTTAAGCAATAAGGTCTTTGAACTGGATAATCTCCAGATCCAACAGCTGGTAAAAAGATCTGGTACAGATTATTCATTTCAAATGCTTCAAAAATGAACAATGGCTTTGTGATTAAACGCCTTTGGCTTACTGGCCCTGACGCCAAACCTGCTATTGTTACTTTTACGAAAGGTTTAAATGTTATTTCCGGCCCTTCACAAACTGGAAAAACATTTATTTTCCAATGTATTAATTATATGCTTGGCGGAAGCGCCAAGCCTAAAAATATACGCGAAGCGAGATCGTATTCGCATTGTCATATCGAACTGCAGTCAGGCAATGACTTGTTTGAACTCATTTCCGATTTGAAAGGCGGTAATTTTGAATTACTTCAAAGATCCACGTTGCCGGATGAGAACGAAACTTTACGCTATACTTTATACAGGAAACACAATGACCTGGACACAGACAATGTTTCCCAACTGTTACTATCGCTGTGCAACCTCTCCAATAAGAAGCTGAAAGAAAATGCGATTGGTAAAAAGCGCGGTCTTTCTTACAGGGATTTGACTAAATTCTTAATGGTTGACGAGACAAAAATAATCACAGACAAGTCTCCAATTCTATCCGGCCAATACACAACCGGAACTGTTGAAAAAAGCTGCTTTCGATTAATACTTACAGGTAATGATGACAGTGATATCATTGAGAAATTAAGTACTAAAGAAGTCACTCATAGAAAAGGGAAATTAGAAATGTTGTCCGACCTCATTATCAGCATCCAAAAAGAAATAGATGAACTGCAGGTCGTGGATGAGCCGGGCAGGCTGGATAAGATCGAAACTTCAATTAGTAACACAAATTACAGCCTGGCATCAATTGATGCTGTTAACCTGCAATTAAATGAAAGACGGAATACACTGGAGCTACAATTTTTCGCGGAACGAACTAAGGTGGATGAATTATCCCTTATTAGTTCACGAAGTACAATTTTAATGGCACAATATAATTCCGATCAGGACCGGGTGGTGAGTACAATTGAAGCCTGCCAATTGTTAAGAACCCAGGAGGACGATCCGGCAATATGTCCAGTGTGTCATAGTCCCCTGGATGGACAATTACCGGCAACCAGCATAGATGAAATCGAAAACTCCTGCAAAACTGAGCTCTATAAAATAGAATTGCTTAAAAATGATTTAATTGAATCAAAGAAACTTTTATTAGACGAAATCAACACGGCAATAGATAATACAACAGCACTGTCAGTTAGTTTACAAGCTATCAATACCGAGATAGAAGAGAAAGTACAAAACAGAATAAAGACACTAATGGGTGAATTAGCCGGATTGCAGGAAGTCAGGGGGCTTTTAAATAAACACTCACTTCTGGTAACAAGGAAGGAAACATTGATTGCGTCACGCGATTCAATAGCAAGATCTATCTCCGTCAATAAAAAACAGGCAATTGACAGCGATAATTTATCATCTGTCATCTTTCCATTAACCGAACAAATGAAAGAAATATTAGAAGCCTGTCACTACCCTTCACTAAAGGCAGTTTCCTTCAATGAAGAAAAAATGGATTTTATTATTTCGGGGGAAGATCGCGAGTTGTCCGGCAAAGGTTTTCGCGCAATTACTTATTCATCTTTTATCGTGGCTTTACAGAAATTGATCAAAAACGCAGACTATTCGTTGGGTGTGCCGGTGCTTGATTCGCCACTGGTAACGTATCGTAAACCGACGGCTGGCGATGAAGGAATAGAAATTGATTTGGCTATGGATTTCTACCGATACTTAGCGTACAGCGATATTGACCAAATCATAATAATGGAAAATGAGGAGCCGCCTGCAGACATCGAAACAAAAATCAATCACATAGTTTTCACTCAGTCGCTGACAACTGGCAGGTATGGGTTTATTCCCACACCATAAGGAATAATCTAACAATATTGTCGCATGATTACACATGTATTTAAACTGGATTGCGCTTTCCTGCACAAAAAACTGGTAAGGGATTTAATGCATCCATTCAGCAGGGAAATACTTGATAATAAAATAGAGGCAACTTCGAAAATCAATGGATATGTACCGGGATTTTTGCTTCCACTTTACGCCGAGGAAATACTTCATATTCTCCGGACAAAAAAAACTCCTTCGCTTGATGAAATATTATTAAAAAATCAGAAAATTACACAAGGCGATCTTTTATGGATTGAAACAGACTTCTATTTTAAAGATGCAGTGAAAGCAAGAGTGGCTTATGATAACGGGGTCAGGCCATCATATTCAACATTTCATACAAAGCTTACAGCTTTTGACAATTTAAGAATAACAGGTCATATCAATGCTGAACACTTTTCCGCTGACAGCACCACACATATATTGTCTGGAAAAAGAAATGTATTTATGTTTTTCTATATACAGGAACTAAAGGTTGACGAAATTATCATACGCCCAATAGTTATCGGAAGCAAGATGATCGGCGGAGATGCAAGCTTCAGCCTTCCTACAAATTATATCCAGGTTTATGCTGAGGATATTGATGAATTTAGTAAAGTGAAAACAACACCGCGCCCGCGTTTGCCAATAACACTAAACAAAGACATTTCAGAACAACAAGTAAAGAAGTTGTTTGCTGAAATTATATTTGAGAATAATATTCCAAAGGATTGGGGTGGAGAAAAATCAGACCTATTTACAAATCATATTCACGTCAATGGCAAAAGATGCAACGCAGCCTTTTTATTTAAAGGACCGGCCAAGTTTGAACCGATGACCGTAAGAAACCTGGGTAAAAATGGTGATCAGATTACCCGGCTTTATGAAGAGCCCGCAGAAATCTATATCCTTCATCATTGTCATTACATTAAACCAGAAATAGTCAAAACAATGACGGCATTCTCGGCACGCTTTTTTGCACCATCAAGATTCTGCCTGATTGACGGCGAAGACACTCTTAGAATACTAAGGGCATATAAAAAGATTTAGTAAAATGCTGGATGATTGCGATAGTTTAAATGGATACTACATCTTTCGATAACCATAATTCCCGGAGATGAAAATTTGTCCAATCTGCAATAAAAATGAGGCAGATAAAAAAAATGTACATTTAATTCCTTGGTTTCTTATCAAGAATTGTGTCACAAAAGGAGGCACAGGCGCCAGAGACATGGAAATTTCTTTTTTAATTGACCCCTCAAACTTTTCTAAAAGATATACAGGTCGGAGCATACTACCCGAAACCGTAACCGAACTAAATGAACTTCAAACTGAAAAAGAAAATCCATACAGCAAGGATTTTCTGATATGTACAGATTGTGAGGAGAATTTGTCAAGACTTGAAGCAATTTTTGCGAGTGAATTTTCAAGAAAAAACATTGTATTTAACAACAGTTCCAATTTTTTACAAACGGACAATTACATCCTGGCTACGCGTCCCAAATATAATTTTAGCCTATACGAATTGCTTATTCAATCAATTTTTTATAGGTGTTCTATTGGTAATTTTGACGGATTCAGACTTCACCCTGAAATTGAATCTAAAATTCAAAAAAATCTAAAATTCGCGTTCCTTACACCGGGATTAAAAAAAGCAATATCAACAGATAAAATAGTTTTAAAATACAGGTTACCGATAGTCGTATCTGCATTTACTCATCCAACAGATTTCGACCCGACTAAGGATTGGATACTAGCAAGCACCTCAAAATTTCCATATTTTATTATTGCTGCAACATGGCAATTCCAATTATTTGGAAAAGACAAACAGCTAAAAAACCCAGTGGAAAGGTTATTTGGATTGACAGATAAAATGAAATCAAAAGCCTTTTACGAATACAAAAAAAATCAGGCATACATTGCAATCCTTAATGAAAATTCAACGCAATATATTTATAATAATATTCTAAACTATTTTGTAGATAAGAAACAAATTGGCCTGCAACGAAATATCAGGATGTTGCACCGACACATTTTTAAGTTTACGCCCTCAGCCAATGTCGTTCAATATATTATGGAATGTTACCATAAACATTTGGATGATACCAATTCGGAATTTGATGCAATGGTGAGTGCTTTTTTAGATTTAAAAAAGCTTACCTAAGAACTTATTTCGCGATTGAAATGACAACAAAATTGCCATAGTTAAGAAATTGCAATCCTCGGAATTTAATGAACCGGCCAGGGCACCGTTTGATACACGGCAATCGCCTCATACAAAGGAGCAATAGCCCTTCTTTGAACAGGACCGGCCAATTGTAATTTTTTAATAATAAATTCTAATTCAGCAAATGCGTCGTTGGACTTACAGTTGATGGCATCCCATACCATAGGTTGCCGTTCTGTAATAGTCACCCATGGATAACCAATGATATTTGCAAAATAACCGGACAAACTAATCAATCGATCTATTTCGTGTGCGTTTTCATCAGAAATACCTGAAATGTTTACCAGCAAGCACGTTAAGTGGTTTGCAAAATTAGTAGCAATATGGGAAGGCATAAAACCACCGTAATAAAATAACTTTATCTGGAAGCAAAGGCTTTTGAAATTTTTTTCCAGGCACTTCCAGGTTTTATTATTGCAAAACAGCATAGAAATGGTAAGGAGCTGAAGCGCATATTGCGTTTCGTTGTAATGCATATTGTCTAACCATGTAATATACCTGTCCTTATGGTCACTTATATAATCCGGCATATCCACTGCCATAGTTTCAAGGTGACCGCTTAACATACTAGCTAATAATTCAACAGAGGATTCATTCAGTACCCAATCGGCCTTGCCCCTTTTAAGCGTGCACATCCATCCTCCAATCGACGACAAGTCGGCTTTAAACTGAACATTTTTTAATATTTCGTTTTCTACACCAGCTTCGAAAAACTGCGGAAATAAAAAATTGTTGAAAAGGGAAGGCAGTTGCTTTTTTATACCACCTTCATTTTTCAGAAAAGACGGATTTCTATATATCCGGTAAAAAATGTATTTGCCAGTGTTTGCCCAGTCATGGATAAATAATTCGATTGACTTCTTCTTTATAAAAGGATATTGCTTTCCGTGTGTATCGATAAAACAATGCCCCCACAATGCTATTTGATCCCGGTTGTTTTCAAGGTATGCATTGAATTTTTTCTGGTTCGTATTAACCGGGAAACCGAATTCAGCAATTGCCATTTTCGGTATCGGATTTATCAATGCAATGTTCTCAAGGGTTGCGGCAATCTTTCTTTTCATAGAAAACAATAACCTCAGAAGCTGAACGGGATGATCATAGTCTTCTGCATATTGTTGCCTGAAAGCGATTTTATCAAAAAAATTAAAAGAATTTTCGTTTAGTTCTCCGGCCCCTTTTTCGTTGTCGAAATAACGATTGAACGACTCAATAAAAGTCCTGGTCATAAGCTGGTAAGTACTACCCTTAATGAATGTAATAATGTGTTCAAGGCCCTTGATTCTGGAATCATCGGATACGAAACCGACCGCATATAGAAGCAGCAATATATTCCCGGCACCCGCAGCCGTATGTCTTGTCTTAAGAGATTGTCCACACAAATCAACAAAAGCCTGGTAACGCTTTTGGGGATTGCGAAGTTTACACGCTATATACATCGTCCGGCCTGTCATTGCTGGCCTCCTTTTATGACCCATGGAAATTTTGATAATCCACCCACGCGGCAGCGCTTTAGCTTTTTCTATTGATTCTAGTATATTCAAATCAATTGCTTCTGCTTGGGCAATGGAACCAATGAAAAGTATTGTTTTTCTGCTGATGTATTTCACTTTAATTGAAGTCATCAATTACAGCATTAAGTTTGTTTTCAGTCCTTGGCTGTAGGCTGTTTGTATAAGTGACCGTACTTTAACAGCATGAATGTCATCCAGTTTTTTGACAGACCATTGTCCGTTTTCAAAAGAACCATTCACACTATTGGAGATTTCATAAACAATTTCATTTGCCGGATCATTGCTTAACCAGTGCCTGTCGTGAAATTTCTTCCCTGTTTTTACCAGCTCTAACTTTTCAAGTTTAAAGCCAGGAGAGTTTTTATGCGTTTGTTGTATAAGCTGCCAAAGCAGTTTGTATTGTTTTGATAATTCTTCCACTTTGATCCCATCATGTTTCCCGGTATTGTTGTGGAAACCCTGTATAACCAGCGTACGAACGCCCGATTGAACAATCATGATTAGCAATGCATTTAAAAATACCTGCTGGCTTTTTGATGCTAATTTGATTTTTTTATCCTTTTCTATTAGTGGACTGAGAAAATAGGGATCACTGATGCACACATGTTTACCTAGTGTCCTGAGTACACGATGCATCTTATCACTTAATTCAATTGCCGCCTGATTAGCATCTGGCGCGGCCTCGATACTCCATAGTTCAGAAGATATGACAGGCAATTCAGTTTCTTTTTCACTTACCATCATTTCCCGCCCAAACAGATCTACGAATCCGCTTGCCACACTGGTCTGTATATTGAGATTATTCAGAATAACGTATCGCTGGGCATACTTGACAGTTTCAGTCGTGTCTTCTTTTATCAGTAGCTGCCCGATGCCAGCATCATCATCAGGTAGTGGTATTTCCCAGGTGCCTTTAATAGTATCTATGGTTGTTGTTCCTATAGTTGCTATTCCATTGTTGTCTCTTATTTCAATGGTATGGGCTGATCTGAAAAGTTGATCCATCTGAACAATTCCCCGTAATTTTTTTCCGCCCGATACTGAATCTTTTTTCCTTGAAAAATCACAGAAAATATCCCGCGGCACAAAAGCCGCGCTTATCTTTTCTTTTAAATAATTATAAAGGACATCGTCTTCAAAAAGACCAGCCGGTGTTACCGGCCGAATGTATTCATGTTTCTTATAACCAGAAATAAATTGACAATTGGTTCTTTCGTCCAATAAAAACGTGACACTTGGATCAAACGCCGTTCGCCTGTATAACACCGGCTGACGGGAACGGGAGTAAACAGGAATGCCCTCAACCTGCATCACGTCTTTTTCTGTCAACACGGGTAATAACGGATGCATGGAAAACCTGGCATCGGGGCAATTGTCTTTTTTTGCTATATAGCTTTGCCGGTCGATCAGTTCATGGAAAATATTTTTCATGTCGTTGTCCTGCCCTATTAACAACCACTGTTTTACTCTCTTTTCTTCCCATAAAAATCCGGCGGTATTTTTCGCACCTTTCTGATCATACCAATGAATGCCCTTTGGAGGTGCGAGCTCCATCAATTCTTTTAAGTATAGGAAAAAGACGTGCTCTGTTTCACCTTCTAAAACAGTCAAAAACGACAATAATGAGGCATTTGCTTGCATAAGCACTGGTTGAAAGGGCAAAGATAGTTGTAATTTGGCTTAAATATTGCTATAATTCAACTTTAAAGTTGTAAAAAACAGTTTTGTCTTTATCTTTGTACCCTAAATGAACAAATGGCCACTAAAACTGAAATTGAAGCGTTTCTTTCTGATTTCCATATAAAAATGGGAATCTGGGGAATCGTGGTCAGGGATGATAGGGGAAAAAATGCGCAGACGTTACTTGATTTGGAAATTACAAAAGATGCTAGGAACCATGCTTTGAAAAGCCTGGCACCAGCCAATTATTGCCTGGGTCCGCTCCAGGAAAAGTTAAACGGTGGAGCTGATATGTGGATTTTTGGAAAACAAATTAAAGGGAAAGAAATATATATAAAGATCAGTGTTGGATATCATGGGAAGCCGGTGATCTGCATTTCATTTCACATTGCAGAACATCCGCTTGTATATCCGGCCTGACGGATGGGTAACAGCACTTCCGGGCTGTCTGAATAGTAGGTACAGATGTATTACCGGGACATTGTTCATCCTTAAAAATCGTTACAAAATGAAAAGTCCATTTACAGACGGAGAAGCCGACCTCCGAAAAGAAGAAAGAACGATGGAATTCCGCAAGGAACCATTTACGGTCTGGTACCAATTTTATGTTTGCAGGGAAACAGGAGAACAGTTCACAACAGACCAATTGGATGAAGTGAACCTTAGCCAGGTGTACAACCAGTACCGTGTCAAATACGGTATCCCTTTTCCTGACGAAATCAAAGGACTGAGAGAACAATATGGCCTCCCTGCTACTAAAATGTCAGAATTGCTTGGCTTGGGAATAAATGTTTACAGAAATTATGAGGCTGGCGAAGTTCCCAGCGTGTCCAATGGCAGGCTGATTCAAATGATTAAAGATCCAAAAGAGTTTAAGGCCCTTATCCAGTATAGCAAGAATGAATTTGAGACAGACGAACTTGTCAAAATCAATAGGAAGATCGATGCCGCACTGGAAGGCTATGACGAACTGCAGCGCTTTTATGAAGAAATGATGCTGGGTGAACGGCGTCCGAATATTTTCAATGGTTATAAGGTTCCAAACCTTGAAAAAATAAATAGTCTGGTGTTGTTTTTTGCAAAACAGGTGGAACCATTTAAAACGAAAATGAATAAACTGCTGTTTTATGCAGACTTTCTTCATTTCAAATGCACGGGTTTTTCTATTAGTGGATTGAGGTACCAGGCAATTCAGAAAGGACCGGTACCTAAAAATTATGACTGGATTTTTGATACTGTTTTGAATAAAAAACTAATCAGCATCACGCTTCACGATTTTGGCAATTACATGGGTGAACAATTTGTTGCCACAGGTTGGGAGGTTTTTAATAATGATTTATTTGCTGAGACAGAGCTAAAAGCAATGCAGGCAGTAGCAAATTATTTCAAGCCTGATAATGTAAACCAGATTGTGAACAAAAGTCATTCAGAGAATGCGTGGCAGGATAATGTGGAAGATTTTAATATTATCTCTTATAATTATGCTTTTGACCTTAAATATCCACAGACAAACTGACGGGAAAAACAGTCCGGCACGGTTGTTAAGGAAAAGTTAAGGTCTTTGCCTGAAACGGGTTAAAATAAGAAAGCTCCAGGAAGTGGTATTTCGAGGAGCTTTCAGGAATGATAAGAAAGTTTTGCGACTTAGTCTTTGCCGGTTTTCACCGGTCCATTCCGTGTTTTAATGTCAGGTGCAAGGTAGTTGTTTGTGAAATATCAAACAACTACGGTTGCGCCCTCACATATCCCGCCTAAAAATCAGGCCATTTTAAAGTCGCCGGCCAGGATGCCTCCTACCCCGTCATCAGATTGGAGGCAATCATTTACTCACTCATTAAAAAATATCCAATGAGTAAGAAGCAGCAACATGTAGTTCCCCACGGAGATCAATGGGCAGTAAAAGGGGCCGGAAATTCAAGGGCCACCAGAGTTACTGACACCCAAAGAGAGGCTATAGACATAGCCCGGCAAATTTCAAAAAATCAGGAATCAGAATTGAAAATCCACGGCACAGATGGAAAAATCAGGGACAGCATCAGCTACGGCAATGACCCTTTTCCACCCGCCAATTAAAACAGTTGTTTATGAACAAATTTATTACGCAGTTCAATCTCAAACCGGGCGATGAAATCATCGTACCGAAAAGTAAACTGAACATTGCTCAACACCATGGCATATGCCTGGGTGAAGACCATTACGGTGTTTTTTGGATGGTCGAAAATAATGTAGGCGAAGGTGTGAGAGCCATTACAGCTGACGATTTCTTTTCATCAGTGGTGAAGATAAATGGCATTAACCGGTTTACCGGCACCAATGCAGAACGTGAGGCGCTCGTCAAAAAAGCGCTGCGATCTGTGGGTAAACCTTATGACCTTATCAATTACAATTGTCAGCATTTTGCATCTGAATTATTAACTGGTAAAGCTGAAAGCTGGCAGTTAAAAGATGCGCTTGTTTTGGGTATTGGCGCATTGTTATTAGGCGCATTATTGTCAGATTAGTAACAAAAACAGCCAGCCAAACCGCTGGCTGTTTTATTAAAAAAAAATGGAAAAAAAGAAATTCAGGATATTATCAATCGATGGTGGAGGAATAAGAGGTATTATGCCGGCAAAAGTATTGGCCGACCTGGAAAGCTATCTGAAGCAAAAGGGTGACACCAGGGCAATGCACGAGCATTTTGACCTTATCTGCGGCACATCCACAGGAGCTATTCTTGCAATTGGTATTGCGCTTGGTATTCCCGCCAGTAAGCTGCTGGCTTTTTACATAGACTATGCGTCATCCATTTTCCCCAGTTGGCCTTTCAATACGCATATGATGAAAGGTTTGTACCGTCCTGTTTACAGTAATAAAAAATTGCTGCAGGCGCTGGAAGACGTTTATAAAGATGCCAATGGGAAAACTGCACTATTGAATGATGCTAAAACAATGTTATGCATACCAGTATTTAACGGTGGAAGCGGCGAAATAAATGTGCTGAAAACAAAACACCACGAGGGGTATAACAGGGACTACAAAATTCCTGCACACCATGCCGCCATGTCCAGTGGCTCTGCGCCGATTTATTTTCCACCGCACAGTTTCAACTTCAGTAACGCCCTGGGCGATGGAAATTATCTGAATATGATTGACGGTGGCGTATTTGCGAATAACCCGGCCCTTATAGGATTGTTCGAAGCAACCGACAAACTTGGTTATGATTTTAATGACATCATGCTACTGTCCCTTGGCACAGGACAGGGAAGACATATTTTGAAAAAAAGATGGAAACCTCCGGGAATACGTTACTGGCTTTTACCAAATCCCAGGGTGTTGGATATAATCCTTGATTCTCAGGCCCAGATAACGGAGCAATACCTTTCTTTCCTTAACAGGACACTTGAAAAAAACGGTAAAGGAATAACCTACCTGAGAGTTCAGCATCAATTTCATGACAAGCCAATACCACTCAATGCCTCACGAAAAAAGGATATTGACCAACTTATAGTAACCGGTCAGGAGCTGGGAAAAAAACATATTAGCAATATTGCAAACACTTTTTATTAAATAAAATAAAATGGCAGATTGTCACAATTTGTTCCAGGACTACAATAAGAATGTATCCGTAACAAAAACTAAAAGAGATAAAATGTCCACTTCTAAAGATGGGCTGAGAGATGCAATCCGTAAACACTTCAAAGAAAAGCATCCCGGGTATGATCCTAAATTCTATATACAAGGTTCACATAAAATGAAAACGGGCATCAGAACCAAAGATGATATATGCGATCTGGATGATGGTGTGTATTTTATGCGGGAACCTGACGTTACAGCTACCACCCTGCAAGGCTGGGTTTGGGATGCAGTGGAGGATTACGCAACCCAAAAACCAGAACACCGCAAAAAATGCATTCGCAATACTTTCACAGGTGATTATGAAATTGACATGCCCGTTTACTATAAAATAACCGGTAAGCAATATCAACTGGCCGTGAAAGACACGGGTTGGGAAGACAGTGATCCAAAAGCAGTAATAGACTGGTTCAATGGTAAAAAAGATGGTAACGGCCAATTACTTAAAATGGTGAAATATCACAAAGGATGGGGGGATAATATCCGCAATAAGATGCCGACCGGTCTTGCAATGACGATACTTGCCAGTAATGCAAAAACCAATATTGTTTACAACGACAGGGACGATATTACTTTACGGGATACGCTCAAAGAAATAAAGAAAGCGCTTGATATCAAATTCCAATGTCTGGTTCCGGCAGCGCCTTATGATGACCTTTTCAAAGATTATGATAAAACAAGAAAGGAAAATTTCATGAATGCGTTGAAAAATTTTATTGAAGACGCTGACAAGGCCATCAAAGAGGAAAACCAATTGACAGCTAGTAAGCTCTGGCAAAGACACTTAGGCGATCGTTTTCCCGATGGCAAAGATGAGAATGAGGATAATAAGGCGCGCAATGCAGGTTTATTCATTGGCGGAAAACCATCCAACCCATGGTCCAGGTAATATCAGGTTTTAATGCGCAAATTGATGAAGTCCTGGCCAAATACCCGGGACTTAGCCGTCACAGCATTGACGGTGTAGATATTATTAAAGGAACAATTGATCTGATAGATACTTTCGGTCAGCACAGGGATACTTATGAAATAGAAATTCATCCGACCAGCGGGTATCCTTACAGATTCCCGCTGCTTTGGGAAACTGGTGGAAGAATTCCACGTAATATAGACTGGCATGTTTTCGAAAGTGATGGTCATTGCTGTATAAAAGTTGAGCCTGAAGAAATCATCATGTGCAAAAAAGGAATTTCATTAATTGATTTTATTGACAAAGAAGTTATCCCGTATTTTTTTAACCAAACGTTCCGTAGAATCAATGGTTATTTCATCAAGGAACGTTCACATGGGCTCTTGGGCGTTATTGAATATTATCAGCAAGTCCTGAAAGAACAAAACCCGTTCAAGATGGTTCAACTCCTTGAATTTATACAATCCGGAGTTGAACCGTTTCGCACTTCAACATGTTTTTGCGGCAGTAACTTAAAATATCGCAAATGCCATCGTGATGGATTCAGGCTATTGAAACAACTTAGTGACGGTGTACTCGAAACGCACATTAGAATTTTTAGAGGCGTGCTTGCTGGCTAGCTGTAACGCATCAAATTCAGTAATGCAGCTTGAGAGGCAATTGGCTGAAATATTATAAAATCCTACCTTGCCCTATGACCGCCGCGTCGCCTTCACAAAACAACTTCTCCAATGATTAAAGCAGGACGGCGATACCCATATTCGCCAACAAGGCATTGAGAAAACTATGGAATTAATCCTGGCCATGAAAGTCGATCCTGAATGCGACTACATCTTAATCCCACTCAAACAAACTGACTTTTCATTGGAAGATGTACACCGCGTGCTGCTCATCGACAGCACCGACGTCACTGATATGCACGACGTAAAGTTTAGCATTAATTTTTGGGTAGAGATTTAACACTACACACTACTGAAATAATATCACAAAATTGAGTTTGCCTTAATTATTCTATAGTCGCGAATGACTTTAAGGCAACGGCCACGCTATCAAACTCCTTTTTCGGTCAGGCCAGATTGTAAGTACCCCGTTTCTCAGACAGTTTGTTTTAGAGTATTTTCTTTTTTCGCCAGCATAATCTTCCACTCTTCGGGTGTTAGATTATTTAAAGATTCATGTGGTCGTCGATGGTTGTATTCATCCATCCATTCCACTGTTAATTGCCTTACCTGTTCCAGTTCAAAGAATAAATATGCGTCCAGTACTGCTTCACGGTAAAGCCGGTTAAAACGTTCTATATAGCCATTCTGCATTGGTTTTCCGGGTTGGATATATTGAATTGCAATTTGTTTTTCCTTGCACCATGATTCAAAATCGCCAGAAGTAAATTCCGGCCCATTATCTGTTCTGATTGTTGCGGGTTTACCTCGCTGCTCTATCACTCTTTCAAGGGTTCTGATGATTCGTTTTGACGATAAGGAAGTGTCCACTTCAATTGCCAGTGCTTCTCTGGAACAATCGTCCATTACATTGAATGTCCTGAACTTGCGGTTGCCGACCATACTATCACTCATAAAATCCATACTCCAACTGTTGTTGATCGATGTTTGCTGGGTTAATGGTTGTTTGACGCGGGACGGCAGCCTGCGTTTCCCTTTTCTCCGCTTATTCAGTTTTAAGAGTTTGTAAACACGATATACTTTTTTATGATTCCAGCTTTTACCAGAGCGTCTCAGATATGTAAATAGTTTTCTGAAGCCATAATGCACGTGTTTAAACGCCAGTTCCTGTAAAGCCTGGATAATCTCTGAATCATCCTTTTTGCTGTTGTAATAGAATTGAGAACGCGGAAAGCCTATGATTTTACAGGCCCTGCTCACTGGCAAATGATGCTCTTCGACTATCTGCTCCGTTAATTGCCTTTTGGTGGCAGGGCCCAGCCTTTTTTTGTGAATAAATCTTTTAAAATAGCATTATCCATGGCCAGGTCGGCATACATCTTTTTCAAGCGGCTGTTTTCTTCTTCCAAATCCTTTAAACGTTTTACATCAGCCGCTTCCATACCGCCATACTTACTTTTCCAATTGTAAAACGTGGCCTCTGAAATACCACATTCACGACAAATCTCTTTGGTCGGAATACCTGCTTCCTGCTTCTTGAGAATAGAAACAATCTGGGTCTCTGTGAATCTTGTCTTTTTCATGTTTATAGTTTAAAATTAATGATTTCTCTAATTTTAAACTGTCTGCCATTTAGGGACACTTACAAGATAACTTCGCTGTAAACAAAACACTAAGTTGACAAGCGCTAAATATATAACGGAATTGGCGCCCAACTATAAATATTTCAAATATAAATTCAACATTTTTAGTGAAATATTTTTGTATTTTTGAGGAGGAAATTGGGGATGAACTTCCAGGTATTTTTACGCGAATGTTAAAAACTACAGTTTCGTTATTGCGAACTGGTTTTCAATAGCATTCGCTCCTCAGAAGGGGGAGCGGAAAAACCTGGCATAATTGCCGGGCTTTTTTATGCATGTACTACAATCTATATTTTATGTGCTGAACCCCTGAGCTGTACTTTGTCGATTATTCCAATGATTCACTCGGAGATTACCGGAACATAATTCCACTCCATAAAGCGGTTTTACCTCAAAACATCATCCATGGATTTTGAAAGCTGTATTTCATTGCAGCACTACTGAAACTGAAGTCATGCAGTTTGATAAGTTTATCAGGAAGCAGAAAAAATCGTTCTCTTTAACAGCCCGACTTGATACCACACCTGCAACGATATCGCGCAATAGGGTGGTCTTACCGGTCCCAGGGGGTCCATTGACCGCTAAAATCCAGTCCGTTTTTAATTCGCTTAGGGTAAGGTTTACAGCGGCTTGTTGCAGAACAACGAGAGGATGCCGGCCAGCGCCTGGCCAACGGGCAGGTGGCATAAGTGAAGGAGCAATAGCTTCTTCTAATGCTGAATTATTATGAAGTAATTCTTTGCGTTCAGAAGATTTCTTAAGGCCTATGTAACGCTTCAAATTATCGGGAGCTTTACCTTCCTTGAAAAGTTGTCCTGCCCTGATTAAATCTCCAACAAAAAAACTGTTTAGTAAAATAGGATCGGGCGCATCCGAATTGGTATAATATTCATATGCCTTAACTGCAAAGGAATGATTGCCGATAAATTCAGATGGAATGCCAACTTTACTAATTATGTAATTACGCGCGGCATTAAGATTTTGCCTGGTAACTGGAAGTTCTTTACCCTCGTCATCTAAATGGCGCAAGATCTTATCAACGTCTTCAATTAATCTAGCTTCAACATTTGACCAGTCAGCAAGTTTACGCAAGTCACCATTTAAGGCTTGCGGCACAGCCCATGCAAAACTCGAAATTGCAGCAGCAGGAAATTCAACCAGCCTTCCCTTATTATCAAGAACAAGAGCAGCAAGAACGGCCTCGCCCTTTACGTTCGGAGGATCAACGCGTTTGTCGGCATAAATTTTACTCAGGGAAGAGATGGCCTTTTCAAAATTGATCGTCTCAAGAATGACCTGGTAGTATAGACGATAATTTGGTTTG
>Ga0207671_10000725_pt1 | contig 41972 bp, 38 predicted proteins | sample KBSC24metaG_FD_184352 | JGI IMG/M metagenome (GOLD analysis project Ga0207671, IMG submission 184352) | Corn rhizosphere microbial communities from Kellogg Biological Station, Michigan, USA - KBS C2-4 metaG (SPAdes) (version 2) | ecosystem: Host-associated > Plants > Roots > Rhizosphere > Soil...
TGCGGGCTACATGGCGACGGAATGTCAACTCGTGGGTACCCCTGCCTTTTTGTCCTTTACGTCCTTTGACTTTTTGCATCGTTTACGCTTTATGTGTAAACTTTTTTTAGGACTAGACAGTTGGCTGATTAGCGAAGGAAGGGTTTACAGGATGTCAAAGAGCTTGCATGTACGACGGCCTTGACGAGAGGCTATCCTGATTTAGCAAGGTACTATTATTAACATGCAGGTTCCAAATAAGGATATCCACAATGTTCGAATTGAAATGAGAAGTAATATCTTAAAATGCTCCAATTGAGAATATTGGAATATTGAGTCGCCTCTTTGGTTAAAACAAAGGGCATTTCGGTTAAATGCAGACCAATGCTATTGCAGAGCTTTGCATAAAAAATAAAGAGACTATGAAAGCAATAAGGATTTATGAGTTTGGTGAACCAGAAGTTATGAAAATTGTTGAGGTAGAACGCCCGGTTATTGCGGCAAATGAAATATTAGTGAAAGTATATGCTGCAAGCATAAACCCTGCCGATTACATTATACGCCGGGGAGGAAATGAGGGGTTGAAACCACATTTAAAATTACCGATGGGATTAGGCATTGATTGTGCCGGCATTGTAGCGGAAACAGGAAGCGCGGTAACTGAATTTAAAAAAGGAGATCGTGTATATGGTGTTCCTAATTACTTAGATGGCAGCTATACCGAATATCTTGCTGCGAAAGCTAACCAATTTGCCCTGATGCCGCAGACAACCAACTTTAACGAAGCGGCCTCCCTACCCGCCTGCGCACGTATGGCCTGGAGCGGTATGGTAGAGAAAGCCAAAGTGCAAGCTGGCCAGCGTGTACTGGTGCATGGCGCGACGGGAGGTATTGGCAGCCTGGCATTACAGTTTGCTAAAGCCTATGGCGCCTATGTTATTGGCACGGCTTCGGCACACAATGCTGACTTTTTAAAACAATTAGGCGCAGATGAGGTAATTGACTATAACACACAAAAATTTGAAGATATAGTGAGTGATATGGATGTGGTATTTAATGCTACCCCAACGACATCGGTTGATGAAGCGCTACGCCTAAAATCTGTCCCCGTGTTGAGGGAAGGTGGTATCTTTGTATGTACGCATGGTGTGTGGCCAAATGAAGAATTTAAAGAACTACTGGCCAGAAAAAATGCAACAGTTGCCATGGCCGGTGCTGACATTAATCACCATCATTGCCTGACTGAAGTTGCAAAACTTATTGACGCAGGCAAAGTGAAGCCTATTATCAGTAAGGTTTATCCATGGAAGCAGGTAGCCCAGGCGCATTGCGATAGTGAAACGAAACATGTTCGCGGAAAAGTTGTACTTGAAATTCGTAAAGAAGATTAAAAGTTATGACGCATTATAAAACGATCAGCGAATGGTTCGAGGCCTGGCAACTGCCAAAGCCTGACCATCCGCATATCAGTGTAGTTAAAACAGATGTTGACAGAATAATGCGCAGTGGCGAGACATTTACATCTTTCTATGACTTTTACTGCATAGCTATAAAGCGCGTTACCGGTGCCGAAAACATCAAACTAAAATATGGACAGCAACCCTACGATTTTAACGAGGGAATCATGTCTTTCGTATCGCCCGGCCAGGTGACAAGCCTTGCTGTTGAAAAAGATGTTGCGGTAAAGCAATCGGGATGGCATTTAGTTGTTCATCCTGATTTTCTATGGAACTCAGCATTAGCTAAAACTATAAAGCAATATGAGTTTTGGGATTATGCAGTAAATGAGGCCTTATTCCTTTCTGAAAAAGAAGAGGAAATTATTATCAGCATCATTCAAAATATTCACCGAGAAACGCATGGTAATATTGACAAATTCAGCAAGCAAATCATCATATCACAGTTGGAAAGTTTACTCAACTATGCAGAGCGGTTTTATAACCGCCAGTTTATTACCCGCGAAAAGGCAAACCATACAATACTTGATCGCCTGGAAAAAGTGCTGAATGCTTATTTAAGCAGTGGGCAAACGGCCATTAAAGGATTGCCTACCGTAAGCGACGTTGCAGCCCTACTGCATATATCTCCGAAATACCTGAGCAGCCTACTACGGCTGCATACCGGGCAAAATACCCAATACTATATTCACGAAAAGATAATTGAGCGGGCTAAGGAAAAAATTTCTACCACAGAACTTTCCATAAGTGAGATTGCTTATGAACTAGGGTTTGAACATTTACAATCCTTTAGCCGCTTGTTTAAAGCGAAAACCCAACTTTCACCCCTAGAATTCAGACAGTCGTTCAAAAATTAAGACGTGCATGTTATAGACTTAAAACAAACCAGTATTATTTAGGCACATAAATAACATACTTCTCTTCGAAGGAGGGTTCGGGGAAGATGTCGTGGACGGACCAGGCCTGTACTTTTTCTTTGAGGCCGGAGCTATTTATTTCTTTTGTCAGGTCGCCGCCTTTGAGGCAGACCAAGCCGTTATTCAGCTCATCGCTTTTATGCCCCTTCCTTATTGCTGGGTTTATCCATCTCCAAAGGTCTGCCAATGGTGCTACGGCGCGGGATACTGCAAAGTCAAATGTTTTTCCTTTAATCTCTTCTACTCTGCCATGTACAGCGGTTACGTTCTTTAAACCTATTGCAGTCGATACCTCCTGCACTATCTTTATTTTCTTGCCAATGCTATCGGCCAAAAGAAATTCAACCTCGGGGAAAAATATAGCTAGCGGAATGCCGGGGAAGCCACCGCCAGTGCCAATATCAACCACCTTAGCACCATCCTGGAAATTGTATATGGCTGCTATGGCCAGTGAATGCAGCACATGCTTTTCGTACAGAGCATCAATATCCTTCCTGGAAATAACATTTATCTTTTCGTTCCATTCCTTATATAAATCTTCAAGCTGCCTGAACTGGGCCAACTGCGCATTAGTAAAGTCTGAAAAGTATTTTAATATTATTTCCACTGTCGTTTATTTTTCCAGATTATGTATGGAGAAAGCGCAAAATTATAGATCATCCAGCCTATATCGAGCAAGGGAAACAATAATATTATCTTTTTCTCCTGTAGTTTTTTTGCCATGTATGCCCAAATAATCCAATACAACAGGCAGCGGACCAGCAGAACATACACTAATAGTTTAATATTTATAAAAGTCAGAAGTATGAAGAATAATAGCCACATAGCGGCGTGTGAGGAAGCGTAAACGCTGAGCAAGGCTTTGATGTCCGGCCGGTAGTACTTGCCGGTGGACATATGACGTTGTTTCTGTTTTAGCCATTCCTTCATAGTACCCTTAGGTTCTGAAACGGTGAATGAACGCGGGCTTTCGACAATAGCGGTATTCTGCCCCGTGGCCTGCGTTTGCATTAGCAAGTCATCATCGCCCGATGGTAATATATTCCATATTTCTGAGGTCTCTGCTTTATGCCACATCTCTTTTTCACAAAGCAGGTTGCGGCCTACAGCCATATATGGCTTGCCTGCCATAGCATAGCTGCTGTATTGCAAGAAGGTGTGCATGGTTTCCCAACGGATGAAGGCATTTAATAACCCACTGTGCTGTACATATTTGCCGTAGCCTGCTGCTATCTTCTTATTATTAGCAACAGCAGCAGCCATATCAGCGAGCCAGCTTGTAGATGCAGGCGTACAATCGGCATCTGTAAACAGCAGCCAATCATATTGGGCAGCTGCCACGCCACGTTTGAGGGCATATTTCTTACCTGTTACATCATGCGTGTCATACCGTGATATGGTAACTACCTGTAAATGCCCGTAGTTGTTTTGCAACTTATTTAATATATGGTCACTATCATCTGAAGATGCGTCGTTTACCACAATTACCTCGTATAGCAATTTACCTGCTTCATTCGTGTATCTTTGCGCCAAAATTGCCGGAAGGTATTGCTGCAGGTTATGCGCTTCATTTTTTGCGCATATGATGATGGAAACAGGCTTTTTATCGTTCGTGCCAATTGATTTGTTTTTAGCAGGAACAAAAAAAACGCGAACAAAGAAATAAAGTGCATAAGCACACTGCAGCACAACCGAGAGGCAAAAAAGTAAAAAGAGGATTTGTGTAAACACAGCCCGAAAATAAGTAAATCTTCTTCCTGTTAAGGAATAAGCATTTAAAAGTTTGAGACACTTATGGAGTTTGAGTTATTAAAAAAGGATGAACAAAGCGAAGCCAGGGCTGGGCTGTTAAGCACGGAACATGGACAGATAGAGACACCTATATTTATGCCTGTGGGCACTGTGGGCAGTGTGAAGGCCGTGACGCAGCAGCAACTGAATGAAGAAATAAAGGCCCAAATAATACTGGGCAATACATACCATCTGTACCTGAGGCCCGGCACCGAAGTGCTGGAAGCCGCGGGCGGCCTGCATAAGTTTATGAAATGGGACGGGCCCATACTTACAGACAGCGGCGGCTACCAGGTATTTTCACTGGCAGGCAACAGGAAGCTGAAAGAAGAGGGCGCGATGTTCCAATCGCATATAGATGGTTCAAAGCACCTGTTTACGCCGGAAAGAGTAATAGATATACAACGCAGCATAGGAGCAGATATAATAATGGCATTTGATGAATGTCCGCCCTACCCTTCGGAATATGGATATGCGCGTACATCTATGGAGCTGACACACAGGTGGCTGGCACGCTGCGTGAAACAAATGGGAGAAACCGAGCCTAAATATGGCTATAGCCAAAGCCTGTTCCCCATAATACAGGGCAGCACCTATAAAGACCTGCGCAAGGCATCATCGGAATTTGTGGCAAGTATGGAATGTGATGGCAATGCCATAGGTGGCCTATCGGTGGGTGAGCCGGAAGAAATGATGTATGAAATGTGCGCACTGTGCTGCGAACAACTGCCCAAAGACAAACCCCGCTACCTGATGGGTGTGGGCACCCCCTGGAACATACTGGAAAACATAGCGCTGGGCGTGGACATGTTTGACTGTGTGATGCCTACCCGCAACGGGCGCAATGGAATGCTATTTACCACAAAAGGGGTAATAAACATTAAAAATAAAAAGTGGGCGACTGATTTCAGTCCGATAGATGATGGACTGGACAATGTGACCAGCCAATACTACACCAAAGCTTATCTGCGGCACCTGTTTGTAGCCAGCGAGATACTGGGGTTGCAAATAGCCAGCATTCACAACCTGTCGTTTTACCTGCATTTGGTAAAACAGGCACGTACGCATATTTTGCAGGGAGATTTCATGCAGTGGAAGAATGAGATGATACCTATTTTAAAACAACGTTTATAAGAGACAGGCCAACCTGATGAAGAAGATTGACTGGTATATAGTTAAGAAGTTTCTGAGTACGTTTTTCTTTGCCGTAATGATACTGGCAGTAATTGCCTGTGTGATAGATTACTCTGAAAAGATGGACGACTTTGCAGAGAAAAAGGCGCCTGCACTTGCTATACTTAATTACTTCAAGAACTTTATACCACATATCTCTGCCCTGCTGTTTCCGCTGTTCGTATTTATAGCTACCATCTTCTTCACATCCAAGATGGCATATAAATCTGAGATAATAGCCATTCTTGCATCGGGCAGTTCCTTTCAGCGATTCTTAAGGCCATACGTGATAGGCGGTGCCTTTCTATGCGCATTGTCACTGTTTGCCAACCATTGGGTAGTACCCAATGCCAATAAACAGCGACTGGCATTTGAAGACAAATATGTACATAATGCAAAAACAGTATCAGACAGAAACGTACATCTGCAACTTTCAAAAGGGCTGTATGTATACATGCAGAGCTATGATTATGTGACAAATATCGGCAATCGCTTTACTGCTGAGAAAATAGATGGTACACTGCTAAAAGAGAAATTATTTGCAGACCATGTGAGCTACGACAGCATAAAAAAAATATGGCACCTGTACAATGTAGTGATAAGAGAAAATAATGGTATTCACGAAGATTTAAAGTATCTAAACAGCCTGGACATGAAATATCCTTTTGTGCCCAAAGATCTGCTGGCAGATGAAGATGTGAAGGAGGCCCTAACTACACCGGAGCTAAACAGATATATAGCAAAAGAGGAACTACGTGGGGCTGAAGGTCTTAATTTTTACTACGTAGAAAAGCACAGACGTACGGCACAGCCAGTGGCTGGTTTTATACTTACTATGATAGGCGCGTGTATTGCCAGTCGTAAAATAAGGGGCGGCAGCGGGCTGCATCTGGCTTTAGGTATCCTCATTAGTGTATTGTATGTCATGCTATTACAATTTTCAACTACATTTTCCACAAAGGCCGGGTTAAATCCATTTATAGCGGTTTGGATACCCAACATACTCTTTGGGGGATTGGCATATTACCTGTACAGGCGGCAAATAAAATAAATTGGCTTCCGTAGCTTACAATTTTGCCTATCAAAATCAATTTTATAATTGATTAATATCATTGAGGCACATTTTTTATACATATACTTTTATAAAAAACTGCCGATATGCGAGCTATATGGTCGGGTTCGATAGGATTCGGGTTAGTAAATATTCCCGTTAAATTATTCAGTGCAACACAAGACAGCACTCTGGATCTGGATATGCTGGACAAGCATGACCATGCCAATATTCGCTATGCGCGAATAAACCAGGATACAGGTAAAGAAGTGGCATGGGGCGATATTGTAAAAGGCTATAAATACAATGATGAATATGTGGTGCTTTCCGAAGAAGACTTTGAAAAAGTGCGGCCTGAGAAAAATAAAACAATAGGTATTGACCAGTTTGTAGAGCAGGAAAAGATAGATGTTACTTACTATGATACACCGTACTACCTGGAGCCTACAAAAGGTGGCGAAAGGGCCTATGTACTACTGCGGGAAGCATTGAAAAAAACGGGTAAGGTAGCAATAGGCAGCTATGTACTGCGCACTAAAGAAAACTTATGCCTGCTGAAAGCAGAGGGTGATGCTATTTTATTGCTTAAAATCCGTTTCCCCGAGGAGATAAGGAGTTATGATGATCTGAACATTCCCAAAACTGCAACTATAAAGGATGCAGAGCTAAAGATGGCAACGTCATTGATAAATCAGTTGACACCAAAGGCATTTCATATGGATAAGTATAAGGACACCTATGATGATGAACTGATGAAAATAATAGAGATGAAAGCTAAGGGCAAGCGCATACCTAAGCCAAAATTCAAGATCGTAAAGAATACCAGTAAGGACCTTATGGAGCAGCTTAAGGCCAGCCTGGGAGAAAGCACTACCACCAAAAGAAGAAAAGCGTCATGAGTTTAACAAAGTATAAAGAGAAAAGACATTTTAACGATACACCTGAACCCGAAGGAAAGGAAAAGAACTCGGGAAAGAAACTGATTTTTACTATTCAGCGGCATCATGCATCGCATTTGCATTATGATTTCAGGCTGGAGCTGCATGGCGTACTCCTTAGCTGGGCAGTGCCCAAGGGACCTTCTCTAAATCCAAAAGATAAACGCCTGGCCATGATGGTGGAGGACCATCCGCTGGACTATGCCACCTTTGAGGGAGATATACCACAGGGCAACTATGGCGCTGGGCATGTGGATGTGTGGGACTATGGCACTTATGAACCGATAAATGAGGCAGGTGAAGTGATAAGCACTGCGGAGTTTACAAAGAACCTGAAAAACGGCTCTATAAAATTTCGCATGAAGGGTAAGAAACTGAAGGGAGACTTTGCATTAGTGCACATGAAAAAGGATGAAAAGACATGGCTGCTGATAAAACACCGGGATAAATATGCTACTGATGAAGAGTACAATAGTGAAGACTACGCCAAGAAGAGCTCACTGGCCTATACTGCTACGCGCAATGCGAAGAAAACTGCTGTAAAAAAAAAGCCCTGACGAAACCCGTTAGTTTACTTAAAGACAAACCGATAATAAATTCGGAGCATAAGTTCAGGGATTTTATTGTGCCTATGCTAGCAAAATTGCATGATAAAGTTTTTGATAATAAAGACTGGATATTTGAAATAAAGTGGGATGGATATCGTGCTGTCGCAGAAATAAATAAGAAAGGCAATCGCCTGTATTCTCGCAATGGCTTGTCATTTGAAAACAAATACCCACAAATATATGATGCCCTCAAAGTAATAAAAAAGGATGTTGTGCTGGACGGTGAAATAGTAGCCTTTGATGAAAAGGGTATGCCATCGTTCCAATTATTGCAGCAATATGGGGAGACTAAAGTGCCATTAACGTATTATGTTTTTGATTGCCTATACCTGGATGGGAAATCGCTGGAGGATAGGCCGCTGCTGGAGCGTAAAGAAATATTGAAAGAGTTATTACCTGAATCTGATTTAATTAAATATTGTGATCATGTGGCAGGCAAAGGCATCGCATTTTTTGATGCAGCAAAAAAGCAAAAGTTAGAAGGTATAATAGCTAAGCGTGCTGATAGCTACTACTATGAAGGCGTGCGAACCAATGACTGGCTAAAGATTAAAAATGTATATACTGAAGAGGCAATAATAGCAGGCTATACGGAGCCCAGAGGTGGAAGAAAATACTTTGGCGCGCTGGTGCTGGCACAATACAATAAAGGCAAGCTGGAATATATAGGACATACGGGTACAGGGTTTGACGATGTAACACTAAAAGAGGTCTATAATAAACTGCTGCTAATAGAAACGGACAAGTCACCTTTTGAACAAAAGATAAAAGTAAATTCGCAAGTGCACTGGGTGAAGCCCGAATTGGTGTGTAATCTTAAGTATTCGGAGATAACATCGGATGGATCGAGGAGGCATCCTGTTTTTATGGGCCTGAGAATAGATAAAAAGGCAAAAGAAGTGCAGGCTGGTAATGATACACATGCAACAAAAGGGAAAGGCCTGAACAACAAAGCTACTAAAGCACCCGTATCACGAAAAAGAAAATAGCCATGGCAAAAACAGCAAGCACAGCAGCAAAGAATGTTCCCCTTTCGCATCTTGACAAAATATTTTGGCCTGAGGAGGGTTATACAAAAGGAGATGTGATAAACTACTATAACAGTGTTTACAAGTACATAGGTAAATACCTTAAGGACCGTCCACAATCACTATACAGGACGCCGAATGGTATAAATCAAAAGGGCTTCTTCCATAAAGATGCAGGTGATGCCGCACCTGAATGGGTGGAGACTTATAAGTCGTGGTCTGAGAGCGCTAATAAGGAAATTAACTACATAGTATGTAATGATAAGCCTACCCTACTGTACTTAGCTAACCTGGGGAGCATTGAAATAAATCCGTGGAACTCGAGGATAACTAGCCCTGACAATCCGGACTACCTGATAATGGATATTGACCCCTCGGAGAAAAACACTTTTAACCAAGTGATAGAAACAGCGCTGGTGATAAAAGAAGTATTGGACAAGGCACAGGCCGATTGTTATTGTAAAACATCGGGTGCTACAGGGATGCATGTTTATGTGCCATTGGGAGCAAAATATGATTATGAGCAGGCAAAGAATTTTGCCCATATCATAGCCTCACTAGCGCATGAGCAATTGCCGGACTTTACCAGCCTGGAACGTAACCTGAGTAAGCGCACTGCAAGCAATATTTATATAGATTTTTTGCAAAACCGTAAGGGACAGACATTAGCTTCTGTGTACAGCTTAAGGCCTAAACCCGGCGCCAGTGTGAGCACACCGCTGGAATGGAGTGAAGTGAAGAAGGGCCTTGATCCCAAGAATTTTAATATAAAGAATACACTTAGTCGTATAGAAAAGAAGGGTGATCTTTTTGCAGGTGTGCTTAAGAAAGGTATTGACATGAAGAAATGCCTTAAAAATCTGGGAGCCTGATTGTAATGGAGGTATCCGTACCTTCGAATATATTTATAAGGTACTTAAAATGCATCTCTATATAAAAAACATGGTTTGCGATCGCTGCAAAACCGCTGTGAAAAACAACCTGGAAGAAAATGGACTTCATACTGTATCTGTGCAACTGGGTGCGGTTGAAATTTCAGAAAGTGAATTAAGCACTGCGAAGCTGAATGAGTTGAAGCAATCTCTTTCTGATCTGGGCTTTGAGTTGATAGACGATAAAAAAAGCAGGCTGATAGAGAAAATAAAGAATGTAGTTATTAATAAGATACATTACAGCGCAGAGCCAGGTAATCAAAACTTCAGCGACATTATTGCGGCTGAGCTGCATTACGACTATCCATACTTAAGCAAGCTATTTTCAGATATAGAGGGTATTACCATAGAGCATTATATAATAGAGCAAAAGATAGAACGGGTAAAAGAATTGCTGGTGTATGATGAGCTAAACCTTAGTGAAATAGCGGACAAGCTTGGTTACAGTAGTGTAGCGCACTTGTCATCACAATTTAAAAAGAATACGGGTCTGCCACCCAGCCATTTTAAAAAAATAGGTTTAAGTCAGCGGAAGCCATTGGATAAAGTAGGCAAGGCTTAAACCTTCCCAAAATTATATAAACCTTTTACAAAAAGCTGTAACAGGTAGCCCAAATTCATTACCGACCTTTGTATTATTATGAAAGGGGTTAATGACCATAGCAATATTATAAAGAAAACGTTCCCTGTTACGGGTATGAGCTGCGCTTCCTGTGCAATAAGCGTAGAAAGCATGCTAAAAGCGCAGGAAGGCGTGCAAAATGCTGTGGTAAACTTTGCGAATGCAAGTGCATCTGTCAGTTACAACCCTGCCCTAGCAAAGGAAACTGAGCTGAAGCATGTTATCCAGTCAATAGGCTATGACCTGGTAATTGATGAAACTGCTGAGGGCGAACTGGAGCAGTTGCGCGATAGGGAATATATCAGGCTCCGTAACAGGACAATTCTCGCTATTATTCTTTCACTTCCCCTGGTAATTATTGGCATGTTTGCGATGAGGCTACCTTATGCCAATTATATAATGTGGCTACTGGCAACGCCAGTGGTCTTTGTGTTGGGGCGACAGTTCTTTATTGGTGCATGGAAACAAGCCAGGCACGCAAGTGCTAATATGGATACACTGGTAGCATTAAGTACAGGTATTGCATACTTGTTTAGTGCGTTTAATACTGTTTACCCACAATTCTGGGAAAGCAGGCATATGCATGCGGATGTGTATTTCGAGGCATCTGCTGTGGTGATCGCTTTTATTTTGCTTGGCAAGACGTTGGAGGAGAAAGCAAAATCCAGCACTTCATCTGCTATCAAAAAACTGATGGGGTTGCAACCTAAAACAGTAACGGTGCTGCAGAACAATAATAATATTGAGGTGCCTATAGCCCAGGTGAACATTAATGATATAATCGTAGTGAAACCCGGTGAAAAAATAGCTGTGGATGGCCTGGTAACCTCCGGCAGTTCTTACGTGGATGAAAGTATGATATCCGGCGAGCCAGTGCCTGTATTGAAAGAGCAAGGTGCCCGTGTATTTGCGGGTACTATAAATCAGAAAGGAAGTCTGCAGTTTAAAGCAGAGAAAGTGGGCGGAGACACGCTACTTGCACAGATAATAAAAACCGTGCAGGAGGCCCAGGGCAGCAAAGCACCCGTACAAAAGCTGGTAGATAAGATTGCGGGGATATTTGTACCTGTTGTTATTGTATTGGCAATACTAAGCCTCGTTGCGTGGAGTCTATTTGGCGGGGCCAATGGTTTTACGCATGGCTTGCTGGCCATGATCACGGTGCTGGTAATTGCCTGCCCCTGTGCCTTAGGATTGGCAACGCCTACGGCCATTATGGTGGGCATAGGCAAGGGAGCTGAAAATGGTATACTCATAAAAGATGCGGAAAGCCTCGAAACTGCTAAGAAGATAAATGCGATAGTGTTTGACAAGACAGGCACTATTACTGAGGGGCATTCCGAAGTGACGGATATGTTGTGGAGCAAAGCCGTAAATATTGAAGAGCTATCGAAGATATTATATACTATCGAATCAAAGTCGGAACATCCGCTTGCTGACGCGATAGTGAAATATCTGCAAGCTAAAGGAATTGGCACGGTTGAAATCAACGATTTTCATAGCGTTACCGGTAGAGGGGTTTCCGGTGTTTATAATAATACTACTTATACGGTAGAGGGGTATACCGCTCAATCGACAATTTCAGTTTCAACGGAAATCAATGAAAGAATTGCATTGTGGCAGAAGGAAGCAAATACAATAGTATGGTTTACCAATGGCAAGGAGATACTGGCTGCAATTGCAATTAGTGACAAGATAAAAGCAAATGCTGTGCAGGCTATTAGCCAGCTGCAGCAAATGGATATTGATACTTATATGCTTACAGGTGACAACGAGCATACTGCAGCAGCAATAGCGGCTAAAGCAGGTATCAAACATTATAAAGCGGGTATGCTACCATCAGCAAAGGCAGCTTTTATTAAAGAGCTGCAGCTACAGGGAAAGACAGTTGCTATGGCGGGTGATGGCATTAATGATAGCGAAGCGCTTGCACTGGCTGACGTTGGGATTGCTATGGGCAAGGGTACTGATATTGCTATGGATGTAGCAAAAATGACTCTGTTATCATCAGACCTGGGTGCAATACCTAAAGCTATTAAGCTGTCACACAGAACGGTGAATACTATTCGTCAAAACCTTTTCTGGGCATTTATTTATAATCTGATAGGTATCCCCATAGCGGCAGGTATTTTGTATCCTTTTACGGGTTTCCTGCTTAGCCCTATGATAGCAGGCGCGGCTATGGCACTGAGCTCTGTTTCAGTGGTATCGAATAGTTTAAGATTAAAATGGATAAAACTTTAAATACAAATCATGCAAACATTAAAATTTAAAACCAATATTAACTGTGGTGGCTGTATTGCTACTGTCACTCCTTATTTAAACAGCAAAGAAGGTATAGAAAAATGGGAAGTTAATACCGCTGACGTCCAGAGAATATTAACGGTAACAGCTAAAGATAATCTCACTGCCAAAGATGTAATAGAAACGCTTCAAAAGGCAGGATATAAAGGGGAACAAATTTAAACAGACTATGAAAAAACACATCACGCTCGCTACGCTTTTCTCATTTTTGATATTTACCACGGCGCTGGCACAGCATCAGCATCACATGGAAGGGATGAATATGGGTGATATGCAGCATACAGATACTGCCAGTCACCACCATCATATGCATCATATGGAGGGTATGAAAATGGGGGGTATGCAACACACTGATACCAGCAATCATAACATGCAGCAAACAGAAGGCATGGATATGGGCGATATGCATAGTGACACAGCCATTCATCATCACATGCACATGATGCATAGTATGAGCAGTGCATATTCTTTAAACCTGCCAATGACACGGAATGGTTCGGGCACGAGCTGGCTGCCCGATGCAACACCTATGTACGGCTATATGCTGCATAGCGGTAAATGGATGTTCATGTTTCATGGTGACATTTTCATTCGCTACAATAACCAGGATTTTACAGGAAAGGGAAGCCGTGGTGCAGAAAAATGGGATGCACCTGATATGCTGATGGCAATGGGTCAACGACAGGTGGGCAAGCACGGCTTGTTTCATTTCAATACTATGTTTTCTACCGATGCGCTTATAGCGGGTGGCAGTGGGTATCCATTGCTTTTCCAAACGGGAGAATCGTGGCATGATGTGCCGCTCGTTGATCGCCAGCATCCGCATGATCTTTTTTCTGAGCTTTCGGTAAGCTATGCTTATTCTTTCTCAAAAAAGGCTGATGCCTTCTTATATGTTGGCTATCCAGGCGAACCGGCCTTAGGCCCTGTTACGTTCATGCACCGCCCATCCGGAATGTTCGATCCCGACGCACCTATAGGTCACCATTGGTCAGACGCCACACATATTACTTTTGGTGTTAGCACATTGGGCATACATTATGGCAAATTCAAACTTGAAGGGTCATTATTTACAGGGCGTGAACCAGATGAAAACAGATATGATTTTGACCAGCCAAAATTTGACTCACGCAGCGCAAGGCTGTCATTCAACCCTGATGAACACTGGTCAATGCAGGTGTCACAAGGTTTCATAAAAAGCCCTGAAGCACTACATCCTGATGAAAATCTTTTTCGGAATACAGCATCTGCCACCTATGTGTACTCATTTAACAATGGCAAGTATATAGCGGCTACCGCGCTGTGGGGACAAAATAAGATAGCCGGTGAAGACGCTTCCAATTCAGTATTGGTTGAAGCAACTTTAAACCTGAAGCGTGCAGTTGTTTATACACGTTATGAATGGGTAGCTAAATCAGGCGAAGAATTAAATCTGCCAGCGGCATTATACAATGAACAGGAGCTACATGCGCTCAATACAGCCACACTTGGCGCTTCTTATAATCTTTTGCAAATAGGCCATATAAATACTGCACTGGGTGCACAAATATCCCTGTACCAGGCAGACAAACCTTTGCAAAGCCTATATGGCAGCTATCCGTTAGGAGGAGAGATATACCTGCATATATATCCCGGCAGAATGAAAATGTAACTGCCTTATGCGAGGCCTGGTATGGTAATAAGCTTATGTTTTATTGCAAAAAGTACCAGGCCTGTTTTTGACCTTACATCAAATTTGCTAAACACAGATTCCCTATAGCCGTCCACGGTGCGTCTATGCACTTTCATTAGCTCCGCTATTTGCTCATAGGTATACTCATGCTCATTGCATACCAGCTGCAGAAAATCGTTTTCCCTATCCGTCAATAAGTTTTTCAAATTGCCGTTAGAAGGCCTTTGCCTGCCATCATCTTTAGTAAGTGCCTGGGCCATTAATTCGTTATGATAGTAGCCTGAGTCAATAACATCGTCAATAGCTTTTTTCAACACATCAGCCGTGCAGCTTTTAGGCAAGTATCCTCGTACGCCAAGCTTAAACAAATCAATAATCGTTCTTTCTGAAGTGTCCAGGGTCAGTATCAATACAGGGTAATTGATATTATGTTCCTTTAGCCATTTAGTAGTTTCCTTGCCGTCCATTTCGGGCATGGTGAGGTCCATTATTACCAGGTCAGGTTTTTCGGGTAGGGGTATTTCTTCTATAAATCGCTTCCCGTTCTCAAACTGGTAGCTGATGGTATAATTGCCCATACGCTCTATCAATGATTTCAGTCCATTCCGCACAACTGTATGGTCGTCAACTAATACTATAGAGATATTTTTTGACATAAAGTAAACGCGCTTATCCTATTTGTTTGAGCGTAAATGTACAGCCTTTTCCAACAGCAGCATCAATCGAACAGTCTAATTCAGCGAGAGAAGCACGTTTTAGTATGTTCTTTAGTCCCGAGCTGGTGCTTTTGTTCATTGCCTCATTCATATCAAAGCCCCGGCCATCATCTTCCAGTGTGAGGCTAAAGCGTTCTTTGCCTTGCAGGGTTATATACAGGTTTTTAGCCCGGGCATGCTTCAGCATATTATTTATCATTTCCTGCAATATGCGGTAGGCCATCACTCTTCTATTTTTGTCCAATACGGGCTCTACTCCGTCATGCTCCCAATGCACTTCAAACTGATTCAAGCCTTTTAGTCTGCTTACCTCATTATCTATGGTATTTATCAGTCCGTTCTGTTCCAGCAGATCGCTGTTCAAATTACGGCCCAGCACGCGCACTTCCTGAATAGTGCCCTGCAGTGTTTCTTCTATAGGCTTCATCATTTGCTGTACATCTGGTCTGTCCAGCTTTTCCTGCTCTATCTGTATGTTCATCAGCGTCAGCAGCTGCCCTATATTATCATGCAGCTCCCGCGCTACATTTATCAGCACCTGCTCCTGCACTTCATTTTCCACGGTGCGCAGCTCCTTTTCATAGTTTAGTTGCATCTGCGCCATGTTTATTTCCTGCCGTACGTGCCGGCGGTTAGCTGCGAAAATGGTGATGATGATTCCGGCTATTAAAAGCAGGATCAATAGGGATGTTAATGCAGCTGTAACCAGAATATCGTTCGAGAACATCTAAGCGGTAATTTTCAAATGCTTTTTGGAGGCATTTAGTCCACAAATTAAAAAACTTACAGCTACAAGCGGATAACGTACAAAGTTGAGTATATAGTTAATAATAAAGAGCTTTCTATCGAGACTCAGGTTTTTACTATCTAGATAATTGTGCAATCCCCAATAAGGCACATCGCAACCAAAAAAGAGGATTACGGACATACATAACCAAAATACAGGCTGTGTTAAGATGTTTTGTTTTGTAAATAATGAATGCTGAAAAAGAATTGCAATATAAATAGCAACTATAATGATAGACCCGCATATAAAAGACCAACTTGCAAATTGGTTCATTCCCTTCACATAGATATTAACGCCCCAAAGAATAGTTTGTAAAACAATTACAACAGGAATCCCAATACGAAATAGTTTAGTACCTAACAAAAGTCTTCCAGCCAGGCTCAATAAGATAAACTCGATCAGCATGTAAATATTAAATACCCAGGTGTTATTATAGATATGTAGATTATTTATACTACTATGGTTAAAACTTACGACCAGATATTTAGCATAGCACTCGCATAATAGGGCAACAAATACTTGTATAAAAATAATTTTTAGTGCCCTGAAGAGGAATTTGAAACAAAAGATACCAATTATTAGTGCAATAAGTTTTCCTGCAATAATAACGAGTAGAGAATGCATAGGCTTTTAATCTCAAGCGAAATTATAAAAGCCTATGCAAAAAAAAATTTTATTATGTACCAGCATTTTCTACGGCATTAACTGCTGATACCTGCGGTGTTATATAAATATTACAGTTTGGTGGGCAAATAGTACCATAATCTGCTCCTTTATTATGGAACATAACTATGTAATCGCTATTATCCAACAGTGGTATTCCCGCAGCTGTTCTTAGATACAATACCAACCCATGTGGCCACAAACATTCTGAAGTGGAGTCAGTACGAACATAAGAGCAAGCTCCCATTGAGAACTGAAAATTGGCTGTTCCCTGGTTATCAACATACATCTGGTACACTTCATTTTGCCATGGGTAAGTGATGGTTCTCACATAGGTTTGTCCACCATCGCCTGAAAGCGGCTGTAATGCTGAAGCACTGCATACCGCATTGTCAGAATAGTAAAAATTACTCAGATAAACAGGGTCACTCAAATCAGTTACCTGTGTAGCCACCATCGAGCCATTTGTTATCTGATACCATGCTACCGGCGCTGCAAGCAGATTGTATGTGTCGACGCCAGATTGCTGCATTTGGCATAGCTGCAGCCGCAGGTACAGGCAGTTGCTTGCTACATCATAGCAGTAAACAAATCGCAGTGCCACTACAGACGGAGAAAGGCTGTACTGCGTACAGAAAGCGTTAACAGCAGCATTTAGCGTAGCCCAGGGAATAGTTAGGTCCTGGCCGCCAAAAATCGAATTGCAGTTGGCTAAATAATAATGCTGTTGAAAATTGAGACGGCCAGTGGCATAGTCGTCCTGGCTTATCACCATTGGGTCGGTGCTCCCGGCACCTGCTTGAATTTTTATAGGCATATGCTTATCCTTTATAAGACCAAGATACACAAAAACTTAGCTTCCAAAATTATCAATACGTGAAAACTACCCTCCCCTCTCGGGTAGTTTTCACCTTGTGGGGCATTTAATTCTCCTCCAATTTTGTGTCATTAAATATCCAGCCTCTCATGAACCAGATCACTACCACCACCTACAAAACACACAACATTCCTGTTAAAGCAATGTGCCAGTCAACATTAGGTATTAGAAAACATCTCAGCAACGACAAGGCGATAACGATAGACTACAAAGGTTTTCGTGAAAATATGCGCCTTGCCGTTTTCAAGGTAAACCAGCTATTGCGAAACGAGCTGTTCTTTAACCAGCTACGCAAGCTGCGGCCATTTGATATGTCAGACATATCCCCTACCCACATTGCAGACCTTATGGAAAACGCCAGTATTAAAATGTCAATTGACCTCTATTATTCCTTAAGTCCTTTTAATGATGCCTATGGCTATGACAACCTGCGGAACCCAAATGTAATACCCATGAATGTATGGCAGCTAGAGCGGCCTATTGCCAGCCTCTGCAATACGATGGTCCATGCCTGCGTACACGCAGTTAATGCATATGCCCCCCAATACTTCTTTGGGCATGACGACAGCATTGACGTTGAGCACACAGCCCCTTATCAGATAGGTTGCCTTGCCCAGCAGTTCATTTCCGGAGATGACACTGTATTTGAATATATGCGGCATGAAGAATATATAGCTATTGATTAAATACCCTTCTTTGCCCCACCCCAGGTGGGGCAATTATAATTAAAGGAACAAAGAGAAAAAGCCATTGGCCGGTCATATGCCGGTCGATGGTATTTTAAAAGGACACCACACACATTATTATTTTTAACCTAAATGGAGCGTAATAAAGGATTTTCAGGTAAAAAAGTAAGTAAATACAATAAATATTTCAACATTTTTTGTTGTTTTTACAAACTTGTATTACCTTCGCACTCCATTAATTTTTTATCTAAAGGTAAGCAATGCCTACAATACAACAATTAGTTCGTAAAGGTCGTCAGCAAATTCGCGCCAAGTCAAAGTCTCGTGCTTTAGATGCTTGTCCGCAGCGTCGTGGTGTTTGTACCCGTGTGTACACTACTACACCTAAGAAACCAAACTCAGCACTTCGTAAAGTAGCGAAAGTGCGTCTTACAAATAAAGTAGAAGTTATCGCATACATTCCGGGTGAAGGCCACAACCTCCAGGAGCACTCTATTGTGCTTATCCGCGGTGGTCGTGTTAAAGATCTTCCGGGTGTACGTTACCATATAGTACGTGGTGCGCTGGATACTGCTGGTGTAAAAGACCGCAAGCAGAGCCGCTCTAAGTACGGTACAAAGAAAGAAAAAGCTAAGAAAAAATAATTTATTAATTAAGTATAAATAAAGCCATTCATTAAAGATGAGAAAGGCACAAGCTAAAAAACTTCCATTAGCACCGGATCCAAAATTTAACGATAAACAAGTTACCCGTTTCGTTAACTGCCTTATGTGGGGCGGTAACAAAACTGTGGTTTTAAGTGCATTTTATGATGCGCTGGATAAAGTAACCAAAATATCTGGTGAAGAAGGTTATGAAGTGTGGAAACGCGCTTTGGTTAACGTAACACCAGCTGTTGAAGTGCGCAGCCGCCGTATAGGTGGTGCTACCTTCCAGATTCCAAGTGAAGTTCGCCCTGACCGTAAAATATCTCTTAGCATGAAATGGCTGATCCGCTACTCTCGCGAGCGTAACGGTAAAACCATAGCTGATAAGCTGGCTAATGAAATAGTAGCAGCAGCTAAGGGTGAAGGTGGTGCTTTCAAAAAGAAAGAAGATACACACCGCATGGCAGAAGCCAACAAGGCCTTCTCTCACTTCAAGATTTAACCACAATAATCTTATAAATATCACGAAAAGCCGCTCCAGTAGCGGCTTTTTTCATTCCTCAGAATGTGGATATCTTATCCCCTCCAGGCGTTTACAGTACTTGTTTTTCAAGTATATTTGATAAATAATTCGTTGTAATAAATAATAATAAGTAAAATGGCAGTAGTAGATGACAAACAGAAGGTGCTCAAGTTAGCCCTCGACAAGATTGAAAAGGATTATGGCAAGGGATCTGTGATGTTGCTTGGTGACAAACAAAAAGAAAATATTGATGTCATCAGTACGGGATCATTAGGACTGGATGTGGCTTTAGGTGTAGGTGGTTTTCCCCGTGGACGTATAATTGAGATATATGGCCCTGAATCTTCAGGTAAAACAACGATAGCAATACACACTATAGCAGAGGCGCAAAAGAAAGGTGGCATCTGCGCTATAATAGATGCGGAGCACGCTTTTGATGCAAGCTATGCACGCAAGTTGGGTGTAGATGTAGATAATCTCATCATCTCTCAGCCTGACTATGGCGAACAAGGCCTTGAAATTGCAGACCGTCTTATATCATCAGGCGCTGTAGATGTAGTAGTAATTGACTCAGTTGCCGCCCTGGTACCGAAAGGTGAACTGGAAGGCGAAATGGGCGAAAGCAAAATGGGTTTACAGGCACGCCTTATGAGCCAGGCGCTGCGTAAGCTCACTGCTACTATTTCCCGCACAGGCTGCTGCTGTATATTTATCAACCAGCTTCGTGAAAAGATTGGTGTAATGTTCGGTAACCCTGAAACAACTACCGGTGGTAACGCCCTTAAGTTCTATGCTTCCGTACGTCTTGATATCCGCCGCATAAGCCAGATAAAAGATGGCGATGTAGCCAGTGGTAACCGTACAAGAGTAAAAGTGGTTAAAAACAAGGTTGCTCCCCCATTCCGCCAGGTTGAGTTCGATATCATCTTTGGTGAAGGTATTAGCAAGGTGGGCGAAATAATAGATATGGGTGTTGAACTGGGCATTCTGCAAAAGAGTGGCTCATGGTTCAGCTACGGCGAAAATAAAATTGGCCAGGGGCGCGACGCAGTGAAACAATTCCTGATGGATAATCCTGAACTGATGGAAGAAGTAGAAGGTAAAATAAGAGTAGCCTTACAGCCTGCTTAATAATTTATCCCCTTAAAAAGAAAGGCCATGCAAAGTTTGCATGGCGTTTTTATTTAAGGGCATAGTTTTTATGAAGTTATGAAGTTTTTTATAACCAAAACCATTTACACTTAACGTACTAAACTAACTATTGTGGAAGAAACTGTATCTAACCCTCAAGCGGCGGTCTCTGAAAGTAAGCTGGTTTTTAAACATTTCTCACACTATGCAAAACACATTAAGGAGAACTTCATCATTCCTTACATAAAGGAGCAATTAGTACTTGCACGCCAGGTAAAGCTACCTTTGATGGACCATTTCCGTTCAATGCCTGAAGACGAACTGGTACAGATGTCTATTCCCTCACATACGGAGTTTCTTACGGCAGTTGAGGAGAATAAACTGGATGAGCTAATTGACGTTTCTACAAAACGCTGGATAAATGATGAGCTGGAGATAATAAGCCGCTATGATGTAAAGGCCGAAGACCTTACATTAGGCAGCTACATACGTAAGCGCGCCTTAAGCAAATTCATATTCTCCTACACTACTGATCCCTCAGAAATAATTGAATTACTTGGCGAGATTGATACGTACTCCTCTCAAAGCGATACAGCAAGCGCCAACGCCTATATTACTATACTTCAGGATAAAATACAAGACCAACTGCACACTCAGAAAAAAATATCTGAACAGCTGGCAGAACGTGAAGCGCAACTTTTGGAGGCGCAGGAGCAAGCGGATATGGCAAGCTACGAATGGGATGTGGAAAATGATGAAATAAGTGCTACACCAAATTTTTTGAAAATTTTTGGTGTAAAAGAAGGATTTAAATTAGCTGACTTTCAGCAAAATATTCATCCTGAAGACAGAGATGCAATAAACAAAAGCCTACAGAACACGATCAACAACTCAGAAAGCTTTGATATAGAATATAGATATATCCTTGATGGCAAAGAGAAAATTATTTGGTCTAAGGGTGCCCTGGTAGAGAAAAATGGCAAGCGAATTATAAGAGGCACAGTAATGGACTTAACCGAAAAGCAAACGCTTATTAATCGCCTTCAACATAGCGATATGCTTTTTAAGCAGGCCCAGGACCTTGCACAGATAGGGAGCTGGTCTCTGGACTTAAAGACTAATGAACTTGAATGGTCCGACACCCTGTACCATATTTATGAATTAAATAACGGCGAAGATAAAATTGATTATAATATAGTTGCATCTTACAATCATCCTGATGATGCAGAAACAGTATCAGAAAGGATGGCCCGGAGCCGTGAGACTTTAAAACCTTTTGATTTCTTCTATCGCATCATACTGCCCGGGGAAAGGATAAAAATATTGCATGCCAAAGGAGAAATAATATTAGACAAAAGAGGGAACCCCGATAAAATGCATGGTACTCTGCAGGATGTCACGCAACAAAAGGAGGCGGAAAATCAATTAAGAAACTACCAGGAGTTTATACAGAAGATAACCAATGTAACGCCATCTATTATTACTACATATAACATTCGTACAGGAGTATACTCTTTCGTTAACAACGCAGTTGAAAAGCTTTTAGGCTATTCAGCGGGAGACATAATATCCCTGGGAATGCCGTTTATGTTATCTATTATTCATCCTGAAGATCTGGATACGCTTTTGGAAAAAAACAATAAAGCCATTGAACAAGCAAACGCTAACATACCAGCAGATGGCGGCGAACCAATAGTGGAATTTAAATATAGAATGCAACACAAGGCAGGCGGGTATCGCTGGTTACACACTTACGGAACTGTTTTCGAACGTGATGCAGAGGGATTGGTTGAAAGTGTGCTGAATGTGTCTGTAGATATTACAGAGCAGGAAGAGTCTGAACGGCAGCTCTTTCAGAAAAACAGGGAACTGCAGCAGTCCAATTCCAGTCTTGAAGAGTATGCATATGTAGCCAGCCATGACCTGAAAGAACCATTGAGAAAAATCTCTACTTTCGGTGATCGTCTTTTTTCCAGCCAGTATAATAATTTTACCGAGGATGGAAGAGTTTACCTGCAAAAGATAATAGATTCTTCCAGGCGCATGCAGCTTATGATCAACGATCTGCTGTCGGTATCTACTATTACTGGCAACAAACAGTTTGAGCATGTTAGCCTGAAGGAAATTCTCTCAGAGGCTTTGCAAAGCATTGAACATAAAATTGACGAAAAAAATGCCAGGATTAATTATGCTGATCTGCCAATGGCTTACGTCGTCCCCTCGCAATTCAGACAGTTATTTCAAAATCTGATCAATAATTCACTGAAGTTTACGAGAGGCGACATACAACCTGAAATAAATATTTCATTCAAATATCTTAGCTACGCCGATGTAGCCCCTTACAATATGTCAAAGGCAAGAAAGTATTTACAGATTGCTATTGAAGATAACGGTATTGGCTTTGACAACATTTATGCTAACAAGATCTTTACCATCTTTCAGCGCCTGCATGGCAAACAGGAATATGAAGGTACTGGTATAGGTTTAGCCATCTGCAAGAAAATAGTGGAAAACCATTCTGGTATTATTTCGGCTAGTGGTATTCAAAATAAAGGTGCTACATTTACCATCACATTTCCATTATGAAATCAACAAACAAATACTCCGTCTTTATTGTAGATGACGATGAAGATGACAGGGAGTCTATTAAAGATGCCTTTTTGGAGAATAAGCATCATTACAATTACGTGTTCATGAGTAATGGAGATCAGCTGTTGGAATATCTTGTAGCTAATCCCCCGCGGGAAAACACCTTAATTTTACTGGATCTTAATATGCCGGGTAAGGATGGAAGAGATATTTTGAAAGAAATAAAAAATGCCCGGAACTTAAAGCCTATTCCTGTAATTGTCCTGACTACATCATCATCTGAGCGGGATAAACAAACCTCTTATGAGCTGGGGGCAAATTGTTTTGTTACCAAGCCCGATTCTTATAATGACCTGGTGGATATAACCAACTCAATAGCTAAGCTTTGGCTGGTACCACAGCAGGGAACAATTTATTAATAAAGAAGGCTGCAATTTGCAGCCTTCTTTATATTATCTAGTTACTGTTTCTTGAGTTGCCTGGCCCTGATTCAGGATACAACACAGAAATGAATTCATTCTTGCCATTAAATAGTTGTTTTGCTGCAGTTTGTATGTCAGCAGCAGTTAGCTTATTTACAATAGCCTCGTAGTCCAGCACATTATTCTTATCTCTGCCCCAGAACATTACGTTTTCCAGCTTTTCAGTCCAGTATCTGTTTTCTTTTACGCTGGTGTGGTATTTTTCCAGCCATTGGTTCTTTATCTTCTCTACATCTTTCTCATCGGGACCTTTTTCTTTCAGCGTCTTGATTTCTTCGTTGGCAGCAGCCAGCAGTTTATCTACATTTTCAGGACCGCAAGGCAAGCGCAAAGACAGGTTGTAGTGTTCATATGGCTCTTTCGTTACGGAAGCACGGAAGCCGCCGGTGTATATACCACCCATTTTTTCGCGCAGGTCTTCTATTACTTTTATATTCAACACTTCGGCCACTGCCTGAGCTTTCAACGCCATGTCCTCGGTATACTTCATATCGCCATAGAAGTTAGCAGCTATCATACTTTGTTTTTCGCTACCCTTCTTTATATCCAGCTTGTGTACGCCATTTATAGGGCGAACGCCGTTGTCTTTAAAGCTCACCTGTTTGTTTGCAGCAGGTATGCTGCCAAGGTAGGTTTCAATTAATGGTATGGCCGTTTTTTCATCCACATTGCCCACCAGGAAGAACTGGTAGCCGTCTGCACTGCCAAATTCATTGTGATAAATATTCGTTACGCGGTCCAGGTTCATTTTTTCAAAATCTTCTGGCGTGGGAACCATTGTAGCTAAAGGGTTATTATTATAAAGCACCTTGTACAATGTGTCAGAAAAAGCCATTTGCGGATTAGCACGCATATTCTGGAATTGTGTTTCCATTTTAGTGCGGTATGCATTAAATAGTTGATCGTCTTTACGCGGCTGTGTCAGGTTTAAGTTTACCAGTTGCAGCATAGACTCAAAATCCTTTACAGTACTGGAGCCCTGTACACCATCGCTTATCTCGGTCATGTAGGTGTTTACACGTATATCTTTACCTGCAGTCACTTTGTCAAGGTCTGCAGGAGTGAATGCTGCTACCCCCATAGACTGTATAGCACTGGTGCAAAAACTTGAATTGTATTTATCTGCCAGGGCATAGCTGCCTGTACCACCTTGCTTCAGGCCACGCAGCAATATTTCATCACTTTTAAAATCAGTAGGCTTCACAGTCACTTTTATACCATTGCTCAATGTGTAGGTAGTAGTGCCTAATTGTTCATCTTTTTGAGTAGCTACTACCTTACCCGGGGCTGGCTTAGTATCCATCAGGCTCCTGGCTATTTTCTTTTCCTCCATTGGCTTCACATCCTGGCTCAGGCCCTTTTTAGTCATAGCAAGCAGACCTGCGTCGTTAGGCAGCTTTTCTTCCGGTTTATCAGGCGCTGTTATCAGGCTAAAGGTATTGGGGTTAGCTGTCCATTCTTTCACCATGCCACTTACATCGGCTAGCTGTATGGTTGGCAGCAATTCCTTGTAATAGCTGTATTCGTTTTCTATGCCGGGCATGTCTTCCTTATCCAGGAAATTGCGAATGTATTCAGATACATAAGTTTTGCTTTCTGTTTTGCTGCGTTCGTTGTATAGCTTCTCCATACCGCTCATCATATCCTTCTTGGCCAGCTCCAGCTCTGTTTCGGTAAAGCCATACTTCTGTGCACGCACTACTTCTGCAGTTACCGCATTTACTGCGGTTTCTGCACCACCATTGCCAAACATGGCAAACATGCTAAAACTTTCATAGCCATGTATCAAGCCCTGGAAGGTAGCTGCACCAAATACAAATGGTGGATTAGCACCCTGCGCCAGGTCGCCCAGGCGTGTATTCAGCATTGAGATTGCGAGTTGTCGTTTCAAAGATTCTTTATAGTCACCAAGAGTTACATCTTCATGTTTCTTAGCAAACGGATACATTATTTGCAAAAAAGCATTTGTAGCTTCCTTATCAGTTACCACCATAGCATCAGGCGCTGTACGTGCGTTCACAGTCACGTAAGTGCGCTCACGCTCTTTCTTAGGATTTTGTAAGCTGCCAAAATGTTTCTGCAACATATTCATAGCAGTGGCGCTGTCTATGTTACCTACTATCATTACAGCCTGCAGGTCCGGACGATACCAATCGTGGTAAAAACTACGGATGGTACCGTACTTAAAGTTCTTCAGTATATCATCTTTACCTATAGGCAGGCGATCTGCATATTTGGTACCGGAAGCCAACCTTGGGAAGTACTTGTCACGCATGCGCATGCCGGCACCTTTACCCAACCTGCTTTCTTCCAGCACCACACCACGCTCACCATCTATATCACTATCAGTTAGCAAAGCGTTATGTGCCCAGTCTTCTATTATCTGGAAGCCCTTATCCAGGTTCTCCGCTTTATCTGTAGGTATCGGCAGAATAAACACCGTTTCATCAAAAGAAGTGTAAGCATTCAAGTCAGCACCAAACTGCACACCTATAGATTGCAGGTAACTTACTAGGTCATTCTTCTGGAAGTTTTTGGTACCATTAAAGTTCATATGCTCCATAAAGTGGGCAAGCCCTCTTTGGTCATCTGTTTCCAGTATAGAACCTGCATTCACCACCAGGCGCAGTTCTACCTTATTTTCCGGCTTGCTGTTGGGACGTATATAATAGGTTAGTCCATTGGCAAATTTGCCGGTAATCACATGGGGGTCTGTAGGTAACTTGGCCTGCAGGTCCTGGGCATAGCTGGTATTGACAGCAGCCAAAACCAGCAAACCGGCGAGCAGGCGCCCGGTCATTTTCTTTGTAATCGGAGACATATAGGAAAAATTTTATGCAAAATAATATAATCAAGCATCACTTACAATCCCGTCAACCGAGGTAATTCATAAATTATTGTTATAGTAATGTGCTGGCATTCTATTGGAAACCAATATGAAAATGCCTGTTTTATTGCATTTTACCAATAACTTTTTCGTTTAATTATTTTCAAGGTTATGAAACTATTATCTTCGCATTGAAAGTTAGAAATATGGCGCTTATAAAATCTATATCTGGCATTAGAGGCACGATTGGCGGCAAACCGGGCTCCGGATTAACACCTATCGATGTGGTGAAATTTACCACTGCCTACGCAGCATGGATCGCTCAGGACACGAACAGCAAGACAATAGTTATAGGTCGCGATGGCCGTATAAGTGGCGAAATGGTAAGAAACCTTGTTTCTGCAACATTGCAGAGCGTTGGTTATAATGTTGTTGATCTGGGCCTAAGCACTACCCCTACAGTAGAAATGGCCGTGAAAATGGAAAAGGCTGCGGGTGGCATTATCCTTACAGCAAGTCACAACCCTAAAGAATGGAATGCTTTAAAACTTTTAAATAAAGATGGTGAGTTTTTAAGCGCTGAGGCAGGACAGTGGATACTGGACTATGCAGAAAAAACAGAACCAGTGTTTGCTGATATTAATAAAATAGGCAAACTGGAATATAAAGACGACTACATACAGAAACACATTGAAGCTATCATCGCCCATCCACTGGTAGATGTAAAGGCCATAAAGAAAAAGGATTTCAAAATAGTTATAGACCCTGTAAACTCAACCGGCGCATTAGCTGTACCTGCTTTGTTAAAAGAACTGGGCGTAACAAATGTCATTATTATAAATGAAGAAGTAACAGGCCGTTTCGCACACAACCCTGAACCTCTACCGGAAAACCTTACGGAGCTTTGCTCTATAGTAGCTAAGCAAAACGCAACCATTGGTATAGCAGTAGATCCTGATGTAGACCGTCTCTGCTTTGTTTGCGAAGATGGAAGCTTGTTTGGAGAAGAATATACTTTGGTAGCTATAGCCGATTATATGCTATCGCATAAAAAAGGTAATACGGTATCAAACCTTTCATCTACACGCGCGTTAAAAGATGTAACAGAAAAACACGGTGGCGAATATTTCCCAAGTGCTGTGGGTGAAGTGAACGTGGTAAAGAAAATGAAAGAAGTGGATGCCGTAATAGGTGGCGAGGGCAATGGCGGCGTTATAGTGCCTGAATTACATTATGGCCGCGATGCACTCATTGGCATAGCACTATTCCTTACTCATCTGGCCAAATCGGGAAAAACAGTGAAAGCATTGCGCCGCACTTATCCTGATTACTTCATTTCCAAAAACAAGATAGAGCTGGCCCCCGAAGTAAATGTAAAGAAGGTCTTCAAACAGATAAAAGACAAATACAAAAAACAGCCTGTAAACACAGAAGATGGTCTGCGTATTGAGTTCGATAACGATTGGGTACACCTGCGCACTTCTAATACAGAGCCTATCATTCGCATATATGCCGAAAGCAGCACAGAAACTACTGCCGGCAATATAGCCAAGCGCATTATGGCCGACATTAAAGAAATGATGCTGGAAAAGGCAGATTAATCACTTTAAAATCTCCGCACTATCAGCAGCTCATCAGGTTCATACGATGTAGTCATTGTCGGAAGCGGACTTGGCGGTTTACTAATCGCCGTAATGCTTGCTAAAGAAGGCATGATTGTTTGCCTGCTGGAAAAAGACAAGCAAATAGGCGGCTGCCTGCAAACATACTCCGTACACAAAACGATATTTGATAGCTGCGTCCATTACATAGGTGGTCTGGGTGAGGGCCATACACTATGGCATATCTTCAGGTATGTGGGCATCATGGATAAGTTATCACTAAAGTCTTTAGATACTAATGGCTTCGATAGAATAGCTTTTGCAGAAGAAGAAATAAGCTACCCCCACGCAACAGGCAACGATAATTTTATTGAACAGCTATTACCTTATTTCCCTAAAGAAAAAACTGCCTTACTCCAATACATAAAAACGGTAGAAAACATAGGTGACAGGTTTCCTCTTTATCGCCTGCGCGATGGTTCTGTATCGGAGAAAACTACAATAACCGGTATGGAGATAACGCAAACACTACAAAGCATAAGCAACAACCAATTGCTACAGCATGTGTTAGCCGGTAATAATATGCTCTATGCAGGCGTTGCAGGTCAAACTCCTTTCCACATGCACGCGGTGGTGAGCGCAAGCTATATGCACAGCGCACACAAAGTATTGCCAGGCAGCTCCCAGATCGCAAAGTTGCTTGCATTAGAATTGCGCAAACATGGCGGCATCATTCACCGGAATACAGAAATAAATAAACTCCATGAAGAAAACGGACAGCTCACTTATGCAGAAAGCACAGATGGGCAACGTTTCTACGGCAAGCACTTCATAAGCGATATTGCACCAAAGAACTTGCTATCCTTTATCGACAGCTCATTACTGCGTCCTATATACAGAAACAGATTAAATAATCTCCCGCAAAGCATATCAGCTTATACATTAAACCTTGTACTTAAACCGGGTACTATCTTACATCAAAACCATAACACGTACTGGCATGCCACACACAATGTCTGGCAATCCATTAACTATAAGCCCTCTGAATGGCCACAGAGCTATGCATTATACTTCACAGAAGATATCGCTCATCCCGGTTACGCCAAAAGTTTATCCATACTCTGCTACATGCACTATAGCGAAGTAATGCAATGGACAAACACCTACAACAGGGCCGGAGATGAACACAGTCGTGGAGATGGCTACGAAGAATTTAAACAGCAAAAAGCTGAGCTACTATTAAATAGAGTATATCAGCGTGTTCCTTCATTACAAGGCAATATTATCACGCAAAGCATCTCTACTCCCCTCACTTACCGCGACTACACAGCAACACCAGAGGGCTCTTTATATGGAATAATGAAAGATGTCAATCACCCAAATGAAACCAGTATAGGTACTCGCACGCGCATCCCCAATCTTTTCCTCACCGGCCAGAATTCAAACCTGCACGGCGTACTTGGCGTCAGCATAACGGCTGTAGCTACCACAGCAGAATTACTTGGATTAGAATATCTTCTTACGAAGATAAAGAGCATTTAATCAGCATCTATTTGTTCATCGCAAAATTTTGAAACTAATTCTATAAATTCTGTAACAGTCAGGCCTGTCAACTCAAATACCTTTACTGCTCTAAACTTTTTATTATGAAACAAACTTTCAAAGTATCGGGAATGACTTGCAATGGCTGTGCAGAGATCGTACATGACCGTTTATTAGGAGTTGCAGGTGTGAAAGATGTTACCGTTAGTCTGCAAAATGAGCAAGCAGATATTGAAACAGAACAACCAATATCAATTGATGCGTACCAAGCTGCATTAAAGGGGACGATCTACAGCATTTCAGAAGTTAATAACGCTCTAACGAATGCCACGCCTGAGAATGCTACCACCGAGCAGAATAAATTGTTAATCACAAACTATATTACCGCTGTAGCCCAAAAAGATTATGAGCAAATTCGCAATTGCGTAAAAAACGATTTCAAGTTTTATGGCATGATAAATTATCAAAGCGCAGATCAATTTATTCAAATGCTGAAAGAACATGCATCGAACCCCGCTACTGATATCGTCCTCAAGAATGATATAAAAGCCCTTTTCGCTAATGACAATGAGGTATATGTCATTTACGATTTACTGACAAAAAACAATATGTCTGTTCCTTGTATGGAATCAATCAAAATAAGTGACAGCAAAATTGCCTCCACAGAAATAAAGATAGACATGCACCGTATGCAACAACTCATTCAGTCTTTACGTAAAGAAAAAACCCAACTGCAATAGCAATTGGGTTTTTATTAAGTTTATTATTCGTTTACCATCCTAACAGGTATGCAAATATCAGCGGAGCTACAATCGTAGCATCACTTTCTACTATATACTTAGGTGTGTTTATATCCAGCTTACCCCATGTTATCTTCTCATTAGGTACAGCACCACTGTATGAACCATAAGAAGTAGTGCTATCGCTTATCTGGCAGAAATAGCTCCAGAACGGCACGTCATGCCATTCCAGGTCCTGGTACATCATAGGCACCACACATATCGGGAAGTCGCCCGCTATACCACCACCTATCTGGAAGAAGCCTACACCCTTGCCGGCAGAATTATTACGATACCAGTCAGTCAGCCACATCATGTATTCTATACCACTCTTCATGGTGCTCGGTTTCAACTCACCCTTTATGCAGTATGATGCAAATATGTTGCCCATAGTGCTGTCTTCCCAACCCGGTACTATTATAGGCAGGTTCTTTTCAGCAGCAGCTATCATCCAGCTATGCTTAGGGTCTATTTCATAATCGCTCTTCATCACTTCACTCAGCAGCAGTTTATACATAAACTCATGCGGAAAATAACGCTCACCCTTCTCTTCAGCATCTTTCCATATCTTAAAGATGTGGCGCTGTATACGGCGGAAAGCTTCTTCTTCCGGTATGCAGGTATCTGTTACACGATTGTAACCCTGTTCCAGCAGTTCCCATTCTTCTTTCGGGCTCAGGTCACGGTAGTGTGGCACGCGCTTGTAGTGTGTATGCGCCACCAGGTTCATTATATCTTCTTCCAGGTTGGCACCCGTGCAGCTTATGATCTGTATTTTATCCTGGCGTATCATTTCAGCAAGCGATATGCCCAGCTCTGCAGTGCTCATAGCACCCGCCAGCGATACCAGCATCTTACCATTCTCCAGCAGGTGTGTTTCATAACCTTTAGCAGCATCTACCAGCGCAGCCGCATTAAAGTGGCGATAGTGGTGTTGTATAAATTGTGAAATAGGACCTTTGCTCATTACTGTGTGTGTTTGTTAGTATTAGTTTAAGAATGTAAATATAAAAGGCAAGCAGATTGCGCTGCCTGCCTTCTAGTTATCAATATGTTTTATTATGCCACCGTTTCACTTTTAGCCACGAATTTCTTTACCCATTCAGTGGTAATAGATTTAGGACGTTCCAGTGGGAAGCCTAGTGCGCGGTCCCAGCAAAGGCTCGCCAACACGCCCAGTGCGCGGCTCACACCGAACAGCACTGTGTAAAATTCTTTTTCCACCAGGCCGTAGTGATTTAACAGCGCGCCTGAATGTGCATCCACATTAGGCCATGGGTTCTTTATTTTGCCGGTACCTTCTAGTATTGGCGGCGCTACTTCATATACGTTCCAAACAGTTTGCACTATAGGGTCTTCAGGACAATGGCGTTTTGCAAATTCCATTTGTGCCAGGAATCGTGGATCTGTTTTGCGCAATACCGCGTGACCGTAGCCGGGCACTACCTTACCTTCAGTCAGCGTTTTCTTTATGTATTCAGCTATTTGTTCTTTGCTAGGGTTGTCAGTATTCAGCTCCCTGTTCATTTCTTCTATCCAGCCCATCACTTCCTGGTTAGCCAGGCCGTGCAGCGGACCAGCAAGACCGGTCATACCTGCAACGAATGAAAGGTAAGGATCGCTCAATGCAGAACCTACCAGGTGTGTAGCATGTGCCGATACATTACCGCCTTCATGGTCAGCATGTATGGTCAGGTACAGTCGCATCAGTTCTTTGAAGCCGTCTGTATCGTAGCCCAGCATGTGTGCAAAGTTGCCTGCCCAGTCCAGCATGCCATCAGGCTGTATGTGTTCACCATTCTTGTATTTACGGCGATAGATATATGCAGCAACACGTGGCAGGCGTGCTATCAGCGTCATTGTATCTTCATATACATAAGACCAATGTTCCTTTTTGCTGATGCCTTCTGCGTATGCTTTTGCAAATTTTGATTCTGTTTGTAAGGCTAATATCGCAGCACAGAACTGTGTCATAGGATGCGTAGAAATAGGCAATGCTTCTATTACATCAAACACATGATTAGGAACGTGCGAGCGGCGGGCCCAGGTAGTAGATATATGATCTACATCTTCATGGGTAGGTATTTCGCCAATCAGCATTAAGTAAAACAAACCTTCAGGCAATGGCTCATTACCACCCTCTGCCTTATCCAGTTTCTCTCTTAATTCAGGAATTGAAAAGCCACGAAAACGGATGCCTTCATTAGCATCCAGCAGCGATGTTTCAGTAACAAGACCTGGTATACCACGCATACCCTGGTAAGCCTGTGCTATAGTTACATCATCCAGCTTCATGTTGCCATGCTGTTCCAGCAAGCTCTTAATTTCCTTCGATTGTGCGTCAGCTTTCGCTTTAAAGCTGTCCTTTACGTAGCCCATATGATTTTATGCGTTAAATGCTGTGTTTAGCTATTGAATCATTTTCAACGCACACAAAGGTAAGACGACTGTTTTAATAAATAAAGGAATTGAAAATTAAAGATATTTTAACCTGCTATAGGCAAGCCCTATTGCTGGAATAGCTATATAGTATGCCATTCACAATACATAGCCGTTTGAATAATACGTATTTATCGTTTCAGTGTAAGCCTTGAGAAATAGGCGTTCCCACTCGCATTTACCTGCACCATATATACACCATCTGGTATATTATTCGTCAACTTTATTTCGTGACTAAAATTGCCGTTTGTAGCAGTCGCAACATCTGAATAAACTACTTGCCCCAGCAGGTTTAGCACCGCTATTTTCACATCCTTCACATCTCCATTCACCATGCCTTTTACAGTAAAGCCGCCTGTATTAGGGTTTGGGAATATATCCATAGCGCCACGGCTATTTATATCCTGTACAGCCAAAGGCCACATAGTAGCCACGGCGCTATCAGGCCTAGCACAGTTCACGCTGCTGTACACTACTACGCTCATTATGTCGCCGGCCCTCAGTGCATTTGTTGTATAAATACTATCCACCGCCCCTGGTACATTAAATCCATTCTTTAGCCATTGATATCTCGGGTGGCTGCCTGCATTATGCACCTCTGCATGAAAGACCATATAAAAACCAGGTATCGCTGTATCCAGATTGCTGATGATATAAACGCTTGGCGGCCCTACGCTGTCTACAGCCACATTCAGTTTAGCAGTATCAGAAGTACACCCGTTCAGCATCACATATGATTTATAAACACCTGCCGCTGCAAACGGAATAACAGGGTTCGGAATAATATAAAACAAAGACGTATCGGGCGTACGCCAGTAGTAGCTCACTCCAGCCGTTGTATCGGTAGCATAAAGCATCAGTGATTCATGCACACAAATAGGGCTGTTACTGCTTGCTATAGGTTTGCCTGGTTTGGGTTTAACCACCACTATTACACTATCGGGATACGAAGCACAGCCATTAGAAGAATCGTATGCTTTATAAATACCTGAGATCGGTGGATAGATTGTGGGATTTTTCAAAGCAGACGCATATCCGTCAGGACCAAGCCATTGATGCGCAATTGTAGCAGAAGTATCTACCAATGTTAACCTAAGGGTATCGCCGCCGCAAATGGGAGAATTGCTGCTAACTATTGGCATTGCTGGTTTGGGTCGTACAGTTACTGTGATTGTATCCCTATTACCACAATCTGTCTTATTAAGAGCATAAATTGTATAGCTGGTAGTGGTGTTTGGCATAGCCAAAGTGCTATCACAAGTACTGCAACTTAAACTCGATAATAACGAACCACCTGGCAATACATTCCAGATATAATTTTTAGCGCTATCGCCTCTTGCAACTAACAATAGGGTATCACCCTGGCATATAAAATCTACTTCAGGTTTATTAATGACAGCTGCTGGCAATATCTTAAATGAAAAAAGGACATCACAATCTTCACGAAATCCGTTTGAACATGCGGTATCGGTCAACCAGAATCGTAATGTCTTGAGTCCTGTATCTGATCTATCAATAGGAATTGTGAAACAGTCAGCGGCGGAATCACGTGTGATATGATTAAGCTTAATTTTATATGTTATATCGTCAATAAAAAACGATGGAATTATTTGCTCATTAACAATTGTATCCGTAGTTATGGCATTATAACAAAAGTGAAGGGTATCTCCTGCACAAATATTCACAAGTCCATTTATCATTGTACCACCTCTAATTGTAGAAGAATCGATTTTAAATCTTAATGCCGGTTTAGGGCAAACAAGTACGTTTATTTGTTCCTGTTCAACAATTGAACCGAGTTTTACTACTCTTGCAGTTCCGCCCGCGGTAATTCTCTTATAATCACTAACTCTGTACGACAGCACGTACTTCCCCGCTCCATACGGCATGAAACGGATTTGTCCCAGAGTTGCGTCAAATTTAAATGTACCATTGTCAGCAATAGGATGACTTAATGAATATCCTGGATTATAATTTTCATTTATTGGATTTGCAGCAGTGCCTGACAATGGTGTTATCATTTCGTAGCCTAGAGAATCATAGTTTGGGTCATATGCATTAATATATTTAAAAGTCGAAACCGAATCCCAGAAAACCAAGGGTGTAAAAGCCGTGAAAACCGGAGAAGAATTACCCTGGTAGTCAAGATTATTTAATGTCGCTTCAGCATACATGTTAGGGGAAACATTGCTTATATTTAATATTGACGGATCTTTAAGACCTTCTGTTGTAGAAAATGTCCAATGATCGCACCTCTGATATAAAGTAAATGTTGCTGCATAAACATATCTTTTATAACCTGGTAAAGTTCCTCCAGCGCAGGTTGTTGCAAGGCCGCAGGCATAATGCAGTTCAATTCCGGAAACGGTGGGATATTGGTGCAAATAAACAACACTATCGTAGAAGCCACATGTATTCTTAATATTCAATGCAACACTATCAGGGGCTGATATCGCCGAAGAACAATCACTTAAATAGGTATATACCACTTGATAACTTGAATCGCTGACCCATGCATATACAATTGTAGCTCCCACTGGCCCATAAGCCCTCGCCTTATTCCCCCACCCGCTAAACACAACAAAAAAAATAAATACTCGGCTAACAAGTTTTCTAACGGTAGAAGTACGAAGCAGCATAAGGGGCAAATTTTGTATATCAATAGACATACAAAATAGTTCAAAGGTTGGCAATTACAATTTTATAAACCCAATATCCGCATTCGGCCCAAACGCCGCTTGTATGCGTTCTGCATGCGTATCCGTCAGCAACACTTGCCCAAAGCCCTGTCCCTTTATTATGCGCAGCAGGGCCTCCATTCTGCTCTGGTCCAGCTTTTCAAATATATCGTCCAGCAGCAGTATGGGCAGGTGTCCCATTTCTATATTCAGGTAGGCATATTGCGCCAGTTTCAGCGCAAACAAAAAACTTTTCTTCTGCCCTTGTGATCCAAAATTTTTCAGATCTATATCGTTCAGTATAAAGTCCCAGTCGTCTTTATGTATACCTTTCAGTGTGCGTTGCATACGCAGGTCCTGCTGAAAGCTTTCGTCGAGTAGGGCTAACAAAGGCTTCTTCAGCAACTCGGTTTCATACACTACAGATATGCGCTCCCGCCCACCCGATAGTTGCTCATAAAAATTTTCCAGCAGCGGTATAAAGCGTGCTATAAATATGCTGCGCTGTTTATAAATGTAAGTCCCATCTACATCCAGCGTGGCATTGTAATATTCCAGTTCTGTGCGGTCTTTCGCAGGATTTATTGCTTGCATCTTCAGCCAGGCATTGCGTTGCAGCAGCACACGCTGGTAGTGCATCAGCTTTTCAAAATATTCTTTGTCCGTCTGGCTCAGTATGCTGTCTATCCACTTCCTGCGCAGCTCGCTGCCATCATTTATTAGCTCCATATCATCCGGCGCTATCATCACGGCGGCATACCTTCCTATATGGTCGTTTATTTTTTCATACTCCACCCCGTTGGCAAATACTTCTTTCTTTCCGTGCTTCCATTTACAGCTTATGGTCTCATCCCTGCCTTTGTTATCAAAAATGCCTTCTACACGAAATCCATCCATACCCTTCTGCACACTGTTCTGCTGGTAGGCGCTGAAGTAACTTTTGGTATAGCATAAATAATATATAGCATCCAGCAGGTTGGTTTTCCCACTGCCGTTAGCCCCTGTTATACAGGTTATTGGCGATAAAAACTGGAAGTTCGCAGAGGAATAGTTGCGAAATTGTAATAATGTTATATTTTTTATCGTGTTCAAGCAGGAAATGGGAACGAAACTTTTTATAAATTCGCACAAATTTAGACAAACGTGTCAACTCCTTTCGGTAAAGAAACATATTTATATTGGTATGAGATCATGCTGCTGTTACGCCGCTTCGAAGAAAAGGCTGGCCAACTGTACGGCATGCAGAAAATACGTGGTTTTTGCCATCTTTATATAGGCCAGGAAGCTATCGCTGCCGGTATGATGACCGCCATCCGAGATGATGATAATGTCATTACTGCCTATCGCGACCACGCATTGGCTATTGCTAAAGGCATTGCTGCCGATGCTTGTATGGCCGAGCTATATGGCAAGGCTACCGGCTGTACCAAGGGTAAAGGTGGTAGCATGCACTTCTTCTCAAAAGAAAAGCGCTTCTTTGGCGGTCACGGTATTGTGGGCGGCCAGATAGGCCTTGGTGCAGGTATTGCATTTGCCGAGCAGTATCAGAATTCTGACCGCGCTACGCTATGTTTCTTTGGCGATGGTGCTGCACGCCAGGGTATGCTGCATGAAACGTTTAATATGGCAGTGCTTTGGCAGTTGCCGGTTGTATTCATTTGCGAAAACAACCACTATGCTATGGGTACCTCTGTTGAACGTACTTCTAAAGTACTGGACATTTACCGCCTTGCCGACGCATACGATATGCCGGGCGACTCTGTAGATGGTATGAGCTGTGAAGAGGTGCACAAAGGCATTGAGCGCGCCGTTCGCCGCGCACGTGAAGGTGGTGGCCCTACGTTCCTCGAAATAAAGACGTACCGCTACCGCGGCCACTCAATGAGTGATCCTGCCAAATACAGAACTAAAGAAGAACTGGAAGAATACAAAGAAAAAGATCCTATCAATCAGGTGCTCAAAACCATTATGGACAACAAATGGGCTACTGAGGAGCAGATAGAACAGATAAACGAAAAAGTGCGCCAGGAAGTAGAACAATCTGTCAAGTTTGCTGAAGAAAGCCCATGGCCTGATGACAGCGAATTATACAAGGATATATACGCTGAAGCTGATTATCCGTATATTACGGACTAACTTTTATAATTCTATAAAATATTTTATCGATTTTTACCCCCGATTATGGCAAATAGAGTAAGAACCAACCCGGCTGAGCCGAAAATAACTGCAACAGATATCAACCCGCTTGACAATGTGCAGGTAATGTATGAAAAGAACAAGAAGGCAATCAATACCACTGTTACAGTAGTGCTTTTGGTAGTTGTGGCTGTGTTTGCATACCTAAAATTATATAAAGCCCCGCGCGAAGACAAAGCGGCAACTGCTATATCTTTCCCGCAGCGTTATTTCCAGGCAGACTCTATGCGTCTTGCTCTGCAAGGCGATGGCCAGCACCAAGGCTTTTTGAAAATTGAAAAGAAATATGATGGTACTAAGGCTGCAAATCTTGCTCATTATTATGCAGGTGTTTGCTATCTCCACATGGGCGATTTCAAAAATGCGATCAGCCAGCTGAAGGATTTCGATGGTAAGGGTACAATGGTACAATACGCGGCCTGGGGTGCTCTCGGCGATGCATACATGGAAAGCAATAATATACATGAAGGGATAGCTGCGTATGAAAAAGCTGCCGGCAACAAGGACGATCAGATCCTTACTCCTCTGTACCTGCTGCGCGAAGGCATGGCTTACGAAATGAACAACCAGTCTGATAATGCTAAGAAAGCGTACATGCGCATTCGCGATGAATATCCGCAAAGCATCCAGGCTCGCGATATGGATAAGTACCTCGCTCGTCTCGGTCAGCTTGACTAATACAACTTATTTATAAAAATTAACGCTCCCCTTTTTACCTTTACGGCGAAAAGGGGATTTTTCTTTCATGGCACAGGCACAACACAGCGATTCGCTTTTAGATACACATCAGTTGGCAGATCTTAAATATGCACGCGTTGCAATAGTACATACTGAATGGAACGATAAAATAGTTCGTGAGCTGAAGAACGGCTGCGAAAGCATGATTCACCGCTTTGGTGGCGACATTATCGATCAGCTTATTGTACCAGGTTGTTTTGAACTACCTTTTGGCTGTCGCCAGCTTTGGCAGCAATACCAGGACAATCCGGAGTACCCCGAGGCCATTATCGCTTTCGGTGCAGTTATTCGTGGTGGCACACCTCATTTCGAATATGTCTCCAAAGCTGTTACAGACGGTATCGTGCAGCTAAACCTCATGCTTCCTGTTCCAGTCATTTTTGGTGTCCTTACGCTTGATAATGAAGAACAAGCCTGGGAACGCCTTGGTGGCACACATGGCCACAAAGGCGAAGAAGCTGCCATCACAGCCCTCAAAATGGTCCACAACAGCCGCCAGCGCAACAAGACGCTATAACAACCAATGTGGACATCTTAATTTGGAACCGGCTTGTTAATAATACTACTTTGCAAAGGGGGCTTCGACCTATCAACGCCGTCAATGTCGAGGTACCGAGGCATCTCCCGAGCCCATGCATTAAGCCTCATCACGGCAACTATTGGGTATAAAGGAACCATTTTATACCCAATTATACCCTGAGCAAAATCGCCAAAAGTCGCCACAGCAAATACTTACAGACAAAAATTGTAAAAACAAGCATTTTTTCTCCGCTTATACCTAAGTTTAAAACAGTAAAACAATTGTTATATAACGCCACATTTTCTAACCACGCTATCTTTCCGTAGTTTTATCCTTCAATCTCTCATTAGGCCAATTAAAATAGCAAATGCACCAGGTTCAGCTTTTTATTCCATGCTTCGTCGATCAGCTTTATCCACAAACAGGTTTGAACATGGTAAAAGTATTGGAAAAGCTGGGATGCAATGTCAGCTATAATCCTAAGCAAACCTGCTGCGGCCAGCCTGCCTTTAATGCCGGATATTGGGATGAAGCAAAATCTGTAGCCACCAAGTTTCTCCACGATTTTGATGGCGAAGGTTACATTGTCGGCCCCAGTGGCTCTTGCACCGGCTATGCAAGAAATTACTACGAAAAACTGTTTGACAACAGTGCCGAGCATAATCTCTCCAATAAGGTTACTTCCAAAATGTACGAATTCACTGAATTTCTTACAGAAGTGCTGAAGGTAGATGATCTGCATGCCACGTTAAATGGCAAAGCCACCTATCACGACGCATGCGGCGCCCTCCGCGAATGCGGCATAAAACAAGGTCCCCGCAAGCTCCTTGAAAAAGTAAAAGGCCTTGAGCTAGTTGAAATGAAGGAATGTGAAACCTGCTGCGGCTTTGGCGGCACCTTTGCTGTTAAGTATGAGCCTATCTCCATAGGCATGGCCCAAACCAAAGTACAAAGCGCATTAGACACTGGCGCCAAATACATGATATCCACAGACGTCTCCTGTATGATGCATATTCAGGGCTATATAGATAAGAATAATATCCCGCTCCAAACCATGCACATTGCAGATGTATTGGCCAGCGGTTGGTAAATAAAAAGGTTGGCATTTTCATACCAACCTCCCGGGATTACATCTCTACACCCTACTTTCTTAATAGCTTAAAGTCGATTTTGGCGCCTTTCTTCTGTAGCATAGTCAGGTTTATCCAACATCTGGCCATATCCTCCAGGAACTCGATGGTTTCATTGCCACCAAAATCATAGCATTCGGAATAGCCCATATCTCTTGCCAGCAGCTTCGCTACATCTTTTGCTTTTTCACTATCACCGGCTATGTACATGTCTACTGAGTCATTTCGCTCCACCAGGTTCAGGAAGTTCTCGAGTCCCAAGCAATTAAAGCATCTTACCACATGTGTGTTACCTGTTATAGATTTAATAGCCTCAACCGTGTACAGATGCTCACCTGTTTTATTAGACATGATATTGGTTGCATCTATTATCACCTTCCTGCGCACATCACCTATTCCATATGCTACAGCCCTGGCATCTTCACCCTTCGTTGCTATGATAATGATATCCGCCGCTTCAGCCACATGTTCAATATGAATCACATCCATATTATCAAACTCGTTTGCAAGGTCCCAGTTCACATTATCCTCATCATCTTTACCTGCAAGCAATACTTCGTGGCCCGCCATAGCAAGCCGGTAAGCCAACGCATCTGAAACTACTCCTGCACCAATGATAGCAACGTTCATAGACGCAAATTTCTTGTACCCCATGTTTAATATGGTATTTAAAAAATTAAAAATAATGGTGGGTAGAGTACTTGTTGTAACCTAAAAACACAAAGTAAAACACGGGGTGTTATACAATGGTTCCGGTTATGCGTTTTCGAGGTAGAAGGAGTGATTACTGCTGTAAATGTCAGCACAATATTTTAAAAAATCAATGCTCTAAACAATGACTTTTGTCACGTTTTTATCAGATTAAAAGAAGATTAAAACAAATGTCTGGTAATATGTTTAATACATATATGCAAATATCAGCACTCATGAAAGATGTGGATAACTTTTTCAAAAAAGCAAGCTGGGCCTACGTCTCAGCAGGCCCAACTTAAAGAATTTATGTATCCACAAAACCATTATACAAGTGACGCAGACATAGTAATTTCGCAGTTATACACTTTAGATACCGGACAATTTGCTTTCGCATCAGCAGCACATTCCTGGAATTTTTCAGCAGATATCCCTGGTACTTTGCCGCGTACATTCAACTCGCTTTTGGTAATGCTGCCGTTATCCAGTGTTATATCGCATCTTGTTTCCAGTTCTTCGGGGGTAAAGCCTGCTTCGCCCAGCACAAAAGACAGCTTCATGGTAAAGCAGCCTGCGTGTGCGGCAGCCATCAGCTCTTCAGGATTAGTACCTACACCGTCAGCAAAGCGGCTGCTAAAGGAGTATTGTGTATTGTTCAAAGTAGTACTTTGGGTAGTAAGATGGCCATTGCCTTCCTTACCCGATCCATTCCATACGGCAGTAGCATTGCGTTTCATAATAAATATTTCATTTTGGTTTCAGAGGCAAATATAGCGGTAAAGGTGTACCACCCGTTGCCCATGTTATTAATTCTTTGTAAGCACCTTTGATATTCGATTTATTGGCAAATACTAATAAAAAAGAAACCTAACTAAGTAATCATTTATTAACTTTGCACCTCATTTCCAGTTTTCATGCAGCCATCCGTTAAGATATTCTCAGGTACCAGCTCAAAATACCTGGCCGAGAACATAGCCAAGTCATTTGGCAAACAATTAGGAAAAGCAGATATTCAGAAATTCAGCGATGGTGAATTTCAGCCTGTTTTCCAGGAATCCATTCGCGGCGATTATATTTTCCTTGTCCAGTCAACATTTGCACCTTCTGATAACCTGATGGAGCTGCTGATGATGATAGATGCGGGCCGCAGGGCGTCTGCAGGTTACATTACCGCAGTTATCCCTTATTTTGGCTATGCGCGCCAGGACCGTAAAGACAAACCGCGCGTGTCCATAGCATCAAAACTGGTGGCCAACCTG